>Ga0315906_10011277_pt1 | contig 10426 bp, 10 predicted proteins | sample LakEriMetagenome_4_FD_203526 | JGI IMG/M metagenome (GOLD analysis project Ga0315906, IMG submission 203526) | Freshwater fungal communities from buoy surface, Lake Erie, Ohio, United States - Buoy 2 MA122 | ecosystem: Environmental > Aquatic > Freshwater > Lake > Lake biofilm | place: USA...
ATCGCGGCGTGCTCGACGCGCTGATCGCGCGGGTCCAGGCCGCGCTGCCCACGCCGGCGCCGCCGTTGCTGGTCAAGATCGCGCCCGACATGGCGGCGGAGGACCTCGCGGACATCGCCGCCGTGGCGCGCGCGCGGCGTCTTGACGGCATCATCGTCTCCAACACCACCATCGCGCGCCCACCGGAATTGCGCGACGCGGCGCGCGGCGAGGCCGGGGGCCTTTCCGGGCGACCGCTCTTCGCGCCATCGACGGTCGTGCTGCGGGAGATGCGGCGCCTGACCGGCGGCGACATCGCGCTGATCGGAGTCGGTGGCGTCGGCTCGGGCGCCGATGCCTATGCGAAGATCCGGGCCGGTGCCACGCTGGTGCAACTCTACACCGCGCTGGTCTATGACGGTCCCGGACTGGTCGCGCGCATCAAGCGCGACCTTGCGGCGCTGCTGCGGCGCGACGGGTTCCGCTCGCTCGCGGAGGCGGTCGGCGTCGACGCGTGACGTGCCCGCGCGCGGTCCGGGAGGCCCAGGATCGCCGTGCTGGCGTGACCATCACATGAAACGGGAAGGCTCATGAAGACGTACAAGATCGCGGCGATCCCTGGCGACGGCATCGGCACCGAGGTCGTCTCGGCCGGGCTCGAGGTGCTCGAGGCCCTGGCGGCCCGGGAGGGCGGGTTCGCCTTCCACATCGACCGGTTCGACTGGGGCGGCGCCTACTACAAGCGCCATGGCCGCATGATGCCCGCCGATGGACGCGAGCAGATCCGGAACCACGACGCGATCCTGTTCGGGTCCGCCGGCCATCCGGACATTCCGGATCACGTCACGCTCTGGGGCCTGCGCCTCGCGATCTGCCAGCCATTCGACCAGTACGCCAATGTGCGACCGACCCGTGTCCTGCCCGGCATCACCTCGCCGCTGCGCCACGTCGCCGGTCCCGAACTCGACTGGGTGATCGTGCGCGAGAACTCCGAGGGCGAATATGCCGGCGTCGGCGGGCGCGTCCATCAGGGCCTGCCGATCGAGGCGGCGACGGATGTCGCGATGTTCACCCGTGCGGGCGTGGAGCGGATCATGCGCTTCGCCTTCGCCCTGGCGCGTTCGCGGCCGCGCAAGCGTCTCACCGTGGTGACGAAGTCGAACGCGCAGCGCCACGCGCTGGTGATGTGGGACGAGATCGCCGCCGAGGTGGCGGCCGGCTTCCCGGACGTCGCGTGGGACAAGATGCTCGTCGACGCGATGACCATGCGCATGGTGATGCGGCCGGAGACCATCGACACGGTCGTCGCCACCAATCTGCATGCCGACATCCTGTCGGATCTCGCGGCGGCGCTCGCCGGTTCGCTCGGCATCGCGCCGACGGCCAATCTCAATCCGGAGCGGCAGTTCCCGTCGATGTTCGAACCGATTCACGGCTCCGCCTTCGACATCATGGGCAAGGGCATCGCCAATCCGATCGGCACCTTCTGGTCGGCCGTCATGATGCTCGAGCATCTGGGCGAGCCATCGGGGGCCGCGCGGCTCATGACGGCGATCGAGCGCGTCACCGCTAATCCGGCCTTCCACACGCCCGATCTCGGCGGGCGCGCGCGCACCGTGGATGTCACGCGGGCGGTCATCGACGCGATCGCGGGGGCCAATGCATGAGTGCCTCTGCGCGCGCCGCCAGGATCCAGCATGACGGAGACCACGCATGAATGCCGATGACCTTCGCGCCCTCCAGGCGCCGCTGAAGCAGACCTACAGGCAGGACCCGGCCGCGGCGCGCATTCCCGCGCGCGCCGAGGGCCGGCTCGACGTCGACGGCCTCGCCTGCGCCGTGAAGGTCTGGAAGGGCGAGACCACGGCCGGACTTCATCCGGCGGGTGGCGGTTCGGGCGAACTCGCCTGCTCGGCCGACATGCTGCTCGAGGCGCTGGTGGGATGCGCGGGCGTCACCCTGGCGGCTGTCGCGACCGCGATGTCGATCCCGATCGCAGGAGCGAAGATCGTCGCCGAGGGCGTCTGGGACGCGCGCGGGACGCTCGGAGTCGATCGCGCCGCGCCGGTCGGACTGACCGAAATCGCGCTGCGCTTCGAGATCGCGAGCGACGCGCCTGCGGAAAAGATCGCCAAGCTGGTCGATCTCGCCGAGCGCTACTGCGTGATCGCCCAGACCCTGCAGGCTCCGCCGAAACTGACCTTCAGCCACGTCGCCGTCTGAACGTCACCCGCCGACGCGCCACCCATCGAGCCAGTCGCGCAGCCGGTACCAGTTGCCGACGACCGGCATGAACCACGGCGTGCCGGTGTAGAGCGGCATGCCGGGCAGGGGCAGGCGCGCGAAGGCGGAGGCCGTGTTGCCGCCGCCCAGGATCATCCGCGCGGCGCAGCGGCCGAGATGGGTCATCGGGACGACGCCGCTGCCGTTGCAGCCGAGCGCGAAGTGCACGCCGTCATGGACGCCGACATGCGGCAGCATGTCGAAGGCGAAGGCGAGGCTGCCTTTCCAGGCATGGGTGATGCGGGTGCCTGCAAGGTCGGGGATGAGGTCGATCAGGCAGCGATGCAGACGCGCGCCGCCATGGCGTGCCGCCTCGTCGCGGAAGCTGGCCCGGCCGCCGAAGAGGATGCGCGAGAAATCCGGCGCCGGCCGGAAATAATAGAGGATCTTCTTGGTGTCGCCGTAGACGCGCAGCTTCGGCAGCAGGCGGCGCACGCGTGCCTCGCCCAGCTCCTCCGTCGCGATCATGTAGCTGGCGATCGGGATCACGCGGCGCCGGTGCCAGGGCGTCGCGCGGCCGGTATAGCCGTTGGTCGCGATCATCAGGGCCCGTGCCGCGATCTCGCCGCCGCTCGTGCGGACGCGGAAGAGGCCGTCGGTCCGGCTCCATCCGCGCAGTTCGACGCCGCTCGCCAGCGTCGCGCCATGGCGCTGCGCTGCCGCCGCGAGGCCGCGCACATAGCGTCCGGGATGAAGGCCGCCGGCACGCCGGATCACGAGCCCGCCGTGATAGCGCTCGGTCGCCAGCTCCTCGCCGACCCGCGCGCGGTCCAGGATCTCCGCCGTGTCGCGGCCGCTGCGGTTCAGCATGTCGGCGCGGCGCTTGAGCGCGTCCATCGCCTTCGGCGCATGCGCCCCGACGAAACGTCCGCAGCGGCGATAGGCGCAGTCGATGCCCTCGCGCGCGAGCAGCGCCTCGAAATCCTCGAAGCTGGCCTCGGCCTCGTCGACCATCTCGGCGAGCAGCTTCGCCTCGACGGCCTGGTGCAGATTCGTCTTCGCCCGTCCGAGCGCGCCGGCGCCCGACAATGCGCCGCCATTGCGCGACGACGCGCCCCAGCCGATCGCCTCGCGGTCGATCACCAGCGCCTTCACACCGGCGCGGCCCAGTTCGATCGCGGTCGACAGTCCGGCGATGCCGCCGCCGACGATCAGCGCATCGGTGGTTTCGGGTACGTGCGCCACGGTCGCGGGCTCGGGCGGGGCGTCGTCCCACCACCAGGGCTGCTCCACGAAACCGGGCGCGAACACCGCGTCGCCGCTCATCGCGTCATCGCCTCATCGCCTGCGCTGATGCGCGATCGCGGCGCGGGCGAGGGCGTCCGCGCGTTCGTTTTCAGGGTGGCCGTCATGGCCGCGCACCCAGTGCCAGGTGACGCTGTGGCGCTGCGCGGCCGTGTCGAGTGCGCGCCAGAGATCCTCGTTCTTGACCGGCTTCTTCTCGGCGGTCTTCCAGCCGCGGCGCTTCCATTGCGGCAGCCATTTCGTGATGCCGTCGCGCACATAGGTCGAATCGGTGGTCACGCGCACGGTGGCCTCGCGGCGCAGGGCATTGAGCCCCTCGATCGCGGCGGTCAGTTCCATGCGGTTGTTGGTGGTGTCCGGCGCGCCGCCCGACAACTCCTTTTCGTGGCCGCGCCAGCGCAGGATCGCGCCCCAGCCGCCGGGGCCGGGATTGCCGGAGCAGGCCCCGTCGACGAACAGGTCGATGATGCCGTCGGAGGCTTCCGTCATGGGGTGACGCGCACGACGATGTCGGCCTGTATGGCGACCTGCACGGTCTCGAGGCCCGGCTCGGCGGCGATCGCGACGGGATCGGCCGCCGCGCCGGAGCGCGCCGCCGGTGACGCCATCGCCCGCAGGATGGTGGGCGGACGCTCGCCGCCGGTGTCACCGATGGCGATGCGGGCGAAACGCAGCACGCTGCCTCCCAACGCGCCGGCGACCGCGGAGGCGCGGGTCCGCAGTCGCGCGATCGCCTCGGTCGTCAACTCGTCCTCGGCTCCGCGCCGGCGCTCCGTGCTCAATTCCCAGCCGAGGCCGCTGGCGAGGGCGCCATCCGCCTGCAACCGCGCGCCCAGAGCCAGGATCGCCGTGGCATCGGTTCCCACCAGGGTCAGGGCCTGCGCGCCCCGCCAGCGCATCTCGCGCGTGTCGCCGATGCGCTCCTGATGGATCCAGTACCCGCCGGTCTCGACGCGTACGCCGCCCTCGGCCGCGGCCTCTGCCACGGCCCGGGCCCGGTCGAGCGCCGCCGCCATGCGGCGGTTGACGTCGGCCTGGACACGCGTAGCGTCGGCTCCGGTCTGTTCGATGCGCACCTGCAGACGCAGCCGATCCTGCCGGATCTCGCGCCGCGCCGTCTCGCCGAGCGTGACCATGGTCGCGTGCTCTTCGCCCGGTGCCGCCGCAGATCGTGCGGACGCGCAGGGCGTCGTGGCGAGGAGGATGGCGGCGACCAGGGCCGTGGCGAGACCAGGGATCGGGTGCATGTCGCGTCTCCGTCGTGGCGCCGGGTTAGACGCCGTAATCGGCCACGGAACGGACCGAGCGGTGGAAGCGCAGCTTGCGCAGATATTCGAGGGGATCGAGCTTCTTCACCAGCGCGCCGCTCGGCGTGTTGAGCCAGTCGTAGAGCCGCGTCAGCAGGAACCGGAACGCCGCGCCGCGGGCGAGCAGCGGAAGCGCCGCGATCTCGTCGGCCCCGAGCGCGCGGCGCTGACGGTAGCCGGCGATCATGCGTATCGCCTTGGTGGCATTGAAGCTGAGATCGGGTTCGAAGCACCAGGCGTTGAGACAGATGGCGACGTCATAGGCGAGGACATCGTTGCAGGCGAAATAGAAATCGATCAGCCCGCTGAGCCGGTCGCCGAGGAAGAAGACGTTGTTCGGAAACAGGTCGGCATGGATCACGCCGGCCGGCAGGTCGCGCGGCCAGCGCGGTTCGAGATGGTCCATCTCGCGGGCGATCTCGTCGCCGAGCCCGGGCGCGACCTCGTCGGCGCGCGGGCGCGACTGCTCGACCAGTTGGCGCCAGCCGGCGACCGACAGCGCGTTGTCGCGGCGCATCGGGAAATCGGCGACCGCCATGTGGAGATGCGCGAGCGCCGCGCCGAGCGGCTCGCAATGCCCGACCTCGACCCGCCGGGGCGACATGCCCTGGAGGAATGAGACGATGACCGCCGGCCGTCCCGCGAGTTCGCGGATCACCACGCCGCCGCGATCGCGGATCGGCAGCGGGCAGTCGATGCCGCGCGCGGCGCAATGCTGCATCAGGCCCATGAAGAAGGGCAGGTCCGCCGGGGCGACGCGCTTCTCGTAGAGCGTCAGGATCCACGGACCGGCGGTGGTCTGCAGCAGGTAGTTGGAGTTTTCCACGCCCTCGGCGATGCCCTTGGCCGAGACGAGGTCGCCGATGTCGTAGCCGGCCACGAAGGCGCGCAGATCGGCATCGTCGACTTCGGTGTAAACGGCCATGGGGATCAGTCCCGCGTCATTCCGCGAGGGATCGCGGAAGGTTGAAATGCACGTCCTCGCGCGTGACCGCGAGTTCCTCGACGGTGGTGGCGAAGCGTTCGCGCGCCGCGTCGATCACCTCCTGGACGAGGGTCTCCGGTGCAGAGGCGCCGGCGGTGATGCCGAGCGTCGTCACGCCGGCCAGTGCGTCCCAGTCGATCTCTCGTGCGCGCTGGATCAGGAGCGCCCGCGGACAGCCCGCGCTCAGCGCGACCTCCACGAGGCGGCGCGAATTGGACGAGTTCGGCGCGCCCACGACGAGCACGGCATCGGCCTGCGCCGCGAGTTCCTTGACCGCGTGCTGGCGATTGGTGGTCGCGTAGCAGATGTCGTCCTTGCGTGGACCCATGATGCCGGGGAAGCGGCGGCGAAGCGCGGCGGCGATGGCGGCCGTATCGTCGACCGACAGCGTCGTCTGGGTGACATAGGCGAGCCCGGCCGCGCGTGGCGGATCGATGCGATCGGCATCGGCGATCGTCTCGACGAGCGAGACCGCGCCCTCGGGAAGCTGGCCCATCGTACCGACCACTTCGGGATGCCCGGCATGGCCGATCAGCACGACGTGATTGCCCGCGGCGAAGTGGCGCTCGGCCTCATGGTGAACCTTGCTGACCAGCGGGCAGGTGGCGTCGACGTAGGTCATGGCGCGGCGCCGTGCGGCTTCGGGCACGGATTTCGGGACGCCATGGGCCGAGAAGATGACCGGCCTGTCCGTCGGCACGGCGTCGAGTTCGTCGACGAATACGGCGCCCTTCGCCTCGAGCGTCTCGACCACGAAACGGTTATGGACGATCTCGTGCCGGACATAGACGGGGGCGCCCCATTTCTCCAGCGCGCGCTCGACGATCAGGATCGCGCGATCGACGCCGGCGCAGAAGCCGCGCGGTGCCGCGAGGAGGATCCGGAGGTGGGGCAACGGGGCGGCGGTCATGGTGGCGGTCGCGGGGGTCGGATCGCTTGAGGAATCGGGAGGCTGTGGCTAGTGTCTGCCGCGTCCCGGACGGGCGGCAAGGCTATATTGCCTCGCAGGCGCGAGGCAAAGCCTGTCGACGTCTGGAACAACCCTTTGCCGTCGCGCCGCGCACGGCTCCGCCCGTCCGTCGGGCATCGTCGCTGGAGATCCTTCGCCCATGACCAAGCCCGTCGTCGCGCAAAAGGCCCCCTATGGCGTGGCCGTCGAGGCCGGCCGGAAATACTACTGGTGCTCCTGCGGCCTCTCGAAGAAGCAGCCTTTCTGCGACGGCTCCCATGCCGGTACCGGGATGACACCGATCGTCTACGAGGCCACCGAGACCAAGACGGCCTGGTTCTGCGGCTGCAAGGCGACCGCGAACAAGCCGCTGTGCGACGGCGCACACACCAAGCTCTGACCGGTCATCCCGTGATCCGATCCGCATCGGGCCTGGCGCGTCTTGCCGGGTTGTTTGCCGCTGCGCTGCTCGGGGGCTGCGGCTGGCTCGGCGCACCCGATCCGCTCGAACGCGCGGCCAATTGTCCGCAAGGGCTGATTCTGGCAGATGCCGGCGCGGCGACGATCTTCCGCGACGGTCCTGGCCGCGACCTGACCGACATCGTCGCGGTGCTGCGCATCGCCGATGTCGTGGTCGATTGCAGGCGCGAGCGGCGCGGCGTCACCGTCGATCTCCAGGTCGCGGTCACCGCCGAGCGTGGCCCGGCCAACCGCAGCGGCCGTCACGACGCGGATTACTTCGTCGCGGTCGTCGACGCCCAGGGCAATGTCCTGCAGCGAGAATCCTTCCGCATCGGTTTCGCCTGGCCGGAAAATCGCCTGCGCGTCGGTTCCGTCGAGGATCTGGAACCGCGTATAGCCCTGGCCTCTCCGGATCGCGCCGGCGAGTACCGGATCTGGGTGGGGTTGCAGTTGACGGCGGAGCAACTCGCCTGGAACCGCAGCGGCGCCACGCGGCGTTGACTCGGGCGTGGCGACGCGTAGATTGAACGCCACTGCCGCGCCGCGGGAGAGATCGTCATCGAGTCGTTCGCGACCCGGTGACGGCGCCGAAGGAGCAACCGCCCCGGAAACTCTCAGGCAAAAGGACCGCGGGTCGCGGAGACTCTGGAAAGAAGGCTGGACCGGCGACGGCCCGGCCTCACCGAAGATGTAAGTGCGGCCTGCCAGTCCGGCGTGCGGCGCGAATCTTTCAGGTCCAAGGACAGAGGGGGCACGGCGCAGGGTGGCTCGGTCGGACCGGGCGGCTGCGTCGCGATGTCCGGAGGACCGCCCATGGCCGACGCCGATCACGACGCGCTGCGTGTCACACCGCTGCATGCCCTCCATCGCGAACTGGGCGCCAAGATGGTTCCGTTCGCCGGCTACGACATGCCGGTCCAGTACCCGCAAGGGGTGCTTGGCGAGCATAACCATACCCGCGCGGCCGCCGGGCTCTTCGACGTCTCGCACATGGGACAGGTCCGGCTCGACGGGGCCGGCGCCGCAGCGGCGCTGGAGACGCTGGTGCCGGCCGACATCGCGGGCCTCGCCGTCGGTCGCACGCGCTACACGCAATTCACCGACGTCTCCGGTGGCATCCTCGACGATTTGATGGTCACCAATGCAGGCGATCATCTCTTCCTGGTCGTGAACGCGGCCTGCAAGGCGCAGGACATCGCGCATATGCGCGCCGGCCTCGGCGCGGTGGCGCTGACCGAACTCGCCGATCGCGCCTTGCTGGCGCTGCAGGGGCCGCTCGCCGCGACGGTGATGGGGCGCCTCGCACCGGAGGCCACGGCGATGAAGTTCATGAGCTTCGGAGCCGCGCGCCTCGGCGGCATTCCCGTCTGGCTGACCCGCTCGGGATATACGGGCGAGGACGGGTTCGAGATTTCGGTCGCGGCAGCCGATGCCGAGGCGCTTGCGCGGCTGCTGCTCGCCCAGCCGGAGGTCAAGCCGATCGGCCTCGGGGCGCGGGACTCGCTGCGGCTGGAGGCCGGGCTGTGCCTCTATGGCCACGACATCGACACCGGCACGTCGCCGGTCGAGGCCGATCTGGTCTGGTCGATCCAGAAGCGCCGGCGCGCCGAGGGCGGGTTCCCGGGGGCCGCGCGGATCCAGGCCGAATTGGCGCATGGCCCGTCGCGCAAGCGCGTGGGCATCCTGCCGGACGGCAAGGCACCGGCGCGCGAACATACGGACATCATGGACGCGGCTGGACGGCGCATCGGCACGATCACCTCCGGCGGTTTCGGTCCGACGGCGGGTGGCCCCGTCGCCATGGGCTATGTCGAGGCGGCCTTCGCGGCGCCCGGCACGCAGGTGCAACTGCTTGTGCGCGGCGTGCCGCGGCCGGCCCGGGTGGCGACCATGCCGTTCGCGCCGCATCGTTATTTCAGGGGTTGAATCCGGATCACGCGAGAGGGAGATCACAGATGGCCGAGCTTCGCTTCACCAAGGAACATGAATGGGTCCGCATCGAGGGCGATGTAGGGACCTGCGGGATCACCGACTACGCGCAGAGCCAGCTCGGCGACGTGGTCTTCGTCGAGTTGCCGGCGGTCGGCCGCAAGGTCGCGCGCGGCGGGGACGCGGCCGTGGTCGAATCGGTGAAGGCGGCCAGCGAGGTCTACGCGCCGGTTTCCGGCGAGGTCGTCGCGGTCAACGAGGGGCTGCCCGACAATCCAGCGCAAGTGAACCAGTCGCCGATGGAAGATGGCTGGTTCATGAAGATCCGCCTGTCCGATGCGGCCGAACTGACCGCGATGATGGACGAGGCCGGATACAAGGCCTACCTCGCCACCCTGTCCTGAGGAGCGGCGTACGATGCGTTACCTTCCGCATACCGAGGACGACCGGCGCGCGATGCTCGCCGCGATCGGCGCGCCGTCCGTCGACGCGCTCTTCCGCGACGTGCCGCCATCCGCGCGCCTCGACGGGCCCATCGCGGGGCTGTCGACGACGATGGGCGAACTCGAGGTCGATCGTCATATGTCGGCGCTCGCCGCGCGCAGCCGCGCCGCCGGCTCCATGGCGAGCTTCATCGGCGCGGGGGCGTATCGCCACCATGTTCCGTCGAGCGTCGATCACCTGATCCAGCGCGGCGAGTTCCTGACCTCCTACACGCCCTATCAGCCGGAGGTCAGCCAGGGCACGCTGCAATACCTGTTCGAATTCCAGACCCAGGTCGCGATGATCACCGGGATGGAGGTCGCCAACGCCTCGATGTACGACGGTGCCACGGCGACGGTCGAGGCGGTGGTGATGGCCAATCGCGCGACGCGGCGTGGCAAGGCCATCCTGTCGGGCGGCCTGCATCCGCATTACCGCGCGGTGATCGAGACCCAGGCGCATTTCGGTGGCTTCACGGCGGTTTCCGCGCCGCCGTCGCCGGTCGGCGGCGAGGATCTCGCGACGATGATCGACGCCGAGACGTCCTGCGTCGTCGTCCAGAACCCCAGCGTGTTCGGACAACTCGTCGATCTCGCGCCGCTCGCCAAGGTATGCCAGGCGCGCGGTGCGCTTCTGATCGCGGTGGTGACCGAGGTCGTCTCGCTCGGTGCGGTGACCTCGCCTGGCGAGATGGGGGCCGACATCGTCGCCTGCGAGGGGCAATCGATCGGCAATGCGCTGAATTTCGGCGGACCGCATGTCGGTCTCTTCGCGACGCGCGAGAAATACGTGCGTCAGATGCCG
>Ga0315906_10011278_pt1 | contig 10426 bp, 10 predicted proteins | sample LakEriMetagenome_4_FD_203526 | JGI IMG/M metagenome (GOLD analysis project Ga0315906, IMG submission 203526) | Freshwater fungal communities from buoy surface, Lake Erie, Ohio, United States - Buoy 2 MA122 | ecosystem: Environmental > Aquatic > Freshwater > Lake > Lake biofilm | place: USA...
CGGAGTGGTGCCGGTAGGATCGGTTAGGCGGGCGGTGAGGGATCGGAGGCAGGCGAGCGGCCAGATTTCATCGCCGGCTGGCCTGCAGTCGGGTCTTTGCTCGAGCGAAATTCCGTGGTAGTTTATATGCGTCGGGCGATTAGCTCAGTTGGTTAGAGCGCTGCTTTCACACGGCAGAGGTCACTGGTTCGAGTCCAGTATCGCCCATTTCAAGGGAAAAGCCAGCATCGGCCAGAAGACGACAGATCGAGCCAAGCCCAAGGGAAACCTTGGGTTTTTTCGTTGGATCATCCGAAGTGATGTTTACCGCACTACACGGCCAGGCATCAGGATTGCCGTTGGCTTTTCTTTGCTTGCACTTGCGGCGGCGGCCTGTGAGCTACCCGGAGTCGCTGTGCTTTGGTCTAGAAAGACCGCGCTAACGGCCGGGTTGCTGTGTTTGCATTTGGGGCTTGGTTTTCTTCGGATCGAACCAGTGGCCAGTAGCAGGACGAGCACCGAAATAGCACCGACTTCTCCATTGTACGCGAGTCGCATTGGCCATCTACTTTTCGCCCAAACTCATCGTTGTCTGAGCCACATCACATTTCTCCTCAGGCCCGCCGGACTGACCCAGTACTTGTCCACGTAGCACGGGCGTCCCGGCCGTGTGGAGTCGGCGTTGAGGGCTTTTTGTCCATGCATTTCGCGAATTGAGCCATGGTGTTCCGCCAGCGCTCTTCAGGCCCAGAGGGCCGGCATCGAAATGCCGGTGGCGCGAGCCACCGGTTTCTATCAGATCAATCAACCTCCTTTTTCTTGCTCCTCTCCCCCTTCGCGTAGCGATTGGGGGAGAGGTAGGGAGAGGGGGCTGTGTTCTCCCTTCGGCGTTTGGTTTTGGTGTGTTCCCGATCGCGACGATGGAGTCATGGCGATGTTTCATTACCGAACCCCTGGTGAAGTCACCTCGTACAGCGAGCCATGCGATCGAGTCACACACCCTACGGGACTCTTGTAGGGTGTGTGTAGCGGTCGGTGCAGGCAAGTCATCATGGGGTAGCAGACCGGAGAGCCAGATAAGACGTGTTGGCCTTGAAGATCTGACCGCAAACACACCAGAACCAGTCCATGATTTCAACTTAGCCTTCTTGCCCGTAGGGCCGACCCATTCCTGCCTTGTGGCCGCCCGTGCGGAGTCGGCCTTGGAGGTTTAATTTCCATGCATTTCGTGAATTGAACCAGGGTGTTTCGCCAGCGCTCTTTAGGCCCGGAGGGCCGGCATCGAAATGCCGGTGGCGCGAGCCACCGGTTTCTATCTGACCAAACATCCTCCTTTTTCTTGCCGTATGCGCACGCCCAAGTACACCCTGGCGGAATGACTGCCGAGGGGTGTCGGGATGGGACGATGGGCGTTCTAGACGACGAGCTCGAGGCTCAGGTCGCCCGCTCCTGCTGGCGCAACGAACCAATCGACCACCGGTGATTCGGGTGGTCATTCAGCCACCGGTCAGGCAGCAAGTCGTCCAGGGAGTCACCGGGGGATCGCCCAGCCAGCTTCTCAAAACAATCGCGCAGGTAAGCCCATGGCTCCACCTGATTCAGCTTGCAACTAGCCACCTGCGACACCAGCACCGCTGCTCGCGCCCCTGCTTCGACGCTCCCCACAAAGAGCCAATTCTTCCGCCCGATCGCCACCGGCTTCATCAGCCGCTTGGCCGCATTGTTGTCGATCGCCAGGCGACCATCCTCCACATACCGGTTCAGCGCTGCCCACTGATTCCGGGTGTACCGCGCCGCCTCGCCCGTCGTACTCTTCGGCAGGAACAACTTGCCATCCATCCAAGTCCGAAGCTCTTCCAGCAACGGGACCGAATACTTCTGCCGAAGATCTCGCCTCTCCTGGTGTGGCTTCCCCTTGGCGAGTTTTTCGACGTCGTAAAGCCGCTGGATCAAGCCGATCACCCAGTGCGCGCGCGCAGGATCGACCTCCCTGGCTTTGTACCAGTACCTTCGGCAATGCGCCCAACAGGCCACCTCTTGGATCGCTCCCCCAGAATCGAGGTAAATCCCGTCATAGCCGCTGTAGGCATCAGCCTGCAGGTATCCTTGATACGACTCGAGGAACTTCGCTGGCCCCTCTCTGGCTCGGTCCAAGGTGAAGTCGTAAACCGCATAAGGATGCTCCGCATCCCCCTGGTAACACCAGAATCTTGCCGGCTTGGTCGAACGAAGCTGTTTGTCGACCAGTTTGACCGTCGTATCGTCGGTATGGATGGAGAACGATTCCAGAACCCGCTGCTGCATCCGCTGATAAAGAGGCAGACACAGATCCGCTACGCCGCTCATCCAGTCATAAAGCGTACTTCGGCGGATTTCCACTCCATGGCGGGAGAAGATATCTTCCTGCCGGTACCCCGGCAGATGATCTCCGAACTTGCTGACCACCACCTGAGCTAGAAGCCCTGAGGTGGCCAGTCCCTTTTCGATCGGCTGCGGTGGCTTGGGTGCTGTCACCAGCACCGCCTGGTCATGTTTTTCAGGACAGGCATAAACCGCTCGGCGATGGACGATCACCTTGAGCTTCGATGGGATGTAATCGAGCTGTTTGCTCTCTTCCCGACGAATCGGCTCCATCACCTTGCCATCGACTGGGCAGACGATGTCCGATTCGGGCAGGGTGTGTTCGATGATTTCCTGGGGCAGTCCGTCGGGGATCAGTCGCCGACCATGTTTCTTGGGTGTGCGCTTCGTGGGCTGCTTTTCCTGATCCCTGACTTCCTCAACCAATTGTTCCAGGTCCCCGATGTCGAAGAGCAACATTTGGTCGGGATTGCCGACCTACTTCTTGCTTCGGGTCAGGGGATGATCGGTAGCCGGGATTCGGTCCCCGTGATGCGAGACGCATTCCAGTGTCACAGGTACGCATTCGAAGACCCCACCTGGGTCACGCGCTTCCCCACCCTCAGTAAGCGCCAGATCATTTCATTTTGATCGTACCTAGCGACCCGATTCGAAACCGTCAGGCGTTCCCGTGTCCCCTTCATCAATCGGACACCGCCTCCGCGCCACGGTGGTGCTGATGTCGTTAGTGGCTAGCTGCAACCTGAATCAGGTGGAGCCGTGGTCCTACCTGTGTGTTCGTTTTGAAAGCTGGCTGGGCGATCTGCGGACAACTCTCTGGACGATTTGCTGCCTGACCGGTGGCTCACGGAACAACCGGGGCTCAGCAGTTCGATTGGCTCGTTGCGTCAGCAGGAGCGGGCGATCTGAGCCGCTAGCTCGTCGTCTCGACGGTCCATCGCTCCATTCGGACATCTACTGCAATCATCCCGCCAGGGTGTCGTTGGGAGCGCGCATGCTCCAATTTCTTGATGCCACGAAACAATGATCCCTAAAAGGAACCCTCCTAACGCTTGTTGCCTGATTTTCTGGTTAAATTATTTATGACGTAATCAGGTACCGGTCCGAGATCCGGTTCTATGTCGATGTCAAAAAGGTAGCTGACGAGCTGATTCAACGGTTCTGCCCCAATCTCTGGGTTACTCCCCCAATGCAAAGCGTACTTGGACTTCAGGTGGATCGGCAGAGCGGTTTCGACCTCATTTTCTCGAATGATGGCAATATACTTTTGTTTATTGTCACCCTGTGCGAGCATATCGCCTTGAATAATCATTGTCTCCCAACCGACTCCCCCCTTCCTGAAATCAGCTTTCTCCATATAAGCTCTGTTGCACACTAGCAAAACCTTGTCAGCCAATATTATTTCATTCGTCATCCATTGGGGAAGGTCAAATCCAGGTTTCAGGTGGTAGATATCGATTCGGGCATCTACACCGTTAGCACGCAACTTTTCAGCAAGGTTTTTCACCCATTCCCTGTCTTCGCTTTTATTTGCCGTGTAGCTAATAAAGACTCGTGGATGCCGTACAGTCTCTGTCGTGAGAGTTTGCTGCGGCGATGCGGCGATGACATTTTGAACAACCTCGCGTGTGAAGCAAAATATGTTGAAGGTGATTTTGTCTGCGTCGACAAAGACGCCTTTGAGAGACTCGTAAGATTGTCTAGGCGTCAAGCCACCAGCACCACTCCCAAGCAAGGGAAGATTCACAACTCTGATTTGGTTCGACAGTGAATAGCGGACCAGGTCCATTGCGATGCTTTTAACGGCGTCGGGGTCGGAATCGATGCTCTTCGCATCGACAGAAGCCGCATACCCGAGAGTGCTAGCGAACTCGTATTTCGACTCGCGAAAATGGACACTACCATACGGGACCGCGCCGATACTTGTTGGCATTCCATGTTCACTAAGATTCGAATAAACGGACCTTGTTACCCCACCGCTGCTATCGCATGGAATCACAAGAAGGTCGCATTTGGAATCGAAGATGCTGCCCTGGATGACCTGAATCATTGATACCTCAAATACGAAAAAAATTTATGGAGGTGGGAAAGGTGTCCGGTACTTTTTCATCCCAATGAGCGGATGCATACGGAGCCCGGACGACCCATCCAGATCCCACGACGCCCAGCGGCCTCCAGTGGCGTTGCAAGCTGCGAAGATACGAACCCAGAGCTCCGGGGCGTCACCATCCGCGTTCATTCGGTAATCATCGATGTCCCGAGGCACTTCCCGTTGCGATCGGTGTCCCCTTCGACGCACGAATTCTTGGCTTTGCGAACATGGCGAACAGCGGCGACGTCTCGTTTGGTATATTCTAGCCAAGGATCGCCTTTTGTGCGTTGACCTGAGCAAAGAACTACCGACGAAAGTCCACGCAAGGACCCAGTGATGATCGTCTATTCGGCCACGAAAACGCAATTCTGCGAGACGGTGCAAAGCAATCGAATCGGACAGACAATTCAGGATGCCTTCCGACAGCACCTGGGCCACAATCCATCCCCGAGTGAAGCCCAGGCCTTCCAAAATTCGCTCAATTACGTCGGTAACATGCTGCAGGGACCTTCGATCCCTGGGGATGCTGGCGTTGCGGTTGAATACAAAATCCCTCAATCGTCCAAACGGATCGACTTCATCGTCACTGGCCTCAACGACGAGGAAAGGCCAGTAGCGGTAGTAATTGAGCTGAAGCAATGGAGCGATGTGGAAGCGACCCCGAAGGATGCCATTGTCCGCACGTGGGTGGGGGGCGCCGAACGGGAGGTGCTCCACCCGTCCTACCAGGCGTGGTCCTACGCCCAGTTCATGACCGATTTCAATGAATATGTCGAAGATCGCAGTGTGGTTCTGGAGCCTTGTGCTTATCTCCACAACTGCATGGATGGTTCATCGGTTCGCAGCCCTTTTTACGCCGAGCATCTGGAGCGGGCACCGGTCTTCCTAGGGGATGAATCGAAGGCGCTCGAACGATTCATCGCTCGGCATGTCCGCAAAGGAGATCGCGGCGATCTCCTCTACCGTCTCGACAAAGGAAAAATCCGTCCTTCCAAGGGACTGGCCGATCATCTCAGTTCTCTCCTGAAGGGGAACAAAGAGTTCGTCATGATCGACGAACAGAAATTGGTCTACGAAACGGCGATCCATCTATCGACGCAGGCGACGGTCGCCGATCGAAAAGTCCTTCTGGTTCGCGGTGGTCCGGGGACGGGGAAATCGGTAGTCGCCATCAACCTTCTGGTCGACCTGACGGATCGAGCGAGATTGGTCCATTACGTCACTCGAAACTCAGCGCCACGTGACGTCTATCGCAGCAAGCTTTCGGGAACGATGAAGAGGACTCGAATCGACAACTTGTTCAAAAACGCAGGTGCCTACCAAATCAGTCGGCCAGGAGAACTGGATGTACTGGTGGTCGATGAAGCCCATCGGCTGACCGAGAAGTCGGGCCTCTACATGAACGAAGGTGAGAACCAGATCAAGGAGCTGATTCACGCCTCGAAATTGTCGGTCTTCTTTCTCGATGAAGACCAGAGAGTCACCATCAACGACATCGGAACGGCCGAGGAAGTGCTGCACTGGGCCAAGCACTTCAATGCCGAGATCACAGAATTGGAGTTGCCATCGCAGTTCCGGTGCAACGGCGAATCGGGCTATATCGCGTGGCTCGACCAGTTGCTTCAGATTCGCGAGACGGCGAATCGATCGCTCCAGGGCCTTCAGTACGACTTTCGAGTTTGCCGAAATCCAGCAGAATTGAGGCAGGAGATCTTCCATCGAAATGCAGCAGGGATGCGCTCCAGGATGGTGGCAGGGTACTGCTGGGATTGGATCAGCAAGAAGAACAAGAACCTGAACGACATCCGATTCGATCAGTACGATTTTGCAATGCCATGGAATTTGTCCGATGACGGCAACCTTTGGCTGATGACCGAGGGATCCGAGCGACAGATTGGCTGCATTCACACCTGCCAGGGGTTGGAGCTAGATTACGTGGGAGTGATCATCGGCCCCGATCTACGCGTTCGACATGGGGTGGTCGAGACCGACGCGACAAAGCGAGCCAAGACCGACCGATCGTTGCGGGGCTTGAAGAAGAGAATAGCAGAGAATCGCCACGAAGCGCTCGACCTAGCCGATCGCGTTATCAAGAACACCTACCGCACCCTGATGACGCGTGGCATGAAAGGCTGCTTCGTCTGGTCCACAGATCCCGAAACCAACGAATGGCTTCGGGAGCAGACGATCCACGGGGAGGTATGAAAGTCTCCCATAGGCTCGGCGCGCTAGTACGAATCTTCTTTTCACTCCGACTGGTCGGGAAGGCGTAGCAGCACTCGCAGGCGATGGTTCTTCAGCAGGGCGATAAAAGTTACGAGAAGCTAAGGTCCGATTCCTCGACGCCTTTTAGTCTTTTTTTCACGATTTCTCCACAGGGATTGCCACCATGGAAAAGAAACTTGGATTGGGATGGCATTCGTTGGCAAGCCTGATGGTACTTCTACCATTCTCTTGTCATGTATCCCTGCCCAACCAGTTAGGAGCCCAAGAGCTTCTTGCTCCTGTAGATGCTAATGCAGTAAACGCCGAGCTTTCGGTTGCAAGAGAGGCCATTGGTGCGATTGCCAATCAGCAGAATGCCAGAGCTTCGGAAGTAAGTACTCGTGTCTTTCAGATGGTTCGAGATGAGCGACTTCCAGAGCGAAAGGCTGCCTTGCTTGAAGAGGTCTATCAGTGGTCCATCCAGCAAAACGACATAGACACCGCAATAAGATGCCTTGATATGCTCGAGTCCACGTTCGATCAGAGTTGTACTCTAAGAAAAATCGAGACATTCGCCCAATTCTTGAAGTCCCCGAGAGATTCACTGCAGAAAATGAATCTTATCAGTGGAATGGCTACCTCATGTAGAGAAGCCATCGATGAGGGCTATCTAAATGAAGCGGAACAAGCACTGAAAGATGCAAAGCGTAAGGTGCCAAAAGAAAATCGTCGAGAAACTGCAGGTCTTTTTACGAGTCTTACCAAGAAGATTGAAGCAAGAAACGAGAGGAGAATCAAGTATGAAGCGGCTCAGCATCGACTGATCGTCGCTCCAGATGAGGCGGGTGCGAATCTCGACTCAGGCATGCACCTGTTGTTCGATTTGAACGACAAAGCGAAAGGATTCGAGAGCCTTGCAAAAGGTGCCGATCAGAAGCTGGCCGATGTTGCAAGGATAGAGATGTCGTTTCCGTCTACCCTCCAGGAAAAGCGAATGCTTGCGGAAGCTTGGTGGGATATCAGCGGATTGCAGTCCGGTGATCCTGCCTTGTGGAGCAAACGACGGTCCGCTTTTTGGTATGGCCAAATCGTTGGAAGCCTGAGCCAAATTGATGCGACAGTCGCTCGAAGTCGAATTGAAGAAGGAAACCGCGATAATCTCGTTCCTGTTAGAACATTCGACCTCATGGCTCCGGAGATCGGTAAAAGGTTGCAAAACGGCACCTACGATTCCAATGGAAGGACTGTACTTATTCGCTCGACTGAACAAGGTATTTGTGGTTTTGATCGAAATATGCCTCCGTTCTATGATTTTGCATGTAAATTCCATCGGACTCACAACAAGTATGGGATCAAAGTGGAGTTCCCAGGCTATCGTCGTCGCCTCGGTTGGTGCTTTAACGGGCAAGAAAATGCATTTTTTCATTTGACCGGATTTAACGGGAGTACTCATCCCATTCGATTCGATGGTTCATTACCCGAGGGGGGTGATCACGATTTAGTGATTCGTGTAAGACCAAGCCGTTTCTTAGTGGAATTAGACGGGAAAAAAATGTTTCTTTTTGATGAGCCTTTTCCGTCGACGCAGGATGCAGTGCGAGAGGCGCTGATGAGCGGTCGTCCTTCGGAGCAGATTGAGATAATTGATTTCTGGGGGAATCTTACCCTCAAGCGGGCTGTTTTTACCGAGTATCGATAGAGGTTTTACCTGCGACCCGCAGTCGCGATGTGAAGAGGTTAGGGTCCACCTTCTTGCTCTCAATCGTGCTGCCGAATTTCGAAAAATGGCCGCGTGAAATTCGGGATGCGAAACAGCCGTGGATTCCTTTTGTCTGGATCGCCCCCGTTTGCGCGGGGTTAGCTGTTGTTGCTGGTCTGAAGGGAGACATTGCTTTGTGGGCTTCGGCCTGGGATTCGTCGGTGTTCCAGAAGCATTGCATTCGATCCTAGGCTTTTCTGGGTTCCTCTCGCGAGGTTGCGGTTTACGCCTCGTTTCTCACCAACCGCCGTGGCTCCTTGAGGGCTTGGTTGATACCAGTGCGATCATCGAAACGCGTAGTAAAAACTTCGGCGGATAGGGAGGCGGAAAGACATTCGGAAAACTTCAGATGACTCATCGCTTCCCCGTTAGGTCTCGGTCGGATCGATTCGGCGTGCAATCGTCCGATGAGTTCTTGGATCTCGGTTATCGAAACTGCCATCGGAAAGTTAACCGAGAGGTTGTCGCTTTTCACGTCGCAGTCAGCTCTCAAGGCATCGGCCATCAGGGCATTAGCCACGCCTCCAGCGAACGTCCACCAACGGATTTCGCCTCCTTTCTCCTGCACGATGCTGGTCGCGTTGTCGGCAACCCATGGATGTTCCTCCCTGAGCACGCGGATCTGTAGGACCGCACGTTGCGACCAGGACGGAGAGACTTGCTCGCTGGCCAGGACACGGCGAATGGCTTGGCAAATGCCATGGCTAAGCATCTGGCCTTCCCCGAGCCAGCGCGATCGTCCCTTCTCTTCAGTCGGTTCTACGTACGCGATCCGTCGCTTCCAATCCAAATGTTTTGTCTTCCAACTGTTCCCTGCAAGCACAAGAATCGCCGGTCCTTCTTCGCGTTTGTAGAAGGTCGATTCGTGGACGTTTCCAAGCTCTTTCTGCCCGGACACCACCTTAAAAAGAGGCGGTGAAGTAAAGACGGAAAGTATCTCCATGAAGTTCTTCCGGCCAAAAGCACTCTCTCCCTCTGGAGCAAACGACAGAATTCCTCCGTCGCTCCAGAGAATTTCCCGTTCCAGCATCGCATCGACAAGCTCATCGATCCGTTCCGGTAACATCTGGGCAAAGCCTGGAACCCTTGCAACCCACGGAAACCATTGCGATCTCCCAATCCCGTGTTCCTGTAGGATCAACGCCATCAACTGCTGGGCTAGGATGTGGTAGGGGCACGGCGGTGCCTTCACCGGTTCCACATAGCCGCGCTGCCAAAGTTGGATGAGGGCCGCAGCTCGAAGTAATCCCTCATCACTGGTCGCCAGGAACAGGCAATTGCGATTCGTGTTCGCTCGGCGACCGGTGCGTCCCATGCGTTGCAGGAAGGAAGACACCGTGCCGGGGGCATCGATCTGAATCACGCGGTCGAGATCGCCGACATCCAGCCCTAGTTCCAATGAGCTGGTGGCCACGATGACACAGTTCTGCCGCTGAGCGAACGCCTCCTCTGCCTGCCGCCGTTCATCGAGCCCGAGCGAGCTGTGGGAGACGAACGTGTCGACACCCGCCTGCCGCAGCATCACCGACAACTGCTCCACCCGAGAACGACTGTCGCAGAAGACCAATCGCTTCTCGCCTTGATGCAGCAGGCTGATCACTCGGGCCGCGTTGGCGAGCGAGCCAACATAGTCCAACTGGACGTCGGGTGTCTTGGTATCGGTGCTCTTAGGCCAAACGACTTGTTGAGGTCGATCCGAACCCGATGACAACCAGCTCAACATCTCCGGGGGATTGCCAACGGTCGCCGACAGGCCGATCCGCTGAATGTCTCGACCGGCGATCTTTCCGATGCGTTCAAAGACCGAGAGCAAATGCCAACCTCGGTCATCGCCAGCAAACGCATGCAGCTCGTCAATGACCACCACCCGTACATCGCTGAAAAATCGATGATGGTCGACCTTCTGCGAAACCAGCAGAACTTCGAGCGACTCGGGCGTCGTCAGCAGGCAATCCGGTTGCTCGGCGATGATTCGTTTGCGTTCGCCCTGGGACGTATCCCCATGCCAAAGGGCAGCCCGCCGCCCCACA
>Ga0315906_10011282_pt1 | contig 10425 bp, 7 predicted proteins | sample LakEriMetagenome_4_FD_203526 | JGI IMG/M metagenome (GOLD analysis project Ga0315906, IMG submission 203526) | Freshwater fungal communities from buoy surface, Lake Erie, Ohio, United States - Buoy 2 MA122 | ecosystem: Environmental > Aquatic > Freshwater > Lake > Lake biofilm | place: USA: Lake...
CTCTAACTTAATGTTTATCTTTGCGACCAATGACAATTCAGGTATTAAAATCGAAAATTCACAGGGCAAAAGTAACCCAGGCCGAACTACATTATGTGGGAAGTATTACCCTGGATGAAGACCTGATGGATGCTGCCAACATGATTGAAGGCGAACGTGTTCAGGTATTGAATATCAACAATGGCGAACGACTTGAAACCTACGTAATAAAAGGTGCTCGTGGCTCCGGACAAGTTTGTATAAACGGTCCGGCAGCCCGTCTGATGCAGGTAGGTGATATCGTGATTGTGATTTCTTATGCTTCCATGGATTTTGAAGAAGCAAAATCGTTTAAGCCCTGGCTCGTATTTCCGGATCCTGAAAACCATCCTATTACAGCTTAAGTGAAAAAATACCTCAATGTTCTGCGTTACCTTCTTTTCCTGGGTGCAGGTGCATTGTTGCTCTGGCTGAGTTTCCGAAAACAATCTTTTAGTCTCGTCTGGGATAAAATCAGGCATGCTGATCCATATTGGATTGGACTTTCTGTTGCCTTAGGTTTTGCCGCTTTAGTGATCAGAGCAATCCGCTGGAAACAACTCATTGAACCCTTAGGATATGCTACGCGTGGAACAAGTACCTATCACGCTGTGATGATCGGATATCTGGCTAATATGGCGATACCGCGTCTTGGTGAAATTACCCGCTGCGGCGCATTGAGTAAATCTGAAAAAGTTCCATTTGATAAGTTGGTGGGAACCGTCATTGTAGAACGGGTTTCAGATGTGCTGTTTCTTTTAATCAGCATTCTCTTTGTAGCAGTACTTGAATCGGGCATGCTCTCCGGATTTTTACTGGCTCAGGTCGTAAATCCTATCCTGCAATTAATGCAGGAACATCCGATACTTATTGTTTTATTACTTGCACTCATGTGTGGAGGAATTCTGTTGATGGTTTATTTATTCCGCATGAAAAATCCTCCCGCTGTTATCAGTAAAATGATTGCACTGGTAAAAGGAATTCTTGAAGGATTAAAAAGCATTCGCCGCCTTAAAAATAAACCGTTATTTTTCTTTTACAGCTGCGCTATCTGGATCATTTATCTGTTCATGACCTATGTATGTTTCTTTGCCATGCCGGCTACTTCCCACCTGAGTATTGGTGCCGGACTGGTAGTAACGGTGTTGGGTGGGATTGGAATGACGGCTCCGGTACAGGGTGGAATTGGCGTGTATCATCTTTTGGTTTCTCAGGGATTAATTCTGTATGGTTTATCCGACACCGATGGCATTGCCTTTGCGATGCTTGTACATACTACCCAAACTCTGATGCTAATTATTCTTGGCTTTATCAGCTTGCTTGCAATGTTTTTCACGAAACCAAAACCATCTGCTATCCATGAATCATTTTGAAAGATTACAGGAAAAAATTCTGACCCCTGAAGGCTTGCAATCCGCCATTTTGCGTTGGCGTTTGCTGGGCGACAAAATTGTTTTTACCAACGGATGTTTTGATTTACTGCACCGCGGACATGTGGACTATCTTGCCCATGCAGCAGATTTTGGCAACCGGCTGATCATCGGATTAAATACGGATGCTTCAGTCTCGCGTCTCAAAGGTCCTCACCGACCGATTAACGATCAGGATGCAAGAGCCGTCGTACTTGCGGGCTTATCTTTTGTATCGGGGATTTGTTTCTTTGACGAACCAACGCCCTATGAACTGATTCGGCTGCTGCAACCGGATGTTCTGGTTAAAGGTGCTGACTACAAAATAGAGGATATAGCAGGCTATGATATTGTACAGGCCAGGGGAGGCCAGGTTGTTACCGTGCCGCTGGTAGCAAACTACTCCACCTCCGCCATCGAAGCAAAAATCCGGGAAGCAGCCGGAAAATCCTGAAATACAGCCTCGTTTTGTAATGTTTTGGTGTTTTTTACCCGTACCTTTGATAGGGATTTACGGTAAAAGAGTTCTGTAAATACAATTAAAAGATGAAAAATATACTGCTGATCGGTGTGATTCTGACCGGAATGTTTCTCGCAGGATGCGAAAACAATGAGATCTTGCTTTCCGAAAAGAAGCTCAACAGTGAGCTGAATGGAACCTGGAAAATTGTTGCTCCGCGCCCGAGTGTCGACTTTATTGAAACCTGGGTTTTCGGTGATGGAGCCACCTCGGTGTCGTCTTCTAAGAATAACTCCAGCCTTAATGTTAACGGCAAGTATTCAGTTGATGCTAAATTCTCAAAAGCTTATATCGACCTGAGCGGATATAATTTTAACTCCATGCTCTACAGCGGATTTACTGCTACCGATCTGAACCGCAAATGGACACTTGTGGAACTTAGTGATAATGTTCTTTACATTTCAGCAACCGACGATCGTGGCGCCATTCGATCCATCGAGTTTGTAAAACAATAAATATAACTGCCAGATATAAAAAATCCCGCCTTTTCAGCGGGATTTTTTTATTGTACCAGTTGCATTTCTCCGATAAGTCGTTGCGCATTCGCATACTTATCGATAATGAATAAAGTATATCGGATATCCAGTGTAACATTCCGGCAGATAGCCGGATTATACAACACATCACTCATTGTTCCTTCCCACACACGGTCATAATTTGTTCCGATCAACTCGCCCTTGGCATTGATTACAGGACTCCCACTGTTTCCACCTGTAGTATGATTGGTGGCCACAAAGGAAACCGGCAAACGTCCGTTTACCGCATAACGACCATAATCTTTCGCTTTGTATAAATCTATGAGCCGGGATGGCACATCAAATTCTTCATGTCCGGGGATGTATTTCTCCATAATGCCGTCGAGATAAGTCTGATACTCATAGTACACGGCATCTCTCGGCTCATACCCCTTTACCTTGCCGTAAGTGATGCGCAAAGTACTATTGGCATCCGGGTAAAAAGCACGTTGCGGCTCATAGTTGCGCTGTGCAGCCATATACCATCTGTTCAGTTTGCCCGACTGCTGATTAAAGGCACTTGCAGCAGGAAATATTTTTTCAGCATGATAGGCATATAAAAGATCGGCCACCTGAAATGCAGGATCCTCCTTTAGCTTCGATTTTTTCTTTGAGACGGATAATTTCATGAACTCCCTAACGCGGTTACTATCGGCAAGGAATGACTTTTTGAAAACATCCGCGGCCCACACATCAAAATTTGATTGATAACGGTTTCGCATATCCACAAACTTTTGAGGTTTCAGCGTATCACTCACATTCTTATTAAATAGCTCGTACATATTACTTAAGAGCAATTGGTCAGTAGCCTGATCATAATCTTTGAAGTATTCAGAAAATCCGCCGGAAAGACTGGTCATTTGCTTATTAATTGCCGCTGTATCGTTCTTTAGAATGGCTTCGTTCAGTTTTCTAAACTGTCCGGCCAGACTCATGATTTCAGGCGCAAATGCAGCTTCTGTATAATAATCATTGGCATGGAGGTAGGGGAGGTACTTCGCATAAAGCTTTTCCAGTGAAGGTAGAATGGTACGAAAGGATTTACTGGTAGTGGTGGTATCAGCCCATCGCTGGAATCCTCTCTCATAATTTTGCTTCAGGGCAACGGCCTCTGCATTGATCAGGCCCCTTGATTCGCCTTTCATCTTCTTCCAGCCATTGCTGATACTGCTTTGTTTGGCTGCATACTTCAGATGAAGCGCCTCACTGCTGCGCATCGCCTCATCAATAATTTCGAGTCGCACATCGCGCGATCTTACGCGATTGGGATTGGTTACATTCACTAGTGTTTCAACAGCATAACTGCTGATATATTCCTGAGTACGACCGGGAAATCCATAAACCATGGTAAAATCATTTTCCTGAACCCCCTTGAGTGAAATAGGGAAAAATTTACGTGGCACATAGGGCTTGTTTGCTGCATCATAAGCTGCAGGTTTGTTGCCGGGTCCGGCATAGATCCGAAACAATGAAAAATCACCAGTATGTCTGGGCCACATCCAGTTATCCGTATCTCCTCCAAATTTTCCGATAGCAGAGGGGGGAGCACCTACCAGCCGCACATCATCAAAGGTTTCCGTTACGATCATATAGAATTCGTTACCGGAATAAAACTGGCGCACTTTTGCCTGGTAACCAGAATTGCCGGATGCTGCTTTTTCTAATTCTGCTGCCTTCTCCTTTATAATTTCGGCACGACGTGTTTCGGACAGGGTATCCGACAGCACCGCATTGAATTTTGCGGTAACATCGTCGATGCGCACAATAAAAGTAACGGATAAGCCGGAGCAGGGAATTTCATCCTTTTCTTCCTTTGCCCAGAAACCATCCCGCAGATAATTCTTTTCGAGCGTACTGTGTTCCTGTATTTGCCCAAAACCGCAATGATGGTTAGTAAGTAACAATCCCTTTGGTGAAATTATCTCACCGGTACAGCCGCCGCCAAATAATACAATCGCGTCTTTCAGACTCACACTGTCGGGATTATACAGATCGCCAGCAGTAAGCTGAAGTCCCTTGAGTCGCATATCCGCCTCATTCAGCTGCTTCAGTAACTGCGGCAGCCACATGCCTTCATCAGCACGGACAATTGTGAGACTAGACAGAAGTATAAAGGAAGCCAAGCAAAATCTTAATAGGGAAATCATCGCATTCATAGCACAGGGTTGAAGGTCAAAAATAAGACCTGCCTGTCAATTTCAGCTTCAAATCATGGAGATATGTTCCAGGGATACTGTTCTTTGACGAAATTTTGAGGAAGAGAAGGAAATTTAGCTACATTTATTTAGTTTTATCCTTTATTCACAATTATGGATTTTCAAAGCGCAGAAAAAAACATATTAGAGTTATTGCGCGAACATTTACCGGCCACTCTCACCTATCACAACTTCAAGCATACGCTTGGAGTTCTGAAGGCAGTGCAAGAGATAGCAAAAACGGAAAATGTAACCGATGAGGAACAATTGACGCTGCTAAAAACGGCGGCACTATACCATGATTCCGGCTTCCTGAATGTATATGATCGCCATGAAGAAGAAGGGTGCAGGATTGTTTGCCAAGTGCTTCCCGGCTATGGCTACTCCACTGCTCAAATAGATGTGATTTGTGACATGATCATGGCCACCATGTTGCCACAGTCACCAAAAACTTTACTGGAATACATCCTTTGCGATGCCGATCTTGATCACCTGGGTCGTGAAGATTTTTATACCATTGGGAAAGGCCTCCATGATGAATGGTATAACCTCGGACGCATTCATTCGGAAGACGAGTGGAACGACATCCAGATTAGTTTTCTTGAAAAGCACAGATACTGGACGAATACTTCACAGCGAATGCGTGGACCGGGTCAGGCCAAACACCTGGAAGAATTACGGCAGACGAAGCAGAAAAAAAGTTAATTCCCTGATTTAGTAGCCATCAGCTTTACATTCTGTGCCCGGATGCGACGGCATAAAATTCTCATGATGCTCTTTAAGACTTCTGTACGCTCTTCCATTAATTCATACGCATCGTCCTCCTCAAGCTTCAGTAGTAAAGTATCGCTTGCCGCCGTAGCCGATGCCGATCTGGGCTCGGGATCCAGCAAGGCCAGCTCTCCGAAGAAGTCATGACTGCCCAAAGTCGCGAAAGTCCGGCTACCATCGTGAATCCGGATTTCACCTTCGTAGATGATATACATGCTGCTGCCGGAATCCCCCTTTTTGAAGATCAGTTCGTCCTTGCTAACGAACTCTTCTTTAACAATCGCAACCAACTCGGCAATGATGTTCTCCGGTGTCTCCGCAAAAAGCGCTGTACTTTTCAGGACCAGAACTTTTTCAATCTCAGATAACCTGTTTTCCGTATGTTTTTCCATGAGAATGTCGGAATTTATTTTAAAGGTACTGATCAGCGTGTTAAAATGTGCGTGATGATCTTCCCTGAATGATTTTAATGCATCAAAAGCACACTGCCTTAATACCGGGTTTCTGGAAGAGAGATATTGAATGGTAAAAATAAAAGAATGATCCCCAATTTCGGTTGATCGCAACGCCATAGCTATAGTCCAGTCTGTAAACCATTCCCGCCCTGAAGTAATAACCAGTACCGGCAGCGAATGTTTCTGCGGTGAAGCAAAGGCATTCAACCGCTCAATTTTTTCATGTCCGGGAATATTGTCAACCAGTGTACACAATGCATCATGAATTCTGCGCGGTATGATATGATCCAGAATCTCCAGTGCATTTGCCTTCTTCTCTTTACTTACTACCTGAAGTGCCGATTCCGCCTTTCGAAGCATCTCCTTGTCATATAATAATCCCAGAATAATAAATATTCTTCTTGTTCCTTTTGCAATTTCAAATTCCAATGCTGAACGCAACTCCACTGGCATCCACTGCTCATCCAAACCGTTCAGAATGCGGTAGATCATTTTGAACTCCTCTGAAAGCATATTCTGCAAAGTTGCAGTTGCCTCCTTCGTACATTCAAAATCCATGTAATACAATGCAGCCAGCGCCCTGCTTCTGATATCTACAGAAGAATGGTTGGCCAGCGCAAACATTACTTCTGCGGCGCGTGCATCAGCGCAACGCTCCAGAATACGGATCATACGAATAATGAACTCCTCATCTTTTGAGTTGTCTTCTTTTAGTCGAAGCTGGATCTGCTCGGTTGCCGCTATTCCGAAATTTCCAAGACTTGCCTCTGCCTCACGCTTCATCTGAGGATTGTGCAGAAGTCCAAACAGCGGCGCCAGCAAATGATCATTCTTTACACTTCCGGCTGCACGAATAGCTGCAAGCTGCACGGTTTCATGTCCGGAAGCTATAAAACTGATCAGTGGCTTATAATAGGAGACATCACCAATGCGCTCAATTACATTACAAGCGAGTTCCTGATCGAATGGATCATCCGAATGGACCAGTTCGAGTAACTTCTCCTCCGCAGCCATGCGCTGGCCGGCTTCTCCATATAGGATAAGCGAACTTATTAATGCCTTTTGAACGATACCAGTCGTAGTATTTAGTTCTTCCTCCGGATGTTGGCTATGCGATTTTAATCGGCAGCAGGTTTCAATAGCGAGTGCACGAATTCTATCGGAAGAATGTTCACGAAAAACACGATATAGCAATTCACCAAACTCCTCCCAATTCATACGACCCATTACCGGAATTGCATTTTCAAGTATCCATTCGTTCTCCTGCACAAGTAATTCATTCATGTGTCCGCGAAGAATATCAGGGCGTGTTTTTTCAAGGGTAACAATTGAATAGATTACCTCTTCTATACGTTTACTCTTCAGTTTCTTTTGCAATAATTCATAGTAGGAGGAATCATGAATCGCAATATCACTACCAGCAATAAACCGCTTTCGGATAGCCTCTTCAAGTATACTGACATAACTCCGGTGTGCGAAAACCACGGCAATAAACCAGGCAATAATTAATATGACCAATCCAATGTTTACATCATAAAAGCTTACCTGTCCGGTAGTCTCCTGCAATAACCAGATGATGGTACCGGTGAATCCAATCGCAATAGGTTGAACAAACCCTTTGATCAGCGTATGGCCTTTTAGCCGGTACTGCGTTTGCATTGGTTGAAACATGGCCAGAAAAACCGGGTCATTTATGGAGAATTTCACAACGCCAGTTGCCATACTTAATACTCCGATAAACAAAAGATTATTGAAGAGCTGATTATCATTACTGCCCTTAAAGATATACCAGAGTGAAAATCCTCCCAGAACTGCCGGCATCAGCATCAATGACCACTTGATCCCCAGATGATAGGTAATTCTCCCTGAAAACAACATTTTTACCACTAATGTTAGCGCATAGCCAATCGTGAAAAAGATGGAAAGGAACGCCGCCAACTCTTCTTGCGTATTGTGACGTGCCTGAACATTGGAAAAGAGTGAATAGTCAACAAACGTAAAGGCAGCTGTGGTGAAAAAACTGAGAACTGACAAAACAAAAATAAACCTGTTACCAAAATAAGCCTGCAGAAATGATTTATCTGGAAAGTTGTTCCGGTGGTGGGAAGGCTGAAGAATCGATATTTCTGAATTACGGAAAATTTTTCTGAGAAAATAATAGGAGCAAGCAAAGGATATCGCAGCAATCTCCAGCAGATTCGGCAATCCAATATACGGAACTAAGAGGTATACCGAAAGATATCCGAGCAACTTGGCCGGAACATCACCGGAACTGATCAAACCAAACAATCGTTTTCCCTGACGTACGTCAAACACCAGTGCGGAGAGGCCCCAGAATTCAAGATTGCTGAGGAGATAAATCACCCGAAAGCCAATTAACAATAAAACCGGGAGCCAGTAAAAATCAGGAATGAACAAGGCTATGCGGTACACTATAGTAAGCACTACCAGACTCACCAATACAAGTGGGAACAGGCGTTTAAGGGGTACCGTATGCTCTAAATAGGAATAGGCTTTTCCGGTGAGCATCATGGCTACAGCGGACAAAACATAGACTATAGGAAAGTACTCAACAGAGAATGTACTGAGAAATAAAGTGCCTGAAACTGTGAGCAACAACGCCAACCCGACACCGAGCGAAAAGTGATGCAGAAAGAACCAGCTTACAGTATCCGATTCGTCTTTCCTGACATTAAATAATTTGAGCCAGAACAATTGGCTTTTCTTCATAGCCGGAAACTCCCCTTTTTCAGGCCTGAAATATAGTTAAATTAAGAGATAAGTAATCAGTGATCAGAAATCAGTGGCTGGCGATTATTGATTAGGAATTTTTAATCAGTGATTAGGGATCTGGTAGTGAAGAACAGAACTGGATAACCGGAAAGAAAATAAAAAGTCGGCAATAGAAGGGAAAAGTGAGAAATCGCAGGCCAATAGTTGTTAAAAGCTGCAACAATACTTATCATGATTATAATCAGCGGCTATGCATCTACCGCGTGCAAGTGCGGCTGACCATTCAAGGTAGGCGGACCAGACCCGAGCTCCCTCTCAACAAAATACATATCGATAATCCCAATGTTCTTGGCTTCAATTTTACCACGGTAAGTGCAGCTGAACTGATCCTTAACAAGATTGTAGGTGGCCGCAGAAATATTGACTTTACCGGGCTGACCATTACTTTCCATGCGACTGGCAATGTTCACGGCATTGCCCCAGATATCATAGGCGTATTTTTTACGTCCTACCACCCCCGCAACCACCGGTCCGGTATGAATACCTATGCGCAGATCCCAGGGATCTATTCCCAGTTGGCGACGGCGCTCATTCTTCTGAAGAATATAATGCTGAATATCGAGCGCCGCACGAACAATACTTACCGGATGCACATGGTTGGCCGTTGGTATACCGCCCGCGCACATATAGGCATCACCAATTGTTTTAATTTTTTCTAACTGATACTTTTCAATGATATCATCAAACTCACTGAAGTATTCATTCAGCTCCGTAACTAGATCGCGTGGCGACATGCCCTCCGCAATGGAACTGAAACCTTTAAAGTCGGTAAACAAAACAGAAACACTTTCATAATACATCGGTGTTGCATGGCCATCCCGCTGCAACTCTGCGGCAACCTCCTGAGGCAAAATGTTTAACAACAGGGTCTCAATTTCTGCCTTTTGCTGATCCAGAATTTTGTTGGTTCTGACTTTGATGCGATAGTTTCTGAAAATGATAAACAATATTATGATTACCAGCCCAAGACCGACAAGCGAAGCATTCTTTGCGAAACGCTGGCGCTTGGCAAGTTGTTCGGCAATCTCTTTGTCTTTATTTAAAAGTGAAATCTGACTTTGTTTCTTGTCCATTTCGAAATCAAACAACTGTCCATTTAACTGTTGCCCATGCTCAATACTGTACAGCTCCGCCTTAATATCAGTAAGCTTCTTTTGATAATTATAAGCATTATTAAAATCTTTCAGAGCAGAATAGGTTAGTGCAAGGCCTTCATATGCTTCCCTGAGCTCTTCCTTAACATTAATTTCCAAGCTTATATTCTCAGCTTGTTTAAACTCAATAAGTGCTCCGGAAATATTTCCCTTTTTAAATTCTGTATTAGCAAGGCTATTGAGAGCAGAGGCCATGTCCCTTTTCAAATTCAGACTCTGGGCTATATCCAGTGCTTTTGTCTGATAGGACAATGCAGTATTAAATTCACCCCGTCGGGAATACACTTCTCCAATTTTAAGAAGAGCATATGGCAAAGATTCAGTACCTTCCCAGGCAGCTACAGCAATTTCATATTGACGGAGAGCATCATCATCCTTATTCTGGTAATAATAAATCTCACCCATATTTACGGCAAGAGTACCGGCCAGGTAATTATTGTTCAACTTGGCAGCATAATTAAATGCCTCTTGATCCTTTTGAAGAGCCTTATCGTAGGTTAATGAGTCCTTTCCGTATATAACACCGATGTTGGTTAATGCATAAGCCATGCGTGCAGTATCGCGTATCTGCTCAGCCAGTTTCAGTGACTTAAGA
>Ga0315906_10011290_pt1 | contig 10418 bp, 9 predicted proteins | sample LakEriMetagenome_4_FD_203526 | JGI IMG/M metagenome (GOLD analysis project Ga0315906, IMG submission 203526) | Freshwater fungal communities from buoy surface, Lake Erie, Ohio, United States - Buoy 2 MA122 | ecosystem: Environmental > Aquatic > Freshwater > Lake > Lake biofilm | place: USA: Lake...
CAAAAAAAATTAGCGAAACAGCCACATTATTGTTATCAATAGCAGTTAAAATAATAGAAAATCCTAAAAAATTTACTTATGTTCATAGCAATGAAAATGAAACATTATGTTATACAGACCATATTAAATTAAAAAAAAAAAAAATAGATAATATTGATATTGACACCTGTTATATTATGCAGTTATCACAGATTCCTCATATTTCAAATATAATAGCAAAGAATATTGCCAAGATATATCCAAATATGCCTACTTTAATCACGAGTTTAATAAATAATGAAAATAAAACTAAAGAATTATGTAAAATAGATGGAGTAGGTAAGGAGAAAGCCGCTACAATTATTAAATATTTATTTGGAGACAATTGAGAACATCTTATAATCACCAATAATATCTTTAAATCTTCTAATATTATTAATGATTTTAAGGTCTCCTATATTTTGAGTATTGAATATATCACCTAATATATTAGTTTCCTTCGATTTTTCTATATCCTTATAATATACTACTGCTGTATTATATTCAGTTATAAATTTCTTATTATTCAATGTAATCACATATTTCTTATTTTTATCATAATTAATGATTTTACTTATAATATTTATTACTTCTTTATTCTTATCCTTACAATTATTTTTTTGATATTTCCATATTTTGTATATTCCATCACCAATATAAGCAGATGAAATGATAACACCTGTCTTAATATTCTTAGTAATTTTAATATCTACTTTAAATGTTCCATCTTCAATATTTTTATCAGATTTTTTCATCTTCTCCTTATCGGTGCTAATAATCTCATCACATTCTCCTATAATATTCTTATTATCATTTACAGTTTCAATATTAGTAATCTTATTGGCCTTCACTGACTTAGATATTTTCTTAACTTTTGGTTCTCTTAATATGTTAATATACTTGTCAAATAATAACTCTTTAACATTCAATAATTTTAAATTATCTAATCTGTTTTTTCTACGAATATTATCCTGATACATCGGTTTAGTTAATAATTCTTTATCAACATTTTGCCAATATTCTTCATCTTTATCATATCCCGGTAATTGATCGATACACAAAGCATATAATTGAATAATAGGTTTCATTATTTGATTCGTTATATAATGAAGATAATCTGGTGTCAATTTATTCTCTACTATATATTCGGGGTTTTCTATCCTGTCTCCTTGAAGAGAGTTTGGATTATCAGTTTTTATATATACAAATGGAATGCGTTCGTTTACACAAGGACGATTTCCTGGATCTCTTGCACCTATTCTATCTGCCAAAACCTTATGGGCAATTTTTGAAGGGTCTTTATAAGACGCCTTTATACTTTTAGTAATTACTAATTCTTGTATAGATGTTTTGCCTTCTACCAAGTCCTTTAATTCTTCATTTAGAAACTCTATAGAAGAAGCCAAATCTTGTTTTGTCAATATTATATCAATGACTCCTCCATATACTTTCTTAACAATATGAGCATTATCACGTCGTTTCAATACAATTCCCATAGATTTCTGTTTATAACTATTAATATCCGTTTCATATAAGTTTCCAACGTATCTCTTTTTACTTAGCAATATGAATGGATATAGTGATTTTTCATAATTTAATTTCTGAGGTTTAGGCATTATTTTAGCAATCTCTTTTTCTACAATTTTACCCATCTTTATAGCATAAGGCAATGCGTCCTTTCCCAATACTATATTTCCTTCCTCGTCTTTTAATGGAAATTTACAGAATATAGAATCAGTATCACCGTATATAACATCAGCACCGTAATTATCTTCTACAAATTTCTTAGCCATCATAATCATTTCTCTTCCTGTTGCGGTAGTACACGCGGCTATTTCTTTCAAATATATTGATGATGTCCTAGCACCAATTTGACCATATAGTGAGTTTGCTGTAATTTTATAAGCAATCTGTCGCGAATCTAATACATCCTTTTCAAATGTATTATATGTATCTTCAATTGATATTACACTATCTTTTTGAATATTATAACTTTCTTCTGTATCTATATTAAATATATTGTATATTTCGCCCTTATCTATACAAAATCCAATATATGTATTTGTGGCATCTTTGATTGTCTTATATTCTATTTTTTTCCTCGTATTTTTCCTTTCAATTAAAAGCATATCTAAAATGTCCGCAATAATTCCCTTACGCCCATCTTTATATTGTACAAATGTACATTCTTTTTCTCCAATCTTTTTCTTCTTATCTCCCTTACCTTCATATATATCATAATAGATATTCTTGTATTCTATATTAGGATCGGCGACCCTATATTTTTCATCTATCAAATAACAATCGTGAGATAAATTATTTGAAATCATAGATGAAGGATATAGAGACCCGTAATCAAATACTACAATAGGGTCGTTTAAATATATTGCTTCTTTAGGGTCTAAGACAACCGCACCCTCATATCCATCTTCAATATCAATTACATCATTATCATACGATTTAATAGTAGGGATAAGTGTATTTTTTTCCATACATTGTTTAGCGATTAAAGAGAATATTTTAATGCCTTGACCTCTGCGAAATAGGAAATTAAGCGGAACTAAACAAACATTACCCATACCAATATTATTCTCTATAATCTTTAATTTATGAATAAGACGATTAACAAGACAGCAATCTTGAATACAATATTTAGCAATCTCGCATCTATCTTTAGAATTACCTTTGAACTTATTGAATATTTCTTGCGGCTTTAAATCATTCTTATTATCGCCTAAAAATATTGATGCCACATTATCTAATTTATAACTATCCAATTTTTGTTCTCTTTGCATTACTTTTAATAAATCGATTAATACCACTCCATCCATATCAATATATCTAAGAATATTATCTCCCATAGCAGATGATGATAATTTTTGTTCAACAAGTGACGTTTTACGGGTTATTAATCTACCCCATCCTATACTATATTCTTCTAATATTCCGAGCTCTTTTGCTCTATCCCAAATATATGGCATATCAAAACCAAATATATTATATCCTGTAACAATATCCGAGTTCAATTCATTCATTAATTCCTTCCATTTTATTAATAATTCTTTTTCTGTAGAACATGATAAAACATCACAATCTTCAATTATATCGCATGTATCTAATGTTATAATACTTTTATATATTATTTTTTCAGATCCATAAATATGGACCGTAGTGCCAATTTGAATAATTTTATCACCCTCCAATGGAACTAATAAACTATCTAAAATTTTTGCTAATTTTGTTTCTTCTTCATTCAATTGAGCAATTGTCATATTTACTTCATTTTCTTCTTCTATTTCTTCTACATCTTCTTCACTATGAGAAGTTGATTTTACAGATGCTGATATTTTATCTAGTATAGATATTATATCATTCATATTTTTTTCTAAAAGCACTGGAATACTATCAATATACTGATTGCTTATTTTTCTCTTAGTATATACACGATTAATTTTTAAATCAATTGCTTGATCTATAATGATATCTTTTTTATAAATATTCTTTAACCAATAAATTATAAAATCACTCGTATATTCATATCCTGCTTTTGCCACTAATGCCAAATCTTGCGCGACCTTGCTATAATTCTTAATTGCTACAGGAAAATCGCCGTGACTACTGGTACATTCTATATCAAAAGAGGTTATTAGAATAGGTGCTATTTTATTGATATCTAATGGAATAACGTTTTTACCATCGACACTTATATTATAATTACATCTTCCTGTATCTTCAGCAATATCATATTTTTCAATTCTTACCCACCCACATGGTTTGATATTTTGAATATGGATATATTTAAGAAATGGATCAATATTGCTTTCATATGCTTTATAACCTTCCTTCTCACGAGATTTAAAATAGTATTTGAGATTATTATATAATTTCAAAGATTTTACGGAAACCTTGATAAAGCGAAATAATTTATTGTTAGTAAAACCCCAAAAGTCTTTTTTTTCTACAATAGAAATATTAGAGAAATGAGATAACATATTATTAGGAATAATTTTTTTCTCATATTTATTTCCTTTGAATTGCGCCGTATATTTATCATTTAATATAGTATTTTTGAGTTTTACTACATTTGCCTCAAAAACATTACTATTATAATTTTCCCAATACTCTGGTGGTTTTATATAAAAGAATGGTTTAAAACATTTAACCGTAGTTGATATTGTAGCGCCATTATTGCAGACACCATATAAAATAATTGAATAAATTTCTTCAAAATCCTTATCTTTATTTCTATCATTTTCGGGAATATAGATATCAGTAATTTGAAATTCTATTGGTTTATTATCTAATAGTTCGTAATCTTTTCTTGGTTTATCCATAATAAATAGATAATGACAATTATTTAAATATAATTAATTAAAATCAATTTTTAATTTATTATAAGTAATAGAAGAATGGATATAACTATAGAAGGTTTAATTATTATAATAGTATCTTTAATATGTATTTATTATATTTATAATTATTATCTTAATTTTGGATTAATAAAAGTAAAAAGTAAAATAGATAACAACGAATATATAGTTCAAATTAAAGACGATTCGTTAGAAGCCGCAAATTTAATTGCTAAAATACGAGAGAAATTAATAGTTTTAATGGAACATCTCGAGAAATCATTTGGTATGAATGATAATCGCGTTAAATTATTAAAAAAAAACTTTAGACCAGATAGATTAAAAGAAGGTGTTGATAGTCCGGGTTATACTAGTTATTCTATAAATAAAGGAGAACAAATTATATTATGTCTTCGTAATAATGATAAATTAGTCGATATTAATACTATGGTTTTTGTAGTACTACATGAATTTGCACATTTATCAACGGAAACTATAGGACATACAGAAGAATTTTGGGATAATTTTAGATGGATATTAGAAGAATCAATCAATATAGGTATTTATATTAAACAAGATTTCAAAGTTAAAAACGAAGAATATTGTGGTATGACTATTACTTCTTCTCCGTTAGAATAAATATATTATATAAGATAAATATATATTATATAAGATAAATATATATTATCTATATTATAAATACAATGAATGAATTGGTGGTATATAATAAAGACTGTAATCAATTTGAATTATTTCTATTTATAATATTTATATGTATGATGATTAGTAAAAAATATACAAATACTATCAAATTTGATGTATTGCGAAGAAAAATAAATCAATATACAAATTGGAATATCTATTTAATATTATTAAATTACTTATTGATTAATTACGCTGATATTAATAATCTTTTAATATCTAAGTTTATTGCTAATAATTCTTTAAATATATTTATAATATTTCATAGTTTTTTGCTCTATGATAGCCGAATATTATTTCAAACTATAGATAATACACCATTTGTTCTTAATAAAATAATCAAAAATATTTCTGATAAACGATTATTACAAACTGAATATATGATATGTAATGTTGTTTTTCATATATTGCCTGTATATTTTTATAGAGATACGCTATTACAATACAAATCTTATGATGATACTAAAAATATGTATTTATATACAATAATTTTTAAGTTTATGTGGACTCTTAATATTTTTGGGAATTATAATTTTATGTCTATTTATATACCATCATTTGATTTTTCTAATATTAAATTAGTTAATGGAATAATTGTATGGGATTATATCTTAGATAATCTTCTTATGAATTTATCTGTATAATTTTGATTACGTAATATATAAAGATATTATTATTATTATTAATTATATAATATGATACCTAAAATAATACATCAAACATGGAATGATGACCCTGTTCCGCCTATAATTAATTACATACGTAATGAAAATGCAAAACTATTGAAATCATTAGGATATGAAATAATTTTATGGACTGACAAGATGATATTGAAATTAATAAATGAGGAATATCCTAATTTTTATAAAATATATAATTCGGCACGTACAGGTGTGCAACGAGGAGATATAGCGAGAATTTTACTTATATATCATCACGGTGGTATATATATAGATTTGGATATATTGGTTTTACGTGATTTTGCTGAATTGCTAGATATGAAACGTAATACTTTTTACATTAGTTATGAACCTGTTGAACAAACTAAGTTAATATATAATAGCGATAGATATATATGCAATGCTTTCTTTGCCGCTAATAAAAATAATATATTTTTACATAAATTGTTACGTAATATTCCTGAATATATAAATAGACATGGGTATGATTTATTTAGCAAATTTGATATATTTGGAGGATCTTATATATTGACGAATATAAATGATTATGATAAAAATATGAAAGAAAATGATATTTTCATAATAGAAGACAGAGAATTGATATATCCTATAAATGATTTAAAATTAGAAAATATTCCTACAGCAGTTAAAGATTGGACTTCTGTTAGAACTGGAAAATATACATCAAATCCTATTATGGTTCATTATTGGATACATGGAGATTTTGAATCTAAGAATCTTCTTAATATATTTAAGCCCGATGTTAATTATAATATACATTATAATATGTATATATTTTTCAAGATATTGTATCCTAATATAGAAAAAATTGATAATCTCTCTTAATAGTAAGTGGTTTATGTTATTAATAATCTTGCTATTATTGTTACAAATTAGTTGTGTTAAAACTTTTGCTAAAATGCAGTATACAAATATTATTAAAGATACTATATTAAATGATCCTAAAATGCCAATGATTTATACTAATAAATATTTGAAGAAAAGTTTAACTAATACAGTAGCAAATTGTAATTATAATAAACAGTTTGTTTCAGCCGAACACATATATCCACAATGTTTATTAAATATTAAACAATCTAATGATATGCATAATATTATCAAGACTATTAATACACTTAATGCCAATAGATCTAATTATAAATTTCACGAAGATTATGATATTAAAAATAAACACTGGGTAGAACTAGAATGTAATAATTACGTTAATCACAAAGAAAAAATATTTGTACCAAATAATGATTCGCGAGGTTTTATATCTAGGGCTATCCTGTATATGTATAAGGAATATAATTGCAATCCAAATAAAATAATAGATATAGAAATATTAAAGAAATGGTATTATAATTTTACACCAACAATAGAAGAACGATATCACAATGATATTATAAAAAGACTACAGAATAAGAATAATATATTTATATCAAATTATAATAAAAAAAATAAAGGTATAAAAAAAATAATAGATTCCTTGCCATTATGATAATATATATTATAATTGTTTATAGTTAAATATTGCGATATATTTATTTTTTGATTATAATAAAAAATGATATTGACATAAAATATCTCATTTTTATAATGAATCTTTTAAATGAAGAGCAAAATAATGCTTTAAAATGTGTTATGGATGGTCATAGTATATTATTGACAGGTTCGGCGGGAACAGGAAAATCATATACGATTAAATATATTATAGAGTATTTGAATAATGCGAATAAGAAATATGCTATTACGGCTTCTACAGGAACGGCTGCTGTTATTATTGGAGGACAAACATTACATTCATTTTTAGGACTTGGATTAGGAACTGGTAGTGTAAAAGAAATATTGAATAATATATTGAAGAATAAGAAAAAATATGAGAGTATATTAAATTTGGATGTATTAATTATTGATGAGATTTCGATGATTGATAAAGAATTGTTTGAAAAGATATCTATTATATTAAGTATTATAAAGTCCAATGATAAATTTTTTGGTAATATTCAGTTAATTCTAGTAGGAGACTTTTGTCAACTTGCACCTGTAAAGGGTAAATATTGCTTCTTGGCTGATATATGGAATAAGATGAATATTAAAATAGTATTATTGGAAAAATTAATAAGACATAATGAAGATTTACTATTTCAGCAAATGTTAAAAATTCTTAGAAAAGGTAAATGTACGGATAATATTATTAAGGTCTTAAATAAATTGAAAGATACTGAGTTTGAGAATGGTATTATTCCAACAAAATTATATCCAATAAATGTCAATGTTGATAAAATAAATAATATTGAAATAGAAAAATTGAAAGCAGAGGGAAATATCTCTAAAACTTATAGAGCCGTAACGAGTTGTGATAAAGAGAAAGAAGGTGAAAAATTCACAATAGAATTAACATTAAATGCACAGATTATTGTAATTAGAAATATAAATGTTGAAGATTCTCTTGTTAATGGGACACGAGGTATTATTAAACATCTTGGAGAAGATTTTGTTATTATTAATGATGTTAAGGGAAATATTCATAAAATCAAATATTTTACTGATACATTTAATAATGTTATATCTTCTAAAAGTTCTTATATAATACATATGCCTATTAGAATATGCTACGCCCTTTCAATACATAAATCTCAAGGTATGACGATAGACGCATTAGAATTAGATTTGGGTTCTAATATATTTACTTGCGGTCAATCATATACCGCATTGTCGCGTGCTAAAAAATTGAGTTCTATTAAAATTATTGATATTGATAAAGATTCTTTTAGAACTAATATAGATGTTAAAAAATTTTATAAAAATTGTAATAAATAATCTTAATAATTATTAGATATAAATAAAAATGAAAGAAGCATTTGTTTCACAAAGTGAAAACGATGATATTGTAAAAAATGTGTTTATAATATTTGGTTATTCGATTGCTAGTATTATAACTATATTATCATTACTATGGGGATATAATACAAATACTAATATATTTATAGCAATTTATTCTTTAATAATAATTATATATAATGTAATGATAATTTCAATAGTTGTTATGAATAAACAAATATATGATTCTACAAGTTATAGTATAATATTTGGAACTACCATATTTTCTATATTTTTGACTTTTTTCATAGGTGTTTATTTTACGTACAAATATTTTGTAGTTTCTCCGTCAAAAGGAGCATCAAATGTTCAAAATGTTCAAAATTCATATAATTATTAAATTATATATATCCTATGTATGATATGATATATAGTATCATATATAATGATAATGTTTTTATATATATATCAAGTGGTAAAATATTTTCTTGTAAATATTCGGGTATTTTATCATATATATTATTTATTATTCCACTAAAATAAATTAAGAATACTATAATGACTATTATTAGATTCTTTTTAATCAATTCGACATCTATATATAACATATAATCGTTTTTATTATGTTGATTAAAATGTTGTGAATATGGATTTTGCGACGGATTTGGTGGATATGACGATTGTGACTGAGAAGGATAATATTGATTCGGAGATTGATTATAGGTTTGTTGATGAGATTGATTAGATTGATTAGATTGATGAGATTGATGAGATTGATGAGATTGATTAGAATATGATGGGTTATTGGGTGAATTAGGTATTCCTATACTTGGCATCTCATGTATTATAGGTGGTTGTAAATTTACATTCATTTCTTTATTATTTTTAGATATTAATATTTCATCTCTGAACTCATTTAGAACATCTTGTACGATAGGATCATTTATATCATTATGTTCGCTACTATTAGTCATTATACCGTAATAATCTAATATTATATTATATTTAGATATTGAATATAATTACGCAACATAATTATATTATATATATTATAATGTTGCTAAATCCTAATTATTTAATTGAATTGCTTACAACTAATAATATAAAAATAAGGAAGTGTATTCATATAGGTGCTCATAAATGTGAAGAATTGCCAATATATATTAAACTAGGATTATCTCATAATGATATAATATGGATAGAAGGAAATAGCGATTTAGTTTCTTTGTCAAAAGATAACAAAATATATAATTATATAATATTAGATAAGGATGATTGTGATATAATATTATATAGAGCAAATGATACATCATCTTCGTCTATTTTAGATATGTATATTCATAAAGAAGTTTATCCGAAGATATCATATATAAATGAAATAAAATCTAAAAGTATTACAATTGATACTTTTTTACATTTACATAATATAAATAGGGAAGAATATAATTTCTTAAATATTGCTATTCAAGGTGCTGAACTATTAGCGCTAAAAGGTGCTATAAATTATTTGAAATATGTAAATATAATATATTGTAAAATACACGAAATAGAATTATATAAAAATTGTGCTAGCATAAAAGAATTAGATGAATTTTTAGGAGGCTATAATTTTAGGCGTATTATAACAATTATGACAGATAAAGGATGGGGTGATGCATTGTATATTACTTCTTAATAGTAGGTATTTTAGGTGGTTTAAGTGCTTTAGGTGGTTTAATTTTATTACATCTTCCTGTTTCTAAATTTCTTATTTCATCTTCTTTACATTTTTTAACACATTTTCCTGTTTTAGGATTAATTTCTTCATCGTCTTTACATGCTTTAGTATCTTTTTGAAGTTTAGGTA
>Ga0315906_10011295_pt1 | contig 10416 bp, 9 predicted proteins | sample LakEriMetagenome_4_FD_203526 | JGI IMG/M metagenome (GOLD analysis project Ga0315906, IMG submission 203526) | Freshwater fungal communities from buoy surface, Lake Erie, Ohio, United States - Buoy 2 MA122 | ecosystem: Environmental > Aquatic > Freshwater > Lake > Lake biofilm | place: USA: Lake...
CTGGTTGGCCTTGATGGCAATCACGTAGCGACCGCCGCCTTCGACGATCGCGTTCACGATCTCCTTCTGGCATCCCAGGGCATCGAGAGTGATCAGTGAGTGCGGCAGGTCCAAGACCTTCAGTACCTCTTGAATTCCGCTGATTTCATCCGGTTTGTCGCCGGTGGCCACCTGCCCGAGTGAGAGCCCTAACCCGGATTATTCACGGACGCGAGGAGCCCGACCGGCAAGTCCCGGAGTGGTCTCCCGCGGGCTCCCAGCCGTCCTCCGTGCGCATCGCTCCCTTGGCGACCGAGATGGTGAATTTCAACGCTGTCGGGGTTCAGGTGGGTATTGTCAAATTGGCAGTTAATCCGCCGGGGGAATGAGCACAGGATTCCGCGAGATGATCTCGGTGATTCGCTTCAGTTCGCCCAGGTGCGGCCAACTCGAGGACACACGGACGATCACCCGGCGAGCACGAACGACGATCTCGGCAGCGACCTTGATCAGCCGGGTTCGCCAGGTGCAGGCGAAGCCCTCCGCCATCGCGTCGCGCTCTCGACGACGATTGAAGAATGTTTTTCGCTGCGGTTCGTCCAGCGATTCGCTGGCCAACTCCTGCGACGTGTGCACTCCCAGGTCAGAGGGAGCTGGCTCGGGACTCGCCGTCGCTCGTCGCAGGCGAACCATGAGATTCAGTGCCGTCACGTGCAGGTACAAGCGGAAGAAGTTCGCCATGAATCGATGGTCGCTCAGCCGGTCGGCTTTCAATTCGCATTTCAATTCCTTGTTCCGGTTCTCGCTTTCACCACGCAGTGCGTAGTCGTCGTAAATCGCGCCCGGCAGCACTTTCCAGCCATCGCGGTTCGTCACCACGGCGCGTCGATTGGATCCCTGTTCGTTGTATTCCACCTTGATCACAATCCGCTGCGATTCGGGCCACGATTCCGCCTGGTATTCCGCTGCGACAAATTCGCGTTGCGGCGCTCCCGTCTCTTCGAACTGCTTTTGGACCTTCGCCAAGAGTTCGTCACTGCGGGCCTTTAACCGGGGATTCATGCCGATCCCAAAGGTAAACCACAGGTTCAACTCGCGGCAAACTTCGTACATCATCGGCACGCCGAAACCTGAGTCGCCGCGAACTGTGATTTGGACGTCCGGCCAAATCGCGCGCAATCGCATCACGATGAATCGAAGATCGTCGTCGGCTCCCAGTGAAGCATGGCAGGTTCCGTGCCGGAGTCCGACCAGCATCACCGCATCGTTCTCTGCGCAGGTCATGACAATCGGCAGATACTGATGCTGTTCGTAGTAGCCGTGAAACATCGTCAACTGCTGACGTCCGTGAGTGGGATCATCGAACGCGTCCATGTCTATCGTCAGGTGCGTCGGCGGCTCAGAGAACGATTGGATAAACGTGTCGATCAAATAGTCCCGTAGCCGCCACAAGTCCTCGATGGAGATGCTGTTTTCGAATCGAGATAGCGTCGGCTGACTCGCCAGGTCGGTCCCGTTCGGTTCGCGCACCGCAAGCAACTTGAAAACCGGGTCGGTCCGCAGCGTGTCGTGATCATTCTGGTCTTCGTAATCGGCGATGATCCCGAAGATTCGTTGGCGGGCCATCACCAATCGCGACTGGACCGTGGATCTGGCAAGGCGAGGATCGTCCAGCGCGTCGGCGAATTGTTCGGTCAATCGAATCCGTTCGTCGAACTGCCGAATCGGCAGAAGCCCCGCGTCGGACGTCAGTGGCGATGTCGAAAGTTCCAATTCGATTGGCTTCGAGCCCAGGAAATCGAAAGCCAAACCGTCGACAGCGTGCGAACTCATCCCAAGCCTCTGTGATCAATCATAAATGCTTGGCCCACAACCACTTATACGAACTCAAATGATTGACTGTTGGGAGATTGGTGAATAATCCGGGCTAATCGCGTCCGTGAATAATCCGGATTAGCATGATTGTAGGAGCGGAGCGAAGTGCCGGGATGCGGCTGGCAGCTCATCAAAACGCATGTGTTCCGGGTGGTACTGATTCCACCCCTCCGCCTACATAGACAACCGCACAGAGGCTTTGGCTACTCGAGAAATTTGGAGTTACCGCGATTCATACCTGGCTGGGGCAGCATTCTCTCCAGTCAGACGCAACGGTAAAGGGCGATTCCGACTGGGCCGTTCAACCCAGTAGGCGGCTAACTCCTCAGCCAGCAATTCATGCCCGGCCGGAGACAATTCAGCAAGAGTCTTGAGGTAGAGAATCGCTCCATCCGGGTGGCCTCGAAAACTTTCAGAAACATCACAAAATTCAATCCCATTCCTAGAGCAATACTCACCGAGCTGTTCAAACGGACGAGTACTCAGAAAGACTCCATTCCGCGGCACCCCAACCTTCTCTCTGGCCTGCCCTCCCGCGGTGGCATGCGGCGATACCTGCCAAGGGGCAGGCACTGATGTTACGATTAGGGGGATTTTCCGGCCAGAAAGCATCTGATTAAGCAGTAATAGGGGGGAAAAACTCTGCTGAATTGGGTCCTGCCAATCCGGTGGTGGAGTTTCCGCCAGCCAAGCATATCGTGAGCGGGGAAAATCGATGGAGCCACCAGCCCCTCTTGATGTATGTTCGGATAGAAAGCCATTCAGGAACTGTCGGCCCCACTTCGGTAACAAAAGGGCGTCGAAAGCAGACCTTCCCTGGATCATCGGCCTCGGGAGTTCCAAGTCAGGATGTGTACATGACGTCGGAAAACCAGATGTGTCGGAGTTGACCTGCCAACGGACTTCGTGATCATCCGAGACATCCGTCATGTCGTAATTGATTATCACGAGATCCGGCTCAAGAGTGAGTAAACTATGACGCATCTGGAGATAGCAAAGAAGTGGGCAATAATCAGGAGTTCCGGCATTGATCACTTCGACCTGGATTGCGGATGATTCTGCAAGTTGATCACGTAACAGCTGACAGGCTGTCTGCGCCTCGTGAACGTGCGGGCTGAAGACAATATCGTCACCAAGCCAAATGACTCGAAACAATCCCGAAGGCTTGGGGATCGTTATTTCCGGTCCACGAACGCCAGTGCTGTTCACACAAACCCTGGTCATTTGCTCACTGTCTGGATTTCGGAGCAGATAAGCCCGTGAAGGCTTGAGTTGGTGATGGACATCCCAGCTCTTTCCAGTCATCCCGCGGTCATATAAACGGCCCCGAGTTAATTGTGCCGTCGCCGAATCATACACTCGTAAGCCGATTTCAATCATGCAGAGCAGCAGTACGACTAAAACCACAGCGTACCAACAGTGCTTGAACCAGTGAGAGAGTGACTTGATCACACGCAGAAACCCTCGAGGCAAATTCAAGCTCCCACACCAACCAACTAGCTTTGCATGCTAGAGCCGATCGCATTTGTCCACAAGACGAACGCGGAGCACAACGGCGACCGAGTGGATCTTCCCAAATGGCGAGGGACAGGCGCGGGGCATGGCCTCACAGCTGAAGCAGCGCGATTTTCCCTTGGGGCGCCTCTGTCTTTTTTGCGAGGCGTCCATGGGCGATCCGTGGACGGTTTTGAGTAGTGGCTGAGCCCTCGGCACGACGATCTCAGCTTCCTCGCGACCGAAATTGGAGGCCGGTTCTCCCCCGTTCGATTTCAGCGGCGATGTGCCCGGCCCTGAAAGTGTACATCTAGCCACATTCCGAGCGCCGACCAACCCGAACCTGTCACCCCCCTGGGCTGGAACGGATCAACCGGCGGAATTCCCGAGAAATCGCCGGGGGAATCCGCTGGCTGGTTTTCGGTCTTCAGCAGCCGGACGTGACGGTTGACCATATCCCGGTGCGGGTTCAGTAACGCAGAAATTTGCAGATTGGAGATGCGTTGAGCTTGGACGGCTGCAATCAAATGTTTTTGGGACATGATGATCTGGTTCGCGATCGTCGTCTCCGCCGACGGAAAACCTAGGCATATGAAGTTACCCCAGATAGTGCCCGCTCAAATAGGGTTATGCGGCCTGTTCGCGCTGCAGTGGAGACTGATAGCCGAGGGCAGAGTGCAAACGGACGCGGTTGTACAGAACTTCGATGTACTCAAACAGGCTTTGCCGGGCCTGTTCATGGGTAGCGTAGTGCTGGCGATGGACGAGCTCTTTCTTGAGCGTAGCGAAGAAGGACTCTACGGGAGCATTGTCCCAGCAGTTGCCTTTTCGACTCATGGAGCAGGTGATGCCATGTTGAGCGAGGCGTTGTTGATAGTGTTCGCTGGCGTATTGGACGCCACGATCAGAATGAGCCACAAGACCCGCTCCTTCTCCTGCCGGGAATTCGCGCTGGATGGCCATCTCCAAGGCATCGACGACCAATCGGCTGTCGATCCGATTGGACATGGACCAGCCCACAATCTTTCGGGTGTAGAGATCCTCAACAACGGCCAGATAGAGCCAGCTCTCTTCGGTCTTGATGTATGTGATGTCAGAGACCCTGGTCTCGTTCTTTCGAGAAGGGGAAAAGTTCCGGTCCACGATGTTCTCAGCGATCGGATGATTGTGATTCGAATCCGTGGTACTGACCCGGAACTTCCGAGTGGCCATCTGGGAGCGAATTCCTGCGGCTTTCATGCATTTGGCCACGGTTTTCCTGGTGCAGCAATGGCCTCGTTTCCGCAATTGCCTGTGGATTCGTGGAACTCCGTAGTTGTCTCGATGGCTCTCCTGATGGATCGCTCGGATCTGCGGAGTCAAAGCCTCGCACCGCTGAGCCCCAGCACTGGGAGAACGATTCTTCCAGGCATAGAACCCACTTCGCGAAACCTCCAGCACATCACACTGAACGGCGATCGGCCACGTCTGGCGATGCTCCTAGATGAAGGCGTATCTCACCGCAACTCCTTCGCGAAGAAGGCCGTCGCTTTTTTTAAAATCTCCCGCTCCATCCGGAGCCGCTCATTCTCGGCGCGCAGCCGGAGCAGCTCCGCCTCCAGGGCAGAGGGCTGGCCCGGGCCGGCCGGGGCAGTACCCCCCTTCAGGCTCCGCTTCCAATTCCGGAGCGAATTCTGAGGAATCCCCAAGCGGCGCGAGACCTCAGCCTGGCTGAGCCCCTCCTCAGTGACCATCCGGACCGCCGCCTGCTTGAACTCCAGCGTATGACGGCGACGCTGACGATTCGGTTTCTCTGACATGCCTGCCATCTCCTTGCTCATCTCGTTCGGGTCTTTCCGGAGAGTTTACTCTCTCTATTGAGCGCCCACTATTTGGGGGTATCCTGCCGAGCATTTGTTCAGAACCCCAAGCCATCGCAGGCAAGCCACAGGAATCACTGCATCAGCCCGCGCCAATTTGACGATAGAAATCTTACTAGTGAGTTCGCCGAAATGATTGTGACCAAATGCGAACCTGGTTCGTCTGGAACGCTTGACAAATTGGGACGATTCCAAGATACTTAAACTTGTGAGGGGGGTTAGCTCAGTTGGTAGAGCGACAGGCTGGCAGTCTGTAGGTCAGGGGTTCGACTCCCCTACCCTCCACTTTTTGTAGGTCATCGGAAGTCAGGAATGTTGTTTCCGACCGTGACGGGAAATAGGTTACGGAGAAGATCAGTGATGAAAAAAGAGTGAGGTGATGCCGTGTCTGGAGGTCGCGGAATCGCGTGAGCTTGCAGCACCGATGCCGAAATCGATGTTGAGCAAGCCGGACGTTCTTTCGAACGCCGCGTCTACGGTCTTGAAGGTTCGAGTGGCCTCCCGGTTACATCTCCGTGGGGTCGTGTTGACCGCCGAATGCGAGACAGATTGTCTCAAGTGGAAAGAGATCGAGCTTCCGGTGACTTGGGTAGGGTCACCGATGGCTCGCACTCCGGCTAAGAGGCCCTGTTCAACTTGCGGTCACGTTTCTGAAACATCACCTATTTGAGGCCTTGCAGTTTGTCGGCTAGGGTGACGGATCCGATCGCGGAATGCATGCGGACGGTGTTGTAGCGGTCGACGTAAGCGGTGATTTTGCGGCGGGCCTCATCAACGGAACTCGTGCAGGTGGCCACCGGCGACGAACCGAATGAAATTAGCTGAATTCAAGCGGTACTGAAGGTCTTGGACCTGCCGCACTCACTGATCACTCTCGATGCCCTGGGATGCCAGAAGGAGATCGTGAACGCGATCGTCGAATGCGGCGGTCGCTACGTGATTGCCATTAAGGCCAACCAGCCGAAGCTGTTCTCGGCTGTGAGCGAACTCTGTGAGGAGCGGTTGGACCAGGATCTGAAGGAACTTCGACACTCGATCCATGACACCGTCGATCTCGCCCATGGCCGCATCGATGAGCGGTCATACTTCGTGACCAAGGTTCCCCCCACCTTCGCACTGCGCAAGGAATGGCCCTCGATTCGCGCCGTGGGTTATGCGGTGCGATACAAGACCCATGCTGACGGGATCCAAACCGAGCAGGTGCGGTACTACATTATCAGCGACGAGATGTCCGCCAGTCGATTTGCGGAAGCCATCCGCGGCCACTGGCAGATCGAAGCGATGCACTGGGTCTTGGACGTGACCTTTCGAGGGGATCAAATCCGCTCAGCCGACCGCAGTTTGGCTAGCAATCTCAGCTGGCTCCGGCGCTTCGCACTGACGATGTTGAGGCGTCATCCATTAAAGGACAGCCTCAGAGGGAAGATGCAATACTGCATGTACAACACAAGCTTTCTTTCGGAAGTCCTTGCGCACCAGTGACTTTTTCATGCGCTGTCAGTCCCCAATAGAAATGTCACAGGTTTAGCCCCATTGGAAATTTCACATTCCCCTGTGGGGGGGCTCTCTGAAAGCGGCGACGCCAAGGGTGCTTGGTTGGCGGCCTGTATGGCACCTTCTTGCCCGTCTGGATTTGCTTCCTCTTCGTCTTGATTGTTGGCTTGGCTGGAAGCTCCCGCCACTCCAGATCCTTTCCCTTGTATGTCAGCCGAAGTGTTCCGCCCCGAAGCTAACTCACTCGAATTTTCTTTCGAGCCAGCCGCAGGTTGTGATGCTTTTCTGACAACTGGAGCCACCGAATGTGCCAGGAGACCGTCCAGTCGTTTTGGACGACTCGGTCTTCTTACAGGCTCAGCACGTGATTCAAGTTGATCTTCCGCGGAACGCTTCGGTGGAGGTTCGTCGGGGATCTCTGAGCAACATGGAAACGCTCGTTCAGTTCCTCGACAAACTCCTCTGCCAAGTACTCGTTCGCAGGCTCCAGATCACTGATCCTCTTCAGCCGCATCGATTTCACCAAACGGTCCTGCAGCACTCCATGCCGACGCTCCACTCGCCCCTTCGCCTGGGGGCTTCGCGCCAGAATGATTTCCACCCCCAATTCCTTCATCGCCCGACCGAATTGTGTCAGTGGATTCGCATCAGCCAAGGCCTCATCCACCGTGCAATCCCGCGTTGTTTCGTAGATCGTCGAGCGATCCACATACAGCGCCCGCGGCAATCCATATCGAGCTACATACCCCTCAAACACCTCCATCGCCGCCCATGTCGTTTCGCTCTCGAAGAATTTCGCGTAGGTCCTGTTTGTCGCGTCATCGATCATCACCATCAGCGTGGCGTACCCTCGCCGACCTTCAAACCAGTCGTGCTTTGACCCATCCATCTGTACCAGCTCCCCCCAATGAGCCCGCCTCTCTCGCCACGCCCGATGTCGGCCTCCCTGTTGTCTTGGTTTCCACAGCCCAGCTCCGATCAACCATCTTCGAAGCGTTTCTACACCCACCTGTTCACCCTCTTCGCGCTCCAGGTACTCCTGCGCCAAGGTTGGTCCGAAGTCTTCGTACTTTGATCGATAGAGCTTTAGAATCCGCTCCCGCTTCTTCTTCGACTCCGCTCGATTCGACGGCCGACCTCGAAGCCCATGCCCCAGCCCCTCCGCTCCTGATTCCTTGAATCGCGATACCACACGGAGCAGCTGCCGATAGCTCACTCCCAGCACCTCCGCCCCCTTGCGGATCGTCATCCTTCCAACCGCGATCTCCCTCACAATCCTTAGACGCCCACGCTCCTTCTCGCTCAGCTCCAACTTCCCCATCGTGCCTCCAATAGAAATGTCCCGTGTGTGACATTTCTATTGAGGACTGACAGTGACTTGTTCATGCGCTGGCCCTGGTGCCCTGCGCGTGTCACTGGGCGCCTGAAACAGGACCAGTGAGGGGCGCTCCAAACAGTACCAGCGGGACCCCATCGGGTGAGTTGGATAAAAACTGGTCTCGTTTGCCCCCGCCCGCTTGGGCTACTTATCGGTGCCCGACCCGGTGGGCGCTTTGGTCTCTTTTGAACCCCTCTGCCGGTTTTCCAGCCGGTAGCTCCGGCCAGTGATCTGGATGATCTCCGGGTGGTGCAGGAAGCGGTCCAGGATCGCTGTCGCCGACGGCACGTCCCCCAGTAGCTTTCCCCAGTCCTCCAGCGGCCGATTGCTCGTCATCGGCGTTGATTTGACCTCGTGCCGACGTAGCACGATCTCAAACAGATATTCTCCCGATCGCTTCGGCAGCTGCTTCATCCCCATTTCGTCGATGATCAGCAGGTCCGGCTTCAGGTACCTCTGGAGTGTGCGTTCCTGCCCTGACAACGCCTCGTCATGAAGGAAGTCACGCACCGTGTCGAAGATCGACCGATAGAACACCGTGTACCCTGAGCGGATTGCCGCCATCCCGATTGCCTGGGCCAGATGGCTCTTGCCCGTCCCCGGGGGACCGACTAGTAGCGAGTCCCGCCTCTTCCGGATGAACCGGCACGTCGCCAGGTCATAGATCCGGTCGTTGCGGATCGACGGATTGAAGGCGAAGTCGAAGTCCTCCAGGCGGCGTACGTCCCGGAAGTTCGCCGCTTTCATCCGCCGCCCCACCAGCCGCTGGTTGCGCAGGAGTAACTCGTCCTGCAGCAGCAACTCCAGGAAATCCCGGTGATTGAGTCCCGAGGTCGCCGCCTCATGCAGACGGATCTCCAGGGCCTCCGCCAGCCCTGACAAACGCAGTTTCTTCAGGGTTGTCATCAGTGAATTCGCCATCGCACCTCACCCCTCGTTCAGGACCACACGAACATATTCCCCATAGTCCGCCAGCGGGCGGATCACAGGATGCTCCTCGAGCAACATCTCGGCCTGCTGAACCGGTGTCCTTCGGGCCAGCAGCGACTTCACAATCCGGTAGCGGTAACCCCCGTGCCGACATGCCATGGCGCACGCCAGGTTGATCTCCGGCGCCTGGTATCGCCGGGTCAGGCTCAAGACCCCCTGCAGATGCCGCAATCCGGTTTCGCCCTCGTTCTCAAGGACTGCAAGCCCCCATTGCAGCACACTTTGGCCCAGCAATCTCAGCTTCCCCAGCAGGTGATCCCGGCCTCGCTCCACGCCACTGATCTTATGTGGCGGCACGTCCTTGTCCCGCGTGCTGAACTTGCCAGGTTCATGCCGCACGTGGACCGCGATCTGTTCTTGCCGATGGTTCAGGATTCGAACTGTTTGCTCGTTCCACCTGACCCACACCTCGTGCCCGAGGTACTCCGGTGGCACCGAGTAGTACGCCCGCGCCACCTCCACATGGCCGTCCCGGCTGACCCGACGTGGCCCCTCCCGGAACATCGGAAACCGCTCCGCCGGCAGAGGGCGCAACGCGACCCGTTCCTCCTTCTCAAAGACCTGCCCCACATGCCGTTTCGTTGTCCCGTGGATCCGGGTGTCCGCCACGGTCCGTTCCCACTCCCGGAGATGCTCGTTCTGTGCCGCCAGTGACTCAAACTCCCGCCCACGCAGGGAGTTCGATTTCACATATCCCACCCCCCGTTCCACCTTCCCCTTGTGCCGCGGAGTTCGGGGACGTGTCGGCTGCAGCACAAACCCGTAATGTCTGCAGAACTCCACGATCCGGGGATTCAGTTCCGGGTCATACCAGTCCGGATGGGTGACCACCGACTTGGCATTGTCAAACACCACCACCTGTGGCACGCCACCCAGCGCCCAAAATGCGTTCTCCAGGCACCTGAGAAATGACTCGGTCGTGAGTGTCCGCACCGCCTCGCTATAGCCCTTGCGAGAGTGACTCAGGACCACTCGGAACACATGCGTCTTGACCGTGTTGCCCGCCGCATCCCGGCATATCGCTCCGGTCCCATAGTCGACCTGCATCTCAAATCCCGGAGCCGTTTCCATTCGCCGAAACGGCACCTCGCTGCGGGCCTTCAGTTGCCGCACATCCCGGCGGACAGAGCAGTGAAGTGGACCCCGTTTTTTGGACCACGGGGATAGATGGAAAATGGGATCGGGATCGGGGACAACCGGGGCGTCGTGGTTCGTTCTCCGAAGGTCCGAAGAGATGGCACGAAAGCGTCGGTTGTTTGAGGCGTCGTTCAAGGCGCGGGTGGCTTTGGATGCGGTCCGGGGGTTCAAGACGGTAAGTGAGCTCGCGGCTCTTCATAAGGTGCATCC
>Ga0315906_10011296_pt1 | contig 10416 bp, 13 predicted proteins | sample LakEriMetagenome_4_FD_203526 | JGI IMG/M metagenome (GOLD analysis project Ga0315906, IMG submission 203526) | Freshwater fungal communities from buoy surface, Lake Erie, Ohio, United States - Buoy 2 MA122 | ecosystem: Environmental > Aquatic > Freshwater > Lake > Lake biofilm | place: USA...
CCAGATCTCTTACTTGGTCCAATAAAATAGCTTTACAAAGTTAACTTAAAATGGAACAACCAAAACATATAATATACAGCATTGCCTGGTTTGAACATAGCCAAGCTGCTTTAGTGCTAACACTAAATCTTTTGCAGATAAATTCCGTGGAGTTTTCAAGCAGCGATGATCTCTTCCTTGATGGTTTGAAGCTTGATCGTTCGTTTTTCATTGTCGTCGAAATGACAATGAACAGCATCAATAATTGCTTCTTTTAGTTCCTCGATGGTGTCTGCTTGAGTTATAATTGATTCTGAAACACATTTTGCAACGAATCCCCCTTCAGGGCTTGTTTCCGCTATGAAAATGAGTTCAATCATGAATTGAAGATACATAGTAATCCTTTTTTAGAAATCAAAAGTCTTTCTCAAATGGGGTCATTCCTACGTTAAAACATCATTTTTTTGCCGTGTTTTTGTGATTTCTCCTCAGTTTAATTATATTTGCAATCCTCAATTGGTGCGGTAGCTCAGTTCCCCGAAGAACGGGGTAGAGTCCGAGCAAAGGAGAAAAAGGTGCGGTAGCTCAGTTGGTAGAGCAAAGGACTGAAAATCCTTGTGTCGGCGGTTCGATCCCGCCCCACACCACAAACAAAACATCCTAAACCCTTATAAATCAATGATTTGTAAGGGTTTTTTCTTTTGAAATATCTGATGTAATCCAAATTGTAATCAATTGAAATTTGGAGTCAATTTGACCCACAACCTATTCTGAAATTGACTCTTCGTTATTTTTAATGTGTAATGAAAAGGAGAAAATACAACATATATGATTTCTTGGATGAATCTTCTAAACCTCAGAAACCCCAAAAAATAAAACACAAGGGTTTTGAAAAGATGAAAGACTCTGGTATAAAATACAAACTTCAGTCTTGTTCTAAAGTGATTTACAATAAAAGGAAACATTACACAATAAAAGAGTTAGGGTTTAATACAATTTATAGACTCTCAAGTAAAGGGAATAAAAGGTGGGATAAATATTTTCAGGATGGTGGTAAAGTATTTATCAAATCATACAGTACACATGAACCGATGTGTAATCGTGTATTGTTTGAAAAGAAAATAAAAAAGTACATAGGTACTGATGTACCACTTCCGAAAAAAAAGAAACCCCAAAAGAGGAATTACATTAAAGGTGGTGTGGGTGGTAAGGTTTATGGATTTGATTTTTATCCAAGAGAGGATAAACTATATCCAAAACAAAGAAATATACTTCTTAAAAAAAGTGAGGATTATATTCAACAAATTATAGATGAGCAAAATAAATACCGAGGTGGTAATATTCAAAATGTAGATATTGTTACATTAACTCATCTTGATAGTTCTTTAACTGATTTAGAGAATATTGAAACCTGGAATAATTTTTTTCAGAAGTATGGTATGAGGTTTCCTGAATTTGAAGAAAAATGGATGAGGTTGTTTGGAGTAAATCAAATTCAACCTGATGATGAAGAAGAAAATCAAGAAGGTAATGAGATTATGAGAAAGAAAGTTGAGAATTTTCTAAATATAATAAAAAACCGAAAAGGGTTGGGGTTTTAAGATTTCCTACAAAAACATCTCTCTTTGTTTTAATTCTTTTAGGTTCAGTTGAATTTTATCCTCAAGATCTATCAAAGTACTTGTTAAATCTGAAATTGTATCCGGTCCAAGTTCCTCAAATTTGGTCTGTATTAGATTATCTATTCTATCATAAAGGGATAATTGTTTCTCCAATAGTGATAGTGATATTTCGGTTGAATTGTATCTCATAGTTATTGGTTAAAGATGGGAAATTTCTATACAGTGTAAAACCTGTTTCACTATATGAAAGGGTGGGTTGGGGGTATATGGTTATCTTAAATCTTCCAGTTACAAAAAATTAAAAGGATGATGGAGTTCCCACATAGTGATACATTAACTGTGTATTTTGATATACTCATTTCTTACTTTTTATTTCCTTTTTAGATTATTGATAGACTTCTATTTTAATACTCCCTTTCCAATCAGGTACGATTTTACTTCTTCACTTCTAAACCAACACTTACCTCTGAATTTGTATTTGTTTAGTTCTTTTCTATCACAGATTCTGTAGATGGTATTTTGTGATGTTCCCAGTGTATGTTTCAGATCCTCTATGTTTAGGAATTCTCTTTCTTCTAATAGTGTTGTATTGATGTTTAATTCTCTTACCATGTGTTTACTTTTTATTTGATTTTGGTTTTTCAGGGTTACCAGTGTCCCAGTTCCTAACAGTACAGTTCCTCATTTAGATTCCGTTGAATACACTTCTCCCAACAAGTACTCCAATACTCACCAATAATTATCTGATAATCCTATTATCTAATTACTGATAGGGAGTTGGGTTGTGTATTCAAACGGGGTTCTCATTTGAGTTCCATGTTGTTTCCACTCTCCACTGGTATAAGTCCAAGTATCTTCATTTGAAGTTCAACTACTGATATATTTCAATATCCCTTCCAGTTAGGTTTCCATAGGTTAGTTGGTCCCTAAGTACTACTGTTATCATGTATAAATACAACCGAGAAATTCCAAACACATCATTTCTTCCAACTTTTTTCAAATAATCTTCACTTTGAATAAGAAATGAACATTTTTCAGGACATACTGAAAACCAATCACTTGTAAATCATAAGATTAGGGTAGGTATAAATAATCTACAGTTATGTCAGGAGTCTCAGGTAAATGAGTATTATTGACACTGTAAAAAATTTTATGAAATCAGAATACACAAAGGTTGAAAGAGGAGAAAAACGAACTACCTATTCATTGGATTGGGATACGATCGTAGGGTTAGAAAGTAGGTTATTAAGGGATTTTCTCAAAGAGGGTAGTATAACCAAAGGAAGGGACCTTCTAATGGTTTCTGTGGGGGTTAGATTGGGTTTGAGAGTGATTGATAACTTATCTCTCAAATGGAATGATTTAATGGGGTTGGAAGTGGGTGAGAAGTTTATCAGAATTGAAAAGAAAACAAATAAGGAGAGAATTCTGGTTATGAGTTCCAAACTTCGAGAGGTATTAGATAAAGTGATTGAGATCTTAAATCCAAATCCTTCACACTACATGTTCTCATCTCAAAAAGGACGAGGTATTAAACCAATGTGTATTCAATCATTCAATGGTTACCTGAAACAAATTATGAAGGATTACAAGGTGAAATACATCGGTAATTGTTCTTCTCACCTTCTTCGGAAAACATTCGTTGTAGGTTCAATAAAGAAGGGATTTGAGAATGGAGATCACCTTTCATTGGTTAAGGTAAGTAGATTGATTGGCCATAGTAATGTTTCCACCACACTTCGTTATACCAATTTTGAAACAAATCAGATGTTGAATTTGTATGAGTTAGAGTGATTTTATATTTCTTTCTAATTTATCAATCACAATAAAATCTAATAATACACCTAAACTTATTCCAAATCCGTACATCAAAATATCAACTGGATCAAAAGTACTTCCCAGGAAATGAATTTTATTCAATTGTAGTACCTCAACAGTGATTCCAAAAAGAAATGAAAATGAAACACCAATTATTCTTGAATATTTTACTTTGAAATAATCTCTTAAAGATATTTGTAATAAAAGATAAAGGTCCATCGGTAATAAAATATCAATTAAATAACCTCTAATAAACTCTCTATACAATCCTTGATAGTCCGGACCAATTAGGAAGTGTAGTAATCCAACAAATAATGAAAAAACAACTATAAGTACTTTACTTAACTTGTTTTTCATTTAATAATTTTTTACCACCAATCTCATATTGAAATGTTTCTTTGTCTGAAATAACTGATACATCATATTCACAATTAAAACTATTGTCAGTTGTATCATTTGAATTATAAAATTTGGAATCAGGTGTACGAGTTTCATGGGTTGTTAAAACTCCCTGGTATTCATATTCTCCTTTTTTTACGAGTACTAAATCTATAATTTTTGTTTCTAAACCATATAGTTCAATATTTTTTTTAGTTAATTCTTTTTCAATTGAGGTTCTTACCTGTTGTGTCAGGTCTTCTTTTGAATCACTACATGAAAACAAAAACAGAAATAATGATAATTTGATAAGTGTTGATTTCATAGAAAGATAATTTACTTCAAGTTAAATATTTTTTAGTATTTCGTTTTCTTTCTCTTTATAAACTTGATTATCAATCAATCCTTCACCTAACAACTCTTTCAATTCTTTTAATCTTTCTTTAATACTCCCTTTGGATTTCAATTGAACCCTTGGATTATCAGATACAAAACTGAATAGTTGATTAGATACTTTCCGGTCTTCATCATTAATACTGAAGTACCTCTCAAATACACGAAGTGATTTGTGTCCTACCATACTCATTATCACGTATGGTTCAATTTTATTGATAATACCCTCTTTGATAAAGGTTCTTCTTCCCACGTGAGAAGAAAGTACTTCAAACAATCTCTTTGTTTTATCAGAATCTTTAATGATGTTCTTCCCACTTCTCAGTGGTCTTGAAACTAAACGATTGAGATTACACTTCTCTCCAATTTCTTTTATGTGTTGATTAAACTTTTGATTTGGGTAAAAGTTCCCTTTTATAGTTCTTGGGAATATGTAATCATCTTTCGTTTTATCTTTTGAGTATTTTCTAAATATAATCTCAGTCATTTCGTTGATAGGAACTCTTACATACCTATTAGTTTTCTCCATGTATATTTTGAACTCCTTTTTGGGGAAATCAAAATGTTCAATTTTGAGTTTAATGGTATCCCCATATCTAGTCCCTAAACCACATTCAAATAAAAGTAAATCACGACAATATTCAAGGTTCGTGTAAACCTTCTTTGTACCATCTTTCAATACGTCTACTATGTAATCAGTTGTATGTTTCCTATGATCTGGGTTTGTATAATTGATTTCGGTAAAATCAAAAAGTTTCTTTACCTCACTTCTAAATAGATAAACTACATCCTTATCCGAGGGATTATCTTTTATCTTTTTGTTATAGAATGTTACAGATACATTATTATGGTATCCTTTCTCTCGGGACCAATTGAAGAAAGTTCTGAAATGTCCGAGAATTTTTTGAATTGTGGAATTTGAAAGTTCTTTTTTTATCCCGTATTTAATGAACTCCTCAATAGTATCGTTGTCTATCTGTTCAAAGAACAATCTATTATCATATCTTAATTTAAGAATCTTATAAATATGTTTAGATGTACTCCTATATGATTTTACATAGTTAAGTGATGTTTGAGAACTACTGTTTTCAATTACATCTTGGACATATTTCCGAAATACTTCAACTACTGGGTATTGAAATTTAACCTCTTTAATTTCAATTTCCTTTGTGTTTGTAAATCTATCTTTTACAAGTTTTGGGATTGGTTCTCTTCCATTAACACGTATCAAATCAACTACTTTTTCAACCTCTCTCTTTAATCCTCTGAGTGATGAATTTTTAGATACATATTCAGAGTCCGATGATTTAACAGGATTATCAGTATTCCCGAAATCCCAGTCTTTTTCTTTCACAATTAGATTTGTTGAAAATCCAACTTTACTCCCTTTGAAATAATAATATAATCTGATGGGAAACTTTGTATTCCTTGTGTATGGTTTATCCCCTCTTTTATTGAGTACAAAGTATGTAGACATACCTCTAAAATACATCAAATGATTACAATGTAATCCAAATTATGGTGGTTCTAAAAAATAGTGAGATCATAAATGTTTGTAAAACAATGTATTATAATAAATAAAAATCTTCGGGACAATCACGCCCCACACCACTCCCAAAAACAGAAACCCTTGTAGATCAAAATCTTACAAGGGTTTTTTATTTAGGGTGCACAGAAAGGTGCACAGTTTATTGGAGTTACCTGAAATCTTCATGTTTGACTTATCCATGTTATAAGATAAGTGAGGAGAGAGAGTAAAGGGGGTGTTTCAAGTTGCTAATCTGTCATTGAAATAGGGACACTAACTATGCAACCAAGTTTTTGACCATTAAAATTTGCATCAATCTTATAATTTAATAATCAGCTTTACGCACTCTTTCAATCAATTCGGTATCAATTAACTCTAAAGACAAAACCATATTCTTTACAGTTTCCTTGTATTTTTTGAAATGTGGGGTTAAAATATGGGATTGGTATGCATCCAAATTTGCATAAACTTCCATTATGGTTATCAAACTAGCATCATTTTTGTCTGCTACCACTGTATATGATAATACTCCTGACTCTACTTTAATTGCCGTATTCATCTGTTCCCTTAAGGTACTTTTGTATAACTCTAATTGATTTGTATCAACTTTAATTTTTGCAATTCTATACATATTATCTTTGGCTTGTGCATTTGTTTCAAAACAAAAAAAGGATGCGATGATTAAAAAAAGAAGAGTTCGAGATATTTTCATTTTAAATCTTTTATAAATAGTTAGAGATTATTTGCATTCACCACCCAATATATTTTGGAGGAGTAATCCCATTTAATCTGAGGTAAACGATTAATTGTCCTACGTGATGCGACTGATGATCCTGAATTAAATTTAAAAATTGAAATTTATTCATCTTCCCACCACTCCAGTTAAATTCTTTGGAAATTGTCTTTTCATCTAGTTCACTCATTGCCTTTATAGCGTAATCGTATGCGCTAGCGACAAATTCCAAAATTTGTTCTTTGTTCATTTCACTTGCTCGATTTTTATTTGTCTTTATTGGATTTATTTCTTCTTTGATATAGGTGGAGCTGAGCCAATAAATATTTTCTCCAATGTGTACAAGTTGCTCTTTAAAACTCATTTCTTCCTTGACCGGTTTGAAATCAAACTTATCTGCATCTAATTTCTCTGCAATCGCCAAAGTATAGGTTTTGGCATTTTTGAATTTTACCAAGTGACTTTCAACAAGCATCTGGTTGCTTTGTGCAATTCCTACAATAGGGAATGCAAATAATAAGATAGCGATAATAATTTTCATTCGTGTAATTTAGAAAATTTCATTTGAATGATAATTAAAAAAGCCTTGACAATGTTTTGATGAAGCGTCTTTTTTTTAAATTAAACACTTACAAAGGTTTTCTTTTTACGGTGCACAGTTTTTTGGTTAAATCTATTTACCTCTTGAATTTTTTGAAGAAGTTCCAAATCACTTCACAAGCATTCATATCCTGACTTGTTTTTCCAATTATTGCTTCGCTTAAATATTGAAACCCTTGTGGCCAGGTATGTCCGCCATTGTCAATTATATAGCTAACTACTTCCGCACCATTAGTGCCATTACTGTATACCCTCTGTTTAATAGTTGTACCATCATTGGCAATATCTGGTAAATCTGTTATAACTGGGTTTGAGTTGCATTTGTTTATGCCTATCCACTTATCTATAGTTTGTGTATGAGATAAGATAATGCCACCAGCCGTTCCTCCTGCAGTCATTTCTCCACCTGTAATTGGAACAAGACGGTCGTTGGTTCCGTGTATATACATAGCAGGTAATGGATTTGAAGGCTTGCAAGAAGTGGTAATACTTGTTGCCTCAATGGTTGCAGCTACAACAGCTATAGCCGCAATTTTATTACTTAGTTCACAACCCAGTCTTGATGACATAAATCCTCCGTTTGAAATTCCAGTTGCATAAACCCTTGTGCCATCAACAGGATATTTGGATATCATGTAATCAATAACCTGGCTAATAAAACTTACATCATTTATCCCAAGTTGGTTTGGAGTAGTAGGTCTTCCATCATTCCAGTTTCTTTCTACCCCAGCAGGGTATATTAGTATGATTTTTTCCTTTTCTGCAACAGGAATAAAATCGGCCAATTTCATCATCCCCTCTGGATTTCCAGTCCCTCCATGAAGAGCAAATACCATGGGTAATTTTCCTGCATTATTATACCCAATTGGTAGGTAAACTATAAAGTTTCTTCCAATCCCATCAATAGTCAGATTAACTGTAAATTGTTCATTGATTTTATCCGGCTGATTTGGATTATTTGGTTGTTGAGTATTTATATTGTCTTTTTTACACGACAACAAAAAAATTAAACTAATTATGAAATATATTCTATGGATCATCTAGCTCAAATAATTAGATAATATTTTCAATCTATAGTTTAATGTAAATCTAAGTTAATTAAGCATATGCCCTCGTCGCAGAAATTGAAAAATTTAATTTAAACCATTAAACATCTTTTTAGTCCAATTTTCATTATGCTGAAATCCTTGTTGATAATTATTCTAGTAAGCTTATTCTCCTGCAAGAAAAAAACTGCTCCTACTGATATAAGTCCTAATCAAATACCTTATTCAGAAGGGATGACTACTAATTATTTATCAGTTAACTCAATTGATAGAAAATATTTAGTGTACCGGCCAACAGGAATAACGACTCCAAAATCATTGGTAGTAGTTTTACATGGTGGTGGTGGAGCAGGATTAGGTGTTGCTGAATTAGGCGCGCACCCCTTGTCAGTATTTCGACAAGTAGCAGATACTGCTAAATTTATCTTGGTTTATCCCGAAGGCAGTCCTGATGTCCAAGGAAATCCTGGCTGGAATGATTGTCGTGGTGATGATTTATCTGGTAGCAAAGGGCAGGATATAAATTTTCTTTATCAACTTATTCTAAAGCTTACTAATGAGTTAGGGCTTAGTCCTAATTCTGTTTTTCTAACAGGCACAAGCAATGGTGCATTAATGACTTTAGCGTATTCTTTTCAACACCCACAGTCAATCAAAGCAATTGCTATCTCTGCTGGAAATTTACCCCAAAACCCTGAAGAAGGAGTATGCACAGCAGGTTCTAGTTTGCCACTTCCTATTATGCTTGCCTATGGCACCGCCGATCCTGCAATGCCTGCTGAAGGTGGATGTGTTGCTAATATTGGAGGTGCGTGCAACAGGGGTCGTGTGCAATCTCAAACTGCAACAATAAATTATTGGTTGCAACGCAATAATTTATTGATTGGTACTCCACAAAATACAAGCTTTGATATAAATGCTAATGATCCAGGAAATGTAGATAAGGTTGTTTATTCAGGCACCTATCCCCTTGTGTTTTACAAAATGAATAATGCAGGGCATGCTGTGCCTAGTCTCACAGTTTTTTCTCCCACAACTTCTGCATCAGGTGCACAAAATCGTGATATCGAATATGCAGTTGAAGTATGGCAGTTCTTCAGAGGGTTTTTATGAGTGTCCTCAGATGTTTAAAGAGCCGGGTAACATCTATTTACTGAATAATTAAAATAGGGATAGTTATCTGATCAATAATACCTTCCCACTCTTGCTTTCTTTTCCGCTGCTGTTCCAAATGGTAATAAAATACACACCCGAGGCAAGCTTTCGCAGATCGAAACTTGCTTCCAAGTTGACAAATAATTTTGTTTGCGCATACACTTTTGCGCCTTTGCTGTCGAAAATAGAAACGGCATTTGTCCCAGTTGAAAAGCCCTGTGGCAATCTAACCTTGAATGCCCCCGGGTTCGGATTGGGATAAATAATTAATTCGGTGCCTGTGTTTAGGTTCAGTACACTCTTGTCGGCCACGCACCGTATGCAGGCACCATATCTGGAGAAATATGCATTTCGAACGACTTGGCCCTGGCTGAATGCGATTTCCATAAAGAAACCCATTCCGGGCCCCACTTGTGTGGACAACCAATAACTCGCTGCCGCATCACTACTGATAGAAAAGGCACCGACATTGTTTCTGCCCCCGTTGGGGATAGCCGAAAATCCGGTGCTGTTAGTAGCGTTGGCATTGGGCGAGCGCCATAACGTCAAGCCCGTGCTTTTCAAAGCGGCACCGGCTATGTTGGGCGTATTGCCGGGTTGTTGCGGGTTCGCATTCGGATCCAGGTGGAAGATGAGTTTGTAAAGGTCTGTTTGGGTGGGAACTCGCCATCCGGCAGGGCAGGGGTTTCGTGTATCGGCTGCCGTAAAGAAATTGTACAATTTTCCACGGGGGCAATCAAACGTGTTATCGTTTTTATATGAACACATGGCTGGTCCTGTCAACCCCGCCCAAGTGGCTGAATCACTCACGTTAGGAATGGGATCTCCATTTTGAAATCGGGTGACTTTCAAGTTCTCCGCAAACCAAACCTGCTCGCCGATCACAACGGCTTTATAATTATTTCCATCGATGTCCCTCGCCTGCCAATAGTTTACCTGAGGGTTGTGAATAGCTGCCGGTCCACAGCTGTGGTTAGATCCCTGACTAAATGCTGAGTCAAAAGTTGCGATGAAGATCAGTATTAACAGAAGGGTGAGAAATCGGTTTGATATAGGGGGCTTCATTTCCTACTATTTTCGGTTTTTGAAATGCGGACTTTGAATGTTCTAAACCCTTTCAAAAGAAAAAACAAATGAAATTAGTTTGTGCCAAAGCAATATCAT
>Ga0315906_10011298_pt1 | contig 10415 bp, 15 predicted proteins | sample LakEriMetagenome_4_FD_203526 | JGI IMG/M metagenome (GOLD analysis project Ga0315906, IMG submission 203526) | Freshwater fungal communities from buoy surface, Lake Erie, Ohio, United States - Buoy 2 MA122 | ecosystem: Environmental > Aquatic > Freshwater > Lake > Lake biofilm | place: USA...
ATGGAACGGATAGAGCATCACGCAAGTGCAGCGCATTGGTCGGAGGACGCTATTGCTGCCTACCAAAACTTTCAGTTGTTCGGGTGATTTATGGGAGATGAATTCACTTACTTTCCGACTAAACAAGCTCAACCGGAAAAGCCTAAACCCAGTCACAACCTAGAACACCAGTTCCACTCCAATCAGGCCATGTGGAATTCCGCAGTACAGGAATCTCCGCTGAACCGTTTACGCTTCTACGACGCCCAACTTGCTCGAGGCATTGAGGTCAATAAAGACCGAGTGGCCGAGCTGATCCGTGAGGTTGGCGCGGCTGCTGTGCTGTCGGATCGAGATGTGATTGGCCTGGTGCGCCAGTTGTGGGGTGAACGAGCTGTGGAGAGACTGCGTGAACGTGCCGGCATTAAAACGGGGAAATAGGACATGGTGGATAATCTGGCTGGGTCGTTGCATCAACGAGGCTCGAGATGAGATACCGAGCCAGGAGAGACGCGAACGATGGAGTCATTGGCCAGGCGCTGTCCCTAGCCGGGTTCGACGTCCTAGACTTCGCCTCAAACGGCGGCGTTCCCGATCGGCTCGTCGTCAGGCTGCTGCCGGACGGGGTGCCTTGGACTTGCTGGGTCGAAATCAAAGTCGAAAAAGGAAAGCTACGCCCGAGCCAGGAGCGATTCCGGCAAGTGTTTGAACCCCGCGGGGAGTTTTACGTTGCTCGAGATCCCGAGGCTACGGTGCGCGAGCTGATGGAGCGATACCTGGCTGCAATTAAGCCGGAGCAGCTCCGTTGAGCATTAAAGCCTTACGGGCGCCCTTGTAATGGACAATGGCAGGGTCAGGGTGTTGCTCGAGAAACTCCGGCAGGCAGGCATAGTACGATTCTGGGAGGTGTTGCACAGGGACACGCTTGGCGTACTCCCGCAGCACTTCCTGGTCGCCGTACCACACGCGAAACTTATCCGGCAGGACGTTATACATCTCGGCCAGATCCGCCCACACGCCCCAATCAGCTGTAATCGTGCAGCAGCCGACGTAAGGGTAGATCTCATCAAGGGTCTTGCCGGTGTATTCGCTAAAGTCCTGGCCGCGTTGCCGCGGGTTAAAGACGGCATCACGGTTGAATTCGCGCCGGGTCATGGCAACTGCCCCCTCGAGGATCGCCTCGGCGTTAAGCGGGTGACGCACGATCATGTCGGTGTCCATGTAAAACGCCGGCTCAACCAGCCCCAGCTCGGCAAACGCATTGGTGCGCCATTGCATCAAATACTGCCGATTGCCCTGGGTGACGAACGCCCTCGAGACGCCAGGCACGACAGGGGTATAGCCGTCTGTGACTTGGATAATGGTCGCATCCGGGTTGTGGGCGCGAATGGAAAAGACCATTGCGGTAGGCATGGCGATGTCGTCGCCAACGTGGAAAAAGACAAACATCAGGAGAATATATGCTAAACGTGAACCGAAAGCGTCTATCCCGTGCAATATGGGACACCCTTTTCGCTGACCTGCCAGATCTGCCCTGGCACATCATCGAGGGGTTAGAAAAGCTCGACCCTGCCCGCCAAACCGGCAGCACTAATCACGCCTCGCTCATCGCACTTTGGGCTGTGGTGCGTTATTACCGTCCCGAAGTGGTAACCGAAATTGGCACCTATATCGGCAAATCAACGTTTGTGTTGTCGCGTTTAGGTGCGGAAACGCATACCTGCGACATGACGCACAATTTCAAACTCCCGATCGCAACCAAGATCACGCAATACCACGGGAGTTCCACAGAAATGTTCAGCAAATTAGATGGCAAAATTGACCTGTTACACCTGGACGGGCGACTACAGCCGGACGACAAGCCGCACCTCGAGCGCCTGTTCACGCCAAACACCATCATCACCCTTGATGATTTTGAGGGAATCGAAAAAGGGGTCTGGAATGCGATGCAAATTGATCTCACACATCGCATCTTGGTTTACCCGCCCGAACGGCAGTTGACAGAGCGGTTTGCGCTGGGAGATGCTACGACTGCAATCATCCTGCCCAATTTAAGGTTAACGCCGCAATGAGCCACAAGGACGCTGCCGAATTCGTAGGTGTTTTGCTGCATTCAGCTACCGCGACGCACTTCCTTCATTTGCAGACGGCGAGCTACGCGAGCCATAAAGCCCTGGGCCACTACTATGAAAATATTGTGGGGCTTGCCGACCGTTGGGCGGAGAGTTACCAGGGACACAGGGGAATTATCCCGCTGGCGGATTATCCCGAAGGTTTTAAGGTTCAATCGGACGCGAAAAAATACGCCGATAGCCTGTTGACGTTTGTGAAGGGTATCCGAGGCGACTTACCGCAGGAAACTGACCTGCAAAACATTGTGGACGAAATCGTTGCCGAGATTACAACGTTGATTTACAAGCTGGAGCGTTTTAAATAATGGCAAAACCCCGTAATCGTCTTGCTGACGCGCTGGCCTATATCGAGGAAATGCGAAATAGGTTGGTAAATCAAGTGCCGGTAATGGCTCCAGATGATTACGGCCAGAGATTTGGCGCAGAGGGAGAGCGTGGCCCAAGTTTCGGACAGATTGGTCAACGCGCGTCGGAAACTACTCGCCGATTAACAAGCCTTGATCAGCCACAAAGCACCGACGCTGGCGACGTCGCAGTAGATATCGCGGCAGGGTTTACCCCGTTGCAATACCCTCAAGCAGGGCGAGATTACATTCGCGCCGATCGAGAAGGCGACGTTGTTGGCAAAGGTTTGGCGGTTTTGTCAGCAGCGCCGGTTGTCGGCGGATTGGTTAAATTATCAAAAGCCGAGCGCATCGCGCAGTTGTTAGGTAAGTCAGCAGAATCAACTCCCGAAGCAATTATTGAAGCAACACAAAAAGGCGGTTATTCGGTCAATTTGCCAACAGGCGCGACCCCGAAAGAAGGGTTGATGATGGGCAAATACGCCAACGTCGATCCGCGAAACATGGTTTTGGAGTCAAGGCAGCCGTTAACACAAAGCCAGCTGGGTGAATTTGTAAAACGTAACGAAGCGGCTCTTGGCCAGCCGGAGAATTTTCTGGGAACTTGGTCAGATCCAGAATCTGGCAAAACCTACCTGGACGTATCCCGACGATTTGAACCCACCGAAATTCGCAAGGCTACGAAATTTGGCGAACGCACGGGGCAACTTGCTGGTTACAACGTAGGCGAAGGCGCGTCTTTCCCCGTAGGCAACTGGCGTCAATTTATCCAATCGCCCGAATTTGCTGGCCGTATGGATGAAATGGCGTCAATCGGCAGAGATTATCTATCCAAGCACATGAACAAAGAATGGTGGGATATGCACGGCTCATCATTCGAGCGTGTGTATGGCCCCGAAAACCTCGACAAACTTGCCGGATTCATTGCGGCGACTGCGCCCAACGCGCAGCCTCGAGAAAACTTGCAGACGATGAGCGAATATATGCGTCGGTTTATCAAAAAAGAACCGATCATTCAGCCGGATTACCGCATACCGCCAGGCCAAATGTCGCGTAAAGAAGGCAGCAAAATTGGCATGGAAAGCTCGAGAGCCGCTAACTTGCGTCAGTCTGAAAAGGGAAACCTGGCTGGACTGCAAAAGAACAAGGTTCGGGAAGAAGCGATGGCTCTGATGGGCGATCCGACAGCCGTCGTCCTTGATCGCCATTGGGCGCGTATCGCAGAAGATCCAACCCGCGGAATTTTCACGGCAAGTTCCGAAGGTATTGTGGAGGCAGGCGCCGATTATGAAGCACTAAAAACTGCTGTATCGGAAGCCGCTACGGCAGCAAAGCGCAGCCCAAGAGACTACAGCGCAGACGTTTGGACGGGCATCCGCGAAACGATCAAGAAAAAGTCAGAGTTGTTCGGTCAGAAATTCAAAGGGTCAGCAATCCGCGGCGAGAGTAAATCGTATGCAGATCAATTTGATGATTTGATCGCCGACAAAGCCAAATTTTTAGGAATTTCTGTAGAAGAAATGGAACGGCGTTTGCGAAAAGGCGATGCAACACTTCTGTCGATCATGCTGTTAACGCCGATCGGAACAGAAGCATACAAGCAATATCAGTCTGAAAAATCAGGAGGAATGTGAGCCAGATACTCGGCAGCTTTCTCTCGTTCGGTTTGGTGCCAAGCCTTAAAAGCGGCCCAACCTCGGCGTCGGTTTTCTTCCGTCAAATCAAAAGGCTGTCGAGCAAAACGCGCACGATGCTTTTCAAATTCAGCTTTAATCGAACCCTCTTGAAGAAGGCTCGGCTTTTCAAATGTGCTTTGACACACAATTTGCAAACTGTATTGATCCAAAGGCATAAATTTCAGTTTATCACAGCAACGATGAAACGAATTGATCGCAAAGAGCGATAAAAAGCGATGGCAAAAGGCAAAAAGACAGGGGGCGGTAGCCGTAAGGGCAGCCCCAACAAAGCCACACAGGCCGCCAGAGAGGCAATAGCTGCATTTGTGGACAACAACGCAGACCGTCTCCAAGGGTGGCTAGATCAAATCGCAGAGGAGAAGGGGCCGCAAGCTGCCTTTGACTGCTTCAGCACCCTGCTCGAGTACCACGTTCCGAAGCTGGCACGGCAAGAGATCACCGGCCAGGACAACGGCCCGGTCAAGGTACAGATCGGATGGATGGCTCCCGAATAATCCTGCCCTATCGCCCGCGCAAGGCGTTCATGCCGTTTCATGAGCGCACGAAACGCTGGGCCTGCCTTGTCGCACACCGCCGCGCAGGTAAGACCGTCGCCGCGGTCAATGACATGATCCGCGCTGCTGCGATGTACCAGGGGCCATATGGCCTATTCGCCTACGTCGCACCGTACCGATCGCAGGCCAAAGCAGTCGCATGGCAATACTTCAAGGATGGCGCACACCCGATCATCCAATCGGTCAACGAGCAGGAACTGACCATTACGCTCATCAACGGTAGCCAGATCCGCTTGTTCGGAGCCGACAACGCAGATGCGATGCGCGGAATGGGCTACTCGGGGGTGTACGCTGATGAATATGGAGATTGGAAACCGAGCGTTTGGGGTAACGTCATTCGCCCCGCTTTGAGTGATAAAAACGGATGGTGCGTGTTCGGCGGTACTCCAAAGGGGCGCAACCAGTTTTATGACATCTACGAACTAGCCACTCGAAACCCTAGCGAGTGGTTCCTGCTGCGCTTGCCCGCGTCAACCAGCGGGATTCTCCCGGCGTCCGAGCTAGCCGCCGCTCAAGCGCAATTGACCGAGGATCAATACCAGCAGGAGTATGAAACCAGCTTCTCGGCTGCCCTCCTCGGTGCTTTTTACGGTTCAGAAATGCGTCAGGCAGAGGATCAGGGCCGCATCACGCGGGTGCCATACGACCCCGAGCTGCCTGTCTATTCAAGTTGGGATCTCGGGTATCGGGACGACACCGCGATATGGTTCTACCAGGTCACGCGCGGTGAGATCCGCTGTATCGACTTCTACGCCGTGTCGGGCGCTGACATCCACGACATCGCCGAGGCGGTCGAAAGCAAGCCGTACAAATACGCCAAGCATTACCTGCCGCATGACGCCAGGGCCAAGAGCCTACAGACGGGCCGCAGCATCATCGAGCAGCTGGCGGTTTATCTCGGCGCCGGCAAACTCGCTGTGGTGCCGGACATTGGCCTGCAAAACGGCATCCAGGCAGTACGCATGACGCTGCCTCGAGTGTGGTTTGACGCAGAGAGATGCCGCGATGGTATCGAGGCGCTGTGCCAATACCAACGCGAGTATGACGAAGATAAAAAGGCGTTCCGGCAATCACCGCGGCACGATTGGACATCACACCCTAGTGACGCATTCCGAATGCTTGCGGTATCATGGAGCGAGGTCGCTGACAAGTCCCCAACAATGGAGCCAAAACCGCTCATGGTTGGGCCACAGAACACGGTGACGCTGAACGATATGTGGGCAGTCCACGATCGGCAGACGTCGAGGAGAGCGCGGATATGAGTACCCTTTCCCCCACTCGGTATAACTACGTCGCCGTGGCCGCTACGTCCACGACCGCCTTTGGATCGGTTGGCGCGTACATCCAGCGAGTGGTTGTCAATGTCGCATCGAACACCGAAGCGTCGGCCATCCTTAAAGACGGCAACACGACCCTGGTGAGCTTCCCGGCCACGACCACCGCAGGCGTATATAGCGTTGAGCTGAACGTCGCCACCAAGGGCGCGATCACCGCCACTTGCAGCGGTAACTCCTCAATGGCCGTCGTTGGCCTGTTCAGCGATTACGTCTAATGAGCAAGGCAGGACTGTACGCAAACATTCTTGCCAAGCAGGAACGGCAAGCTCGGCAACGTCGGGAAGGGCGCCCGGTAGAGCGCACCCGCAAGCCTGGTGAGCCTGGCGCGCCCACCGCAGACGCATTCCGACAATCAGCCAAGACGGCCAAGAAATGACAGCAGCCTGGCAGCGCAAAGAGGGCAAGAACCCGAAAGGCGGTTTGAACGCCAAGGGTCGTGCCAGCTACAAGGCCGAGACGGGTGGCACCCTCAAGCCGCCGGTTAAGTCAGGCGATAACCCGCGCCGCGCTTCCTTTCTGGCTCGCATGGGCAATATGCCTGGGCCAATGGTTAAGAACGGTGAGCCGACACGCCTAGCCCTCGCACTCAAAGCCTGGGGCGCCGGCAGTAAGGCGGAAGCCAAAGCCAAGGCAAAGGCCATCAGCAGCCGGAACAAGGGGAACGACTGATGGAACAGATGATGAGCCGCGATCTCGAGAAGTATCTCAAGACGATCGGTCAGTACGACAACGAGTTTGCCAAGTGGTCAGCTCGCACCAAAAAGATCATCAAGCGTTACCGTGACGATACCCGCGGGCAGACGCTCACCGAATCGGCCAAATTCAACATCCTTTGGTCAAACGTGCAGACGCTCAAGCCTGCCGTGTACGCCAAGCTCCCGAAGGCCGACATCAGCCGCCGCTTTGGCGACAACGATCCGGTGGGTCGCGTAGCCGGGCAGTTGCTCGAGCGCGCGATCGACTTTGAGATTGAGCATTACCCCGATTTCCGCTCGACGATGAGCTATTGCGTCGAGGATCGTTTCCTCGGTGGCCGCGGCACATCCTGGGTGCGTTATGAGCCGCACGTTGCGCCGATCGGCATTGAGGATGATGGCGTCAGCGTGACGTCTAACATTGAGCAGGGTGAAGGCGCCCCGCCATCGCTTGAGCGTATCGAGTACGAGTGTGCGCCCACCGATTACGTCCATTGGCGTGATTTCGGCCACTCACAGGCGCGCACCTGGGAAGAAGTCACCTGCGTGTGGCGCTGGGTTTATATGACCCGCGAGGCGCTGGCAGAACGGTTTGGCGATGAAATGGCGCGCAAGATCCCGCTCGACCAAGGGCCAGAGCCGCTCAACGCTTACAACGAGTCCAAGCGTACCTACAACCGCGCAAAGATCTGCGAGCTGTGGGACAAGGAAAAGCAGAAGGTCTATTGGTTCTGCAAGGGAATGCCGCAGATCATTGACGAGCGCGACGATCCGCTCGGCCTCGAGGGCTTCTTCCCGTGTCCGAAACCGCTGTATGCCACGATTACGAGCGACACGCTGGTTCCGGTTCCTGACTTCGTTCTCTATCAAGACCAGGCGATGGAGTTGGACATCCTGTCCGACCGCATTGATGGCTTGGTCAAGGCGCTGCGTGTGCGTGGCGTATACGACGCCAGCCAGCCTGCGCTGCAACGCCTACTGACGGAGGGCGACAACAATGCACTTATACCAGTTGATAAGTGGATGGCTTTCAGCGAGAAGGGCGGCCTTAAAGGCAGCATTGACCTCCTCCCGCTCGACACCCTCGCCAACGCCCTCCTCAACTGCTACCGAGCAAGAGAGGACATCAAGTCCCAAATCTACGAAATCACGGGTATTTCGGACATCATCCGAGGCACCTCGTTCGCGTCGGAAACGGCGACCGCCCAGCAAATTAAAGGACAGTACGCAGGATTGAGACTGCGCGCGCTGCAAGAGGACGTTGCCCTCTTTGCGTCCGAGCTGATTCGCCTCAAGGCGCAAGTCATGTGCTTGCACTACCAGCCCGAGACGATTTTGGCTTATGCCGCGGCTCAACAGATGACACCAGCGGATCAGCAGTTGATCCCGCAGGCGTTGCAGCTGCTCAAGGACAAGCCGCTACGCAATTTCCGCATCGACATCGCCGCCGACAGCCTTGTGATGCTGGATGAGAACCAGATGAAGCAGGATCGTATGCAGTTCCTGCAAGCGTTCGGTGGGTTCCTTGCGCAAGCCTTGCCGGTTGGCCAGGCCAGCCCGCAGATGGTGCCGATGATGATGGAGTTGCTGCGCTTCGGTATGCAGGCATTTAAGGCCGCGCGACCGATTGAGGGCCAGATTGACTCCACGTTGCAGCAGTTACAGCAAGCCGCCGCTCAACAGCAGCCTGATGGCGAGCAGCAAGGCAAGCAAGCCGAGTTGCAGCAGAAGGGTCAGATGGAAGCGTCCAAGATGCAGATGGAGTCGGCGCTACAGCAAGCCAAACTCCAACAGCAGATGCAGATGGAGCAGCTCAAAAACCAGACCAAACTGGCGATGGAGCAGCAAAAGCAGCAGTTTGAGGCGCAGTTGGAGGCCATGAAGCTGCAAAGCCAGCAAGAGGCCGCTAAATACAAGGCGGATCTTGACGCCCAAACCAAGCTCATCATCGCGCAAATGAACAAAACCCTGCCAACATCATCATTCAGCACGTTTTGATCAATGAAACGCACTTACGTTTACATCGACGGCGAGTTTGTTGAGCGTAAAAAGGACGCCAAGGGGCGTTATCACTACGTCGTGCCTGACATCGTGCCGTACAAGAGCATGGTGGATGGCAGCATGATCACCTCACGCTCGATGCACCGCCGTCATCTCAAGGCTCACGGCTGTGAAGAAGTGGGCAACGACGATCCAAGCAAACACATTCGACATGAAAAGCCGGTCGACACTCGACTCGAGCGCATCAAGCACATGGTCAACACCCGCATGACCAATGAGCAGGCAGATCGCATCATCCGCGAACTGCGTCAACAAGCCAATTTCACCAATCCCCACAGGAGAGGCTAATGGACGAGAGTAACCCGGCAATGGAAGCGGCACAGGACAACACTCCTGTCGATCGCCGTGAACTTTTAGAAGCAGGACTCGAGGCAGCCGAGAAGGGCGAGCCGATTGAGAGCGTGGTGCGTGATGCTGCGGGCCGATTTGCGAAGCCGCAGCAACAGCCGGAAACGCAAGCCGAGCAGGAAACTGAAAAATCTGGTTCGCTTAACACGCTTTACGATAAAGAGCCGGTGTGGCGCCGCCCGCCAACCTCCTGGCGTCGTGAATATCACGAAATCTGGCAAAAGGCCGACCCGAAATTGCAGGAATACGCCTGGCAGCGCGAAGAACAAATGCGCGCTGGCGTTGAGCCATTGCTTTCAAAGGCGCAGTTTGCCGATTCAATACAGGAAGCAATCCAGCCGTACATGACGACGATCCAAGGCTTGGGTTTATCGCCCGACAAAGCCGTTGGCGCGTTAATGGAGGCGGATCATCGCTTGCGTACCAGCGACCCGCAGACCAAGTTGCAGTATTTCATGCAATTGGCGCAGTCGTATGGCATCAATTTGAATGCCGCGCAGGCGCAGCCTGGTCAAGCGCCACAAATGCCGCAACAATCGGTAGATCCGTTGGTGTGGCAATTGCAAAACGAATTGAACCAAGTCCGTGGCGAAGTCATGGGCTGGAAACAGCAGCAGGAAATGGTGGAAAATCAAAGCCTGCTCAATGAAATCAACCAATTTAGTCTAAAAGCCGAGTATTTTGAGGATGTCCGACCGACCATGATCCAACTCCTACAGAGTGGGGTCGCGCAGACGTTGGATGACGCTTATGACAAGGCAATTAGACTTGATCCGAACTTGTTTGAGCAGGTAACGAAAGCCCAACAGGCTGAAGCTGCCGCAAGACAAGCAAAGGAACAAAACCGAGCAGCTAAAACTGCTCGCGCAGCAGCGGTGAGTGTCAGAAGCGCCACACCCGGCGTAAACACGGCTCCCAAGAGCAGCGACCGTCGTGCGTTACTCGAAGAAGCATTTGCTGAAGTCGAGCAACGTCTTTAATTAACTGATATAGGAGCATTCAAATGGCATTTGCCAACTCTAGTATCAGCGACATCATCGCTACCACAATTCAGAGCCGTAGCGGTGAGCTTGCTGATAACGTGACGAACAACAATGCGTTGCTTCGTCGATTAAAAGAGCGCGGGAACGTTAAGACATTTTCGGGCGGTAACGTGATTTTGCAAGAAATCATGTATAACGACCAAACCACCAACAACACTAACTCGTACTCGGGTTATGAAGTGTTGAACGTCGGTCAGAACTCGCCCATCTCTGCGGCGCAGTTCT
>Ga0315906_10011302_pt1 | contig 10414 bp, 10 predicted proteins | sample LakEriMetagenome_4_FD_203526 | JGI IMG/M metagenome (GOLD analysis project Ga0315906, IMG submission 203526) | Freshwater fungal communities from buoy surface, Lake Erie, Ohio, United States - Buoy 2 MA122 | ecosystem: Environmental > Aquatic > Freshwater > Lake > Lake biofilm | place: USA...
GAAGAAATCTGGAGAGAGGTTTACCTGACCAACAAGGTTAAAAAGGTCATCGTCTCAATGGGTGATGTCGCTGCGTCAGGTGGTTATTACATCGCCGCACCGGCTACTGCAATTTTCGCTGAACCGACAACTATCACAGGTTCGATAGGTGTATTCGGGATGATCCCCTATACCGGAAGAATGTTTGAAAATAAATTGGGTATCACCTTCGACAGAGCATCAACGAACAGCCATTCCGTGATGAGTACGAATCGCAAATTAACCAAAGAAGAATTGGCCATGATACAGAGCGAAGTAGACAGTACCTATTCACAATTTCTGACAAGGGTTTCCACAGGCAGGAAAATGTCTCGGGAACAGGTAAATATCATTGCCCGAGGAAGAGTTTGGACTGGTCTAGATGCGAAGGAAATTGGATTGGTAGACCAAATTGGTGGATTGGGAGACGCAATAGCACATGCAGCTAAATTATCCGATATTAAAGAGGCAAGAGTGTTGTATTATCCATTAGCAAAAGATGATAAGTTCATTGAGTTGCTCGAAGAATTGAACGAAGGTGAAGAAAATTCAAAGATCATTCGTTCAAACGCTAAGCTACCTGCAGAGCTCTTGGAACAATACAAGCACCTTCAACGGATTTCTTCCATGTCACGCATACAAATGCGAATGCCATTCGATGTTGTGATACACTAACGGGTATCTCGTGTTCGGTAGCGCTGACGTTCGTTCAGCCACTTGTACCTTTTTTTGCTTTTGGTGTACTTCTTACTTGGAATGGTTCGATAACTTACACCTGCTGAAAGTTGGAAATAATCGTTTCTTGTGAAATAAATGTCCGGAAGAAGAGCGAGCTTTCCAACGGCCTGCAGTTCGAGACCCCAATTTTTTGTAAACCAGAAATGGATCCCAATATTCATATTGAGATGAGGTGTAAGGCTACCAACACCAATCTGACGATACGTAATTCCTCCTCCAAACATGACGAATGGATCGATCTCCCTGGGCATACTTTTTATATATCTGTTTGGATCTATTCGAAAGGCATAATCGACGCTGGCCAGAAATCCTTTTACATTCGAAGTATCGTTAACAATGATATTTGGGCGATACGGAGTGAAAGAGGCCAAGTATTGATGGCTTAGTCCTTTTCGTAAAAACTTATTGACAGATAAATAGGCAGGATATGGAGCAAAATTCCATGAATTGGTTCCCACCAGAAGATTGTTGAATTTCTCTTCATTGTCATTGACAAACATATATCCTGCAGTCAGGATATAGTTGTATCGCTTTTTTTTTCTAGCAACTGCTGAAGGCTGGGCAACTGCGGTTAACGCAACAAATACAAGCGGACTAATTACCAGAGAAAACCTGATAAAATGTTTTATATGTCCAAATCCGTCCGAGGTCTTCATCAGTCTCAAAAAAAATAACCCCAACAATGTTGAGGTTATAAAGTTCTATTTGGATGCGAGCGCAAGAAACTCATCGTATGTGACTTGCTTCTCGTTGAGTTTGACAGTATCTTTAAAATATTTAGTTAACTTCTGTTCAGCAAGCATATCATAAATACGGTTTGCCTCCTCCTTGTTCTTTAAGACAGATAGTGCTGTAGATGTCAATTGCTCATCTTCCGGAGCAGGAATGCCGTATTGTGCATAGTTACTAATAACGAGTCCCTTGGTAAAGTCAACCACCTCTTGATGATCTAAACCAATCTCGTTTTCTTTGAAGATATTTCCTTGAATCAGCTGCCACTTCAACCCTTTGGCGTAGCTACCATATTCTTGCTCAATCTGCTCCTCTGTAATCTCCTTTTCATTCGATAGTTTTATCCATCTTTTTAGAAACTGATCTGGCAAACTCACCTTGGTTTTTTCCAATAGATCGTTATAAATGTCTCGCGTTAACATTCGGTCAGAGTCGTTGGAAAACATTCCTTTTAAATCAGAAGCGACTCGTTCACGCAATTCTTTTTCTGAATTGACCGTTCCAGGACCAAACAGTTTGTCAAAAAGTTCTTGATCCAGCGTCGCAGTTTCCATGTGTTTGATCTCGTTTATGGTCAGCTGAAATTTCGAAGAAATTGTACCGAGCGCCTCTTCAGTTATTCCCAACATTGCGGCAGTGTCTTTTCCACCACGGGAAACTTTGGAAGGATCAACCGTGACTTTATCACCAATATTCTTTCCGACCAATTCCTTTTTTACGGACTGGTCCTCTACAAACTCCATAGATACAGTAGAGGAATGAAGTATTCCCGACTCCTTCACAGTTCCGTCATCGTTAAGTTCTACAAATTGAGCCATTACAAGATCCTTTTCTCCGACAGAATCTGCTGAAACAAGTTTACCGTAACGTCTCGTTAGGTCTTCAATTTGTTTGTTGATCAAATCCTCATCTACCTTTACCTGGAGATAGTCGTATTTGCTTTTCGCATTCAGTGGAATTTCAAATTTTGGTGAAAGACCGATTTCATACTCAAACTCAAATGATTCCGGTTGGTCAAAACTTCCCACGACATCTGAATCCGATTTAGGAATTGGATTCCCGAGGATTTCGATCTTATTCTCTTCGATAAATTTATACAGTGCATCATTAACCAATCGATTTAATTCGTCGGCCAATACTGCTTTTCCATATTGTTTTTGAACCAGAGCAAAAGGCACATGGCCCGGTCTGAATCCGGGAATTTTTGCTGTTTTACGATACTTCTCCAAGGAAGCCTTCACTTTAGTCTGATAATCAGGCTGCTCGATTTTAACTTTAAGCACTGCATTCAGCGCATCAACATCATGACGTGTAACATTCATACTTCAAACAATAATACGTGTACAAACAAAAAAGGCCCCGTTAAGATAAAACGGGACCGTTTCGTGCGGATGGAGGGACTCGAACCCGCACACCTCTCGGCACTAGATCCTAAGTCTAGCGTGTCTACCAATTTCACCACATCCGCAAAAATTATTATTTCAATCTAACGACCTCTCTTAGTCGAACACTTTTAGACTGGACTTTCGACTCAACCAAAAATGGAGTGCAAAGATAGTAAAAATTTATTTTGAAGTAAATCATCATTAATATGATTTTTTTAGAAGTAAAATTTTTGTGGAAAAGATTCCCGTTACTTTTCTACATAGCAGAGACCGATAAATTATCTTTGTGACATCTTTTTAAGACCATGTTGAGCATCGATCCTAAAGACGTCACCGTACAAAAACTTCATCAGTATCTGTTGGGAGCTATTGGCCCAAGACCTATTGCATTTGCTTCAACGAAAGACAGTCAAGGCAATGACAATCTTGCACCGTTCAGTTTTTTCAATGTATTTAGTGCCAATCCTCCCATTTTAATCTTTTCACCTGCCCGATCAGGAAGAACAGGAGAAACTAAAGATACCTACAACAATGTCAAGGAGATTCCGGAAGTGGTAATCAACGTCGTGAGCTACTCAATGGTTCATCAAATGAGTCTCGCGAGCTCCCCGTATCCTGCCGGCGTCAGTGAGTTCACAAAATCAGGTTTCACTCCACTAGGCTCCGAGACAATTCGTCCCATGCGTGTTGCTGAAGCACCCGTTCAACTTGAATGCAAGGTGAATGAAGTCGTTGAATTAGGTCAAGGAGGTGGGGCGGGAAATCTGATTATCTGTGAAGTACTTAAAATTCATATACAGGAATCGATCCTCGACGATAATGGAATGATTGACCAAAAAAAGATCGATCTCGTATCAAGAATGGGAGGAAACTGGTATTGCAGGGCAGATCAGAATTCGATGTTCGAGATCGCCAAACCGATTACTACTTGTGGCATTGGTTACGACCAAATACCCGAAGACATCAGAAAAAGCACTATACTTTCCGCAAATGATCTTGGCTTTCTGGGGGGCATCGAAGAAATTCCTAATGAAACAGATGTTAATGAATATAAGCTGTTAGAATTAAGTGATATTTTCGTAACTTTAGAAGACAAAGCAGATGAACTGGAAAAGGCATTACATCAGCGGGCAAAAAAGTTACTCAGCGAAGATAAATTAGAGGAAGCCTGGAAAACCCTGCTTTCTTTCAACAATGGATAAACAACAATTAAATACCAACTATTATGTTCAAAATCTCTGGAACCATTAAGGTGAAGAACGATACCGTTCAGGTATCAGAAAAATTTTCTAAAAGAGAATTCGTGCTGACGGATAATTCTGGTCCTTACGAACAACACATTTCATTTCAAGCTACGCAGGATAAATGCTCTTTACTTGACCCACTTAACATTGGTGATCAGGTGGAAGTTTCTTTCAATCTGAAAGGGCGCGAATGGACAAGCCCACAAGGAGAGGTGAAATACTTCAACACCATCGAGGCTTGGAGAATCGAAAAAGTAAATCAAACGGGAGGTATTCCTCCTGAAGGTCCGTCTGCTTTGAATCTAGATCCAATACCTGCTCCAACACAAAGCTATTCTGATCCATTGAATTCTTCATCCGACGATGACTTGCCTTTCTGATGAACATTCATTAATTTCCATTTAAAGCCGGTATATCCGGCTTTTTTATTTAAATCTTGAGAATTAGGAAATAATAACTGTCCTTTATCTACTATCTATTACTCTAATTCCATTTTTTATCAATTTTGCAACAAACAATCAAACTATGATTTCAATAGATGGTTTAGCAGTTGAATTCAGCGGAACAATTTTATTCAGTGATGTTTCATTTGTGATTAATGAAACCGATAAGATCGCTCTTATGGGTAAAAATGGCGCGGGTAAATCAACCATGCTCAAGATCCTCGCAGGAATATCAAAACCAACACGCGGAATGGTCAATGTGCCAAAAGGTTCTGTCGTCGCCTATTTACCTCAGCATCTACTAACAGAAGACAATTGCACCGTTTTCGAGGAAACATCTAAAGCTTTTCAAACGATCTTTAGTATGAAAGACCAGATCGACAAGATCAATCACGAGCTTACCATACGTACAGATTACGAATCTGATGAATACATGAAGCTCATCGAACAAGTTTCGGAGCTTAGCGAAAAATTCTATTCCATAGAGGAGATCAATTATGATGGAGAGGTTGAAAAAACACTCAAAGGACTTGGTTTCTCGAGAGAGGATTTTACCAGGCCTACCTCCGAATTTAGTGGAGGATGGCGCATGCGTATTGAATTAGCAAAAATTCTCCTACAAAAACCTGATCTGATTCTTCTAGATGAGCCTACAAATCACCTGGACATCGAATCCATTCAATGGCTGGAGGATTTTTTGATCAATCAGGCAAAAGCAGTCGTTGTAATCTCACATGATCGAGCCTTTGTAGATAGTATTACAAATCGTACAATTGAGGTGACCATGGGGCGAATTTACGATTACAAAGCAAAATACTCTCATTACCTCGAATTAAGAAAAGATCGACGTGCTCAACAACAGAGACAGTACGAAGAACAACAAAAGTTCATCGCTGAAACGACTGAATTTATAGAACGTTTCAAAGGAACTTATTCCAAGACACTTCAGGTGCAGTCACGAGTTAAAATGTTGGAGAAACTCGAGTTAATTGAAGTAGATGAAGTAGATAACTCTGCTCTTAGATTGCGCTTCCCCCCTGCTCCCCGATCAGGCAACTATCCGGTAACTGTGAGTGACCTAGGCAAATCCTATGGTGATCATGTGGTATTCAAAGCTGCTTCAATGAGCGTGCAGCGTGGAGAAAAAATTGCGTTCGTTGGGAAAAATGGAGAAGGAAAATCCACGATGATAAAAGCCATCATGGGCGAAATTGATTTCGAAGGAGAGCTACAGCTTGGTCATAATGTTCAAATTGGTTATTTCGCACAAAATCAAGCTTCGTTGCTGGATGAAAACTTGTCGATCTTTGAAACCATCGACCTCATCGCCGAAGGTGAAATCCGAACTAAGATCAAGGATATTTTGGGTGCATTTATGTTTGGTGGAGAAACAAGTGCGAAAAAGGTAAAAGTTCTTTCAGGAGGTGAGCGTACACGACTAGCGATGATAAAGCTCCTCTTGCAGCCCGTGAACTTATTGATCCTAGATGAACCCACGAATCATCTGGATATGAAAACAAAAGACATCATCAAGGAGGCACTAAAGGAATTTGACGGAACACTTATTTTAGTGTCTCACGACAGAGATTTTCTCGATGGGTTGGCCACTAAGGTTTTTGAATTCGGCAATCAACGGATTAAAGAACACTTTGAGGATATCAAAGGATTTCTTGAACTGAAAAAAATGGAAAATCTACGCGAGATAGAACGAAAAGCTTAATCATCTAACGCGTATCTCCCTCCCTTTCCAAGTTGGTCTGATCATATAAACTGCCAACGTTAAAGCCACTGCGTAAAACGGATACACTATTTCGTACAGAGGAATGCAGAGCAAAAGTGAAATTTTCCTGAAACGAAGGAAAAAAGGAATAAATGCGATGATATCGATAACTGATTTTACTGCGAAAAGTAGCAAAGCATCGGTTAATCGGTGATGGAATACCAAGAAACCTAGAGCAGCGAAAAATAGGGCTGTAAGAAAAACAATTAAAAATATCATCGTATTTGCACTTGAATCATTCAGATCAGCGGTTTTTCCAACCCACCGAACTCGTTGTCTAAAAAACTTCTTAATACTAGACGGAACATCCGTTTGAACGCACAATCCGGGATCAGAACACACAGAAATACTTGCTTTTTTCGAATAAAAATCCCTCAAAAGATAGGTATCATCACCGCTCGGCAAATGTTTATGAAGATAATAGCGATCGTACAAAACAAAAGCAGCTTTTCTGTATAACAAATTCGCACCGCTACAGATAAATGGCCTTTTCCAACCAGCCATAGCTGCATTAAGGGCATTCACAAGGAGATGGTCCACTACAGCAAAATTCCCGGCCAAACTCTCTGAAAACATAGTCACCGGGAGCACATGCATATCACGGACAGGCAAATTTTGTATTCTCTCGAAATACGTCTCGTCGAACACCACATCTGCATCCATAGACAAAATGAATTCAGTTGAAATACTTTGCAGCGCATGACGAATAGCTGCCTTTTTTCCAGTAATTCCCTCGGGACACGAAACCACTGACAGAGGAAGTCCCTGAGCGCAAGAATGAATTACTTGAAGGCTTTCATCTTCTGAATGATCATCTACAAGAAGTATATGCGCAGGAAGACTACTGCTGCACGCAAACGATTTAAGAAGATCAGGCAACTTTCTAGATTCATTTCTAAAAGGGATCAGAACAGTAATTTCCTCTAATTGGATCTTAGCTGATTCCGACATCTCCTTACTTTCCTTTTTTTGCTGACGAATCAGGCCTGTGAACACCCATCCTAATGCACCAATTCCATATAAACAAACAATTGCAACAATCATTTTTGATGAGCTTGAAATGACCGAAGTAAAAAAAGTGCAATCACTGACGGAATCAATAAATTGATCGTCCAAATAGTTAGAGAAGAAATGAGGACTACCCAGTTCTGAATCCCCATCCCCGCATTCATCAAAACAAAAACTGCGATGGATTCACGTATCAAAAGTTTACCTAAAAACAAGGAAGGCACTAGCGTAACCAGAAGGTAAATGATCCAGATCCACAAGAGCAAATCTCTGGAAGCATACGCTTCGAAAGCAAGAAGCACACAATAGAATTGACAACTAAATACCAAATGACGTAACAAACTAAAGAGCAGAAATCTGAAACGAATGGGATTTTCGGCAACGTGCAGGGCAGTATCTCCAATTACCTTTTGCAGAAAACGAGAAGGAAGAAAATAAATCACTAAAAATAAAAGCCCCAATCCTCCTACAGCCGTTATCGAAACGTCATTGAGTATTGACTGTTCAAGAAAAATCACGGCAATGAAGCCGAAAAACAAGGTGACCAGGAATTGAGAAAAGTTACTTTGCAAGGTCATCACAGTTACCTTAGCCCTATCCATTGATTCAGAAAACAAATACCTTCCTGCTAGCTGCCCTACCAATGCTGGAGTAAACATGGACGAAACTATTCCTGCAAAAAAAGAATTCCTTCGGTTTTCATGCCTCGCATCTTTCGTAATTAAGCACCATTTTTTCCATTCAAAAAACCAATTCACAGGAATTAATGCAACAGCGAGGAAAAGGAATACGGGATTGTTCAAAACAATCATGTTTTCTTGAAGATTGGCCTTCTGAAATTGCTTTGTTAATAGTAAAAAGAAGAGAATAAAGAGTATCAGTTTAAAAACTGTAAACAGCCTAGCCGGAATTTTTTTAGTTTTAAACAAGTTACAGAAATGAAGGTTGAAGATAAGATTATTCTTGGAATTGACCCCGGGACGACCGTTCTGGGATATGGATTGATTCATATCAAGGGTTCACAACTACATTTATTAAATTTTGGAGTGGTTCAATTGAGTAAATTGCCTACTCAACCGGATAAATTGAAACGAATTTTTGAACGCATCGAACATATAATTCGGGAATACAAACCTGATGAGATGGCTATTGAGGCGCCGTTCTTTGGAAAAAACGTTCAATCGATGCTTAAATTGGGACGAGCACAAGGTGTTGCCATGGCAGCGTGCCTTAGCCACAACATCCCAATTGAAGAATATTCCCCTCGACGGATCAAACAAGCCATCACGGGAAACGGAAATGCCTCAAAGGAGCAAGTCGCGGCGATGCTCCAAAAACTTCTAAACTTCGACGAGCTACCAAAATACCTTGACGCTACGGATGGACTTGCCGTTGCTGTTTGCCATCATTTCTCCAAAGGAGTTGGTGAACACAACAAGAGTAAATCCGGAAAATGGGAATCGTTCCTCAAGGAGCATCCCGATCGAAAGAAAAGGTAACTATTGATGGTATTAAAAGAATGCCCGGGCAAAGCACTAAAATGGTTTGCCTCGGTTGGGTTTGCAGGTTTTATAACATGCTACATTCTGGCAGCAGTGTACTATCCCGGAGGTTCGGACGTGCACGTGAATTCATCTGGTTTTTCGTTGCTGGAAAATTATTGGTGTGAGCTTTTAAGTGATTATTCTAAAAATGGAAATCAAAACGAAGCACAACCCTTTGCCTTTGCTGCTTTAGTTTTCATGAATCTTGCTCTCGCATCAAGCTGGATTTTTATCGGGGGAACCCGAACTATTTTGAAAAGGCCAGATCCAATACTTATTCTCTCAGGGATACTATCTACTTTTTTTACCAATTTCCTGAATTCACAAATGCATGATCCAAGTATTGCTGTTTCACTTGGACTTGGTTGTTTTTCAATACTACGTTTATTAAAGAACTATCAGGAGAATAAGAAACTGCTCATTGGATTGGGATATTTAAATCTAATCCTAATTCTTTTAAACTGCCTGTTCTACTATTTTTCAGTTGGACTTCAGTTTCTTCCTGCTATCCAAAAAATCACCTTCCTGAGTGTCCTAATTTGGTTTGGCCTGAACCTGCACTACAAAACTAATTCAAGCCATTCCCTTTGAATATTGGATTGTGTGGCTCATTTGTAGGGATCAGGGAGTCTTGCGGCAGTCGGGATGCTTCTTTATTGAGCGAATCAAGGACTTGTTGGTAAACCGAAATCATTTCGGACTGGTGTGTTCCGTAAAAATCCATCGTACGTTCAAAACGCTCAGGTGAAATGCCGTATTTACTCAAAATTGCCTCTCCACTTTTTTTCATCAGCTCCTTGTATGCTCCAACATGAATGTAATTATCTTGAACATGGGATTCTACAATACTCAATTCCTTTAGTATTGAGATCAATGTATCTCTTGCTACCATATTTTTCGGTTTGGAAACCGAATAATTGTTTTCCGAACATGAATAGATAAGCAAGAAAAAAAGAATGCCTGGGATTAATCTCATCAAAGCTCTCTAAATGACATTCGTTCGCCAAAACCTGCCTCTACAATCTTCTCACCATCCCAAACAAGCCTGCCGTTCACAAAGGTCTTGTCAATGGAATAACTAAAATGCTGCCCTTCAAAAGGAGACCACCCACATTTGTAAAGAAGGTTAGATTTATCAACTAAATGATTCTTTTTAGAAACTACGACGAGATCAGCCTTGTATCCTTCTCTGATAAAACCGCGATCTAGGATTCTGAAAAGTACCGCAGGTGCATGCGCCATTTTTTCAGCGATTCTCTCAATTGAAATCATTCCTTGGTGGTATTTTTCAAGCATTGCCTGTAACGCATGCTGGACAAGTGGACCACCAGAAGGCGACTTAAAATATGACTGTTGTTTTTCTTCCATTGTATGAGGCGCATGGTCTGTGGCGATCACGTCAATTTTATTGTCAAGCACAGCCTGAAAGATTGCAGCTCTGTCACTGGCCTTTTTTACTGCAGGATTCCACTTGATCAGCGAACCTTTTTCAGAGTAATCCTCCTCTGAAAACCACATGTGA
>Ga0315906_10011304_pt1 | contig 10413 bp, 4 predicted proteins | sample LakEriMetagenome_4_FD_203526 | JGI IMG/M metagenome (GOLD analysis project Ga0315906, IMG submission 203526) | Freshwater fungal communities from buoy surface, Lake Erie, Ohio, United States - Buoy 2 MA122 | ecosystem: Environmental > Aquatic > Freshwater > Lake > Lake biofilm | place: USA: Lake...
CATGCATTCGTTACGTTAGACGTGAAACGCATGTTAGGTCGCTGGCTGTAAGTGAAGGTAGCTGTCGTTCCGGAACAAACCGTGGAATTATCAGCACGATAAACTGCAGAAGAAACGAAGGCGGTAGCCGTTTGATTAAATACCGCATTAGTGGCGAATGCTGCATTGTTGAAACATGTTTCAACAATGATGTTCGATGTGCCGTTCCACGCAAATGGCGTGGTAAACGTAATCGTGTTGTTAGCATAACCACCAGAAGCAGAAGGCGTGTAGGTGCCCGGAGAATAAACGGTTGTCAAACCGCTTGACAATGTGCTTGTAAGAGCCGTCAAGCTGGTTGTACCAACACTTACCGTAAAGTTATTCAATGCGGTAGCGTTAGGAGTTGCCACATCAAAGGCCAAGGAGGTAAGGTTACCCGCGGAAAGCCCTGAAGCAGCAAGCTCGGCTGCCGTGAACAAGAACTGATGGCGTGCCCCTTGGTAATAGTTACCAAATGGTGCAGGATAACCGGTTGACGTGGTGCTGGATGCCGCATTGACCAAAGTACCGGTTCCCAAAGTTGCTGTTTGAGCAATGGAACCACCTGATGCTGTCAATGTTTGGGCTGCACCGTAACAAGTTGTAACTGCTGACGGAGCAACTGTAACAGCGCCAGGCAATGGCTTAACAGTTACGGTCATTAATGCAGATGAAACTACACAGCCTGCATTGGCTCCGAAAGTAGTGTCAGTTGCTACAACACTGTAGGATGTAGTAGCCGACGGCGTCACCGTATAGGATCCGCCATTAAATCCGGTGTTCCATACATAACTATAGAATGGATCATTTGCCACACTGCTAACTGTCAATGTTGTTGACTGGCCGGCGCAAATAGATACATCACCGGAGATGGTAATGGCTGGCGGCGTCAAAACTGTTACCGACACCAACGTGCGAGCACTTTCGCAGGTACCATCATACTCACACACATAAAAGTCGGTGGAAGTATTGATTGCCGTAGTGTAAGTAGTAGAGGTGCTGTTCTGCAACAAGGTGCCTCCGGTCGCTGCGCTGTACCAGCGGAAGACCGGCGTAGTAGCACCTGTGGTAGAAGCCACAGAGGCCGTTGGAACACCAAGTCCACACTGACTGGAGTTGGTAGCCGTTGGTGCTGTTGGCAGCGTGAGTGCGGTAACTGCTGCTGATGCAGTTGCCGTACATCCTCCACTGATCGTTGCCGTTACCGTATAGGTAGTCGTAGCAATCGGCGATACGGACAAGTCGTTGGATGTGCCTACAGAACTAGTGCCGTCACTCCAGTCAATACCTGTAATCGCCGGCGCTTTACTGCCACCCAAGGTGAAAATTGGTCGAGACGTGCTGGTGAATGATGAGCCGGTCCAACCAGATGGCAAAGCAGAGCCGGTATAGTTACAGATACCTGTTTGACTGTTCTCGTAACGAACGCAGGTTGTAGTGTAGGCATTTGTATACACCTTCATCGTTGGTGTCGTAGCGCTTGCTCCTGCTCCTCCGCTATAGTGACAAATCGTCACAAGGATATTAGAGGTGCCGTTCCATTGGAAAGGCGAAGAGAACGTAAGCGTATTTACACCTACTACAGATGACAATGAAGAAGATGTATAATTCGGACCACCTGAATTCGAAAGAATGTTAGCTGCGGTGAATTGAGCCGAATCAGTATGGTTCAGCGTAACAGAAAAATTCTGCAAGGCTGTCGGCGTGGTAGCCAATGCGGTAATCTCGTAGGCAAGAGATGTGATTGGTCCACGTGTAAACCCGCCTGCGATGAGGTCTGCCGCGCGAATAATATATTGCGATTTTTGACCGCCGTACAAACTATACAAGAAGTTGGTGCCGCTGGTTGAGGTAGATGCACCAGAACCCAAAACAGAAGTTCCGGGTTTATCAAGATAAGCAGTAAGGATGGTTGGACTACCGGAACATACCGTAGATAAGCTGGCGTTGGCGTATGCCGTTACTCCGGTAAGCGCTTCATCCTGATAACCTGTACCGTTACTGGTTACAGAAACGACTGCATCAACAGCAGTTACCGACCAAGTAACAGCAGCGTTAGCTGCCGCAGCGATGGTAGCTTCCCATGTGCTTCCACTGGTATTGGTCATTGAAATCGGCGTTTGAGCCGTGCCATTCAAGGAGTAATTTAACGTTACCGAAGTAACTGGATTGGTACCTGCTGTGACATTGGCCGAGATAGAACGACTAGCTGCCGTACAAAGGTTTCCAGCAGGAGACGCTGATACACTGGCAATGGCAACCGGTTGGATGGGCAAACCATCGTATTCATCGGCACCGATATCAGGTGCAGTTCCACCACCATTTACTGATCCGGTAGGCCCTGGACGGGAGTCGCCATCCAAGTCGGAGGTAATACCAGTACCCGCAGCACCACCTGATTCTAAAAGCGAAGAAACCGCTCCATTCAAATGCGGATCGGTAGCGGAGATAAAATTAGGATTAAGACTGTAGGAGTTAGCGTCCTTACCCGTTGCTGACTGCCAGGCTGACAATGTTGAGCGATCAGCAGCATTGTAATAACCTAAAACACCGGAGGGAGCATAAAAGCAATTGTTGTTCATTGACGCTCCAGAGATATTAGTAGTAGCAGTAGTATATATACAAAGTGCATTGGTAGAAGCGATGGTATTGGTCAGAATGTTGTTTCGGAACGAACTGAACGTTGCACCAGAGGCAGTTACACAGAGAGCGTTAGATGCAGGATTTACCAACGTGCCGGTAGCATTGGCGGTGTTCATCACCACGGTATTATGGTCGAAAGCAAGGTTAGTAGCACCTGCGGTGATCAATACACCATGATTAGTAAACGTGGATGTTCGGGTTGCGGAGTAATTAGATGCCGCAATCCGATAAATGAAATTGTTTGCGATGGTAATAGTACCGGTAGAAGTTGCACCGGTGATATAAAGACCGATCGAACCATATCCTGCAGTTGAGGGCTGATAAATATCGTGCAATTTATTGCCTGTAACGATGGTACCGAAGTTTACGGTTCCCAATTCAATACCGGCAATAGTAGTAGAGTAACCGGTAGTTCCAGGATCACCCACCTGAATATCATTATTCGTGATTTGAGCCGCTGTTTGAGCAGCCGAACTAGCGGAATATGAAATAAGTACCCCACGGGTACCGATATTACCCGCAGCAGTACCATCCCCCATCACGTTACCACTAATTTTAGTACCCACGTTATTATACGTAGCAGAAGCACCCACTGCCCAAATACCTTGGGCACAACGTGTAATCAGGTTGTTTTCAAAACGGTTGTTCAAACTAGAGTAACCTCCTGTTGAAAGAGAGGAGGTAGAATAGTTAGACATATTTATACCATACGTCGCTGTAGTACCACCGACTACACGGTTACCCGTGATAATACAATTTTTGATGGTGTTATTGTCCGCTCCGTTGGCGCCAAGAGTAGAAGCCGAACTTACCCGAATACAGGCAGCAATGGTGGCCGCAGTAGAAGAGAACCCGATGGTCAAGTTCCGGGCACCGGCTACCGATGGATCATCGCCATCAATCGTCACATTGTCGGCACCGTTCAATTCGATGATAGCACGGCTAGCCGTGACAGTACCACCAATGGTGTAGCTTCCGCCGAACGGACGAATTAATACACTGGTGTAACTTGCCGAACCAGTACCACTGGAAGCAAGGGCTGTTACAGACCCTGGCTCTGAGGTATTGGCCACAATGTTCATCGTAATTGCACCGGTGTGCGTTCCAGCATTGACCGCGGTGAATGCGGCACTTACTGTTGCATAGGTTGCCGTGGCGGTTCCGCCGGTCGACGTCACGTTGACATTTTGAGCATTCACTGCTGTCGAAGCCAGTGTGATCAGCACGACAGCAACAAACGCCATCCAACGAGTAAACAGCTTAGCTGTTCGATTCGGGTAGTTGTTTGGATTCATGATATGTGATTTTGATTGTGTGTTTCGTTTCATTGTTTCGAGTGATAAAAATTGAAGACTCGCAGCAGCAGCTTTTTCACGACCGAGCAGCGAGGATATGAGGGCAGAAAATAACGTGGAGAGTAATGTTGTGTTCACGTAGTCGTTTCTGAGGGTTGAGGTGGTTGGTTAAGGGCTCTTTCTACGGAGGTTTCCTCGAAAGAGTTATTACAAGTTTGGGGATTTATGTTGGGCCAGTCAAGGGTGAATTATCAACGGGATGTTAAAAACTCATGACCTTGAACGTGGAATATGCTGATTTTGATCACCCCAAGATGAAAAAAAGTCAGAGCGGATGCAACGAATATCACCCAAAATCTTACTGTATTTTGGCCAACGTGCAGAATTGATTGGCGAATGAAAAGGGGAGAAACACATGTTAAAGTGTACTTTCTGAAAACATACCGGCAGGTAAATCTTACAAAGTAGGTATATACACCCAGACAGTGTCGTGACAAACAAAAAGCCAGTCTGTCATCTATCAAAAAGTATGCCAAAAATAGACAGGAATTCGAACTGCTTGTGACGGCTTTCAACAATCGTTGTATCAAGAAGCGTGCCAAAATTTTTTGATGTCGGCCTTGCTAAACTAGAAACCGATGTTCGCGCCAAGGTTCACGGTGGTTTTCCGGCCTCGGAATAGGGGTTGCGAATAGACCGGATCCATGACCCCGGCGTGGTCCGTCAACCCTACCCCGCCGAAGACCCAGCCGCCAACAAACACCTGGTAGCGGGTCCGCAACTGAAGGTCGCTGGCCGACCAAAGCACCTCGTCCAGGTAAGGTAATCCCTTGCCGGAAGTCGAGGTTCCGGACTGTCCGGTGTACGGGTACTCCTCCCCTTTTTGGGCCAAGACCACCGAGCCTTCGATCCACCATTTTGGGGTCGGCTTGTACCCGACCGATACAAAAAACTCACGGGCATTGTCGCCCAGGTAATGGCCGAGGTTGAAGCTGCTGGAGGTGTAATCTGCTGTAGGTATGTAATGCCGGTAGGTGACCGGACGGGTCATGGTAAACTCCGCCGTGAGGAACAGATTTTCCACCAACAGGTTACTGATCCGACCGCCCGCCTTGAACGAAATAAAGTTCGATTGCCGGTCTTTATCAAAGGCGTCGCCCAGTGCCAGCTCATCAATAAACAAACTGGCATATACGTGAACATGGCGAAGGTTCCGGCTCGATACATTGAAAAACAACTGTGAATTCTGTCCCAGCTGATTGCCCAGGTTGGCATAGCCGTTCAGCGATCGGTCTACCGACTTGTAAAAGAGAAACGGTATGAGGTAGGCCGGATTCACCCGGTTGTCGCTATACACAATGGAGTTTCCGACCGAAAAAAGAAACCGGGGAAACGGCCGGAAGGTGAAGAGATTTGCCGCCATGTATTTCGGCCGGAGCACATAACGGCTCGTGGCGCCATTACTATATATATTGACACTGTCGATCACATCGGACTTCAGCCAGGCATGGAAATAATGAAAGTCCAGCCAGCGGACAGGCTGCAAGTCGAGTTTAAGGGCGGGATATACCGGCGCCCTCCCCGACAGGATATTGGCCCCATTATAATTGTCTCCCCAGGCCAGTTGGTCCATGGCCACGCCAACACTCCCCCATTTCCAGTGGTACGCCACACCTCCGCGAGACTCGTCGTAATCGCCACCACCATCCGCGTCGGGCTTATAATTGGAGGTCTGAAACTGATTCAGGTAGTCCGGCCCCGTGAGCCGGCTGCTCTCGTGCTGATCGCGTAAGCTGGCATAGAAACTCAGGGGCCCGACCGTGCCGGCCACTTCCACCCCATTCCAGCGGCGATAAAAGTTGTCCGAATCGTTGGACCAGAAGCTATAGCCCAAAATGGGCTTTGCCTGAAAATCAAAAAGACTGTCGCGATAATAATACCCGATCCACTCCAATCCGGATACCCGCTGTTTGTCGGCTGGAACGACATGTACAAACGACCGATAATAGTTTTCCAGCTGTTGCTGCTGGCGATTGTTGAGCAAGGGCTGTTGCTGCTGTGCCTCTTCGAGCTTGTCGATAATGAATTGCCGAGAATACGGCTTGACCGCACTGTTAAGTTCGATGACGCCGCTGCCGGCCAGTTCATCGAGAAAATCGTACAGGTCGACATTGGACAGGTGCTGTGCACCGGCCATGTTCATCCATAATACCAGGAATACAAGGATTCGTTTCATAGTTCAACCACGGTAGCTGGGCCTGAACACGAATACAATTGGAACAAAATTCGCGAACGAGCCATAAGTAGGGCTGTTCTACGGGTACGGAATTGAAAAGTTATGGGAGCAGAAAGACTACCGTTTACTTAGAACGGGCCCGCTTGACCAGGATATTCCAGGTCGCTTTCATGAAGTAGCGCAGATCTGTGAGGAACGGACTCTTCTCGTGTGCTTCAAGGTACCGCAATTCAGAGGCCTGAATCTCATCGATCGTCTTGGGCATGTCCGCATAAAATGGAGGAACGAGTCCGGGCTTATGTGCGTTTCGCTTCATTTTTAGCTCATCACTATAGAGCGACAAGTATTGTGATGACAATGGGCGAACACCTACCAGCTTCAAATCCCCTCGAAAAAGGTTCCATACCATCGGCAATTCATCCAACCAGTATTTGCGGACGATTCGTCCTAGCGTGGAGACACGAAAATCGTTTTTCAGTTTTCCGCCATCCGCCAGGCTGTTCTGTTCGTACACATACTGCTGTATGAATTCCGAATACGCGTGCATGGTGCGCAGCTTATAAACACGGATGACTTTCCCGTTCTTTCCGCTGCGACGCATACAAAATATCGGTCCGTAGTTTTTCTCGTAATCAAAGAGTGGCGCCTTCACCTTGCGGGTGACGAGATACAGTAGGCCGTTGATGAATTTTTTATCGACCACTTCGAAACCCGCAGCGTACAATCGTCCGAGCGCTTCCGTCTTCGACATGGCTTTATCGCGATCGCCGTAGACCATACGCAACACCCTGGAGCTTACCGGCAATTTGGGCAAAACACGTTTGACCAGATAATCGGTGAGTAACAATCCATAATTCAATCCAACGGGATAGTTGTTAAGAATACGTTTCTTACGGAAATATTTTGTCTCCAGACAAACCACAAAGGTGCCGTTATCTTCCAGTTGATGATTGACCTCCGAAAGAAACCGATTCAATGCACGGACATCATTCATGCGTTTCAGATTGACCACAGCAGCGGGGCGTATAGAAAACCCACTAATGCTTTCCACGATAGAGGTACGTAAGACGAACGTATTTCGGGCCGACAAATCAATAAATCGCTGCAGGAAATCACGCACAGGGCGCTCCATGCCGCCAATCTTTTCCAGATGTGGTCGCGGAACGAAACGTCGTTTTTTAGCAGGACGCTGTAGAGGGGATGATAAAGCAGCACTACCCTGCACAGCTGTTTCATTCCTGAAACGCAATTGCATTCGACGGTTGTTACTGTTCTTGTTGTTTTGTTTACCCATGACAAGCAGCACCACACTAATTAGGTCTGATCGTTTTACAACGACCCGACAAAAGCGGTCACTATGACCGCACGCGTTACTGTTGATGCTGTTCTTTTATCGCAGTACAGCAAGTAACGGTTTCCGAAGTGTAAGAAGTTGACAGATTCTTCTGGTTTACTCCCGGCTGCAAGAGTGTGTGCTTCATGTTAAGCCGAAAAAAAACGTAAGATTTTGTCTCCTTTGTTCGCATATGCAATATAAGGACTACGAATAAAAAAGCAAATTTATTTTAGCGAAAATCCTCTACAGTAGCGGGTTTTACGGATACCTCCAGCAAGAACCGCTTCGCCATTTTGGGTGGGCAATCAATTGCAGTGTACCCCTAACTTTTGGAACGGTTATCGTTGAACGACGGAAGTCAGTAGTCGGGTGAAAAAATCCGCGCAATCGATTTTATCGGATAAAAGGCGCTCACGTGCAGATTTCGCAGCAGCTGTTGCGCCGGGGATGTCGCGGAGTAATTGCTTAACCGTTGTCATCAGGCGCTCCTCCTCCGAAGCCCTGATTCCGTAAGAAAGTCCATATTCTTCAAGGTCCCGCAAATAGCTGATCTCCCCCACAAAATCATTAAAGCGAATCGAGGGAGTTCCCAACACCGCAGCTTCCGCGGCCATCGTCTGACTATCGCCTATATATAATGTAGCAAAAGCCAGCGCATGGTGTATGTTCAACGGATCAATCTTAATCCGGTACTGTTCAAATTCAGGTTCCAGCGGACGCTCTGCCGTAATGAAAATCCTACCGTGTGGCCGGAGCGCATCGACTAACTGTTGTGCAATGTCACGCGTGATACCACCACGGCCTGTATCATGGTGAGCGGTCAGACTGGCAAAGCGAAGAATAAAAAACGGATGCTGAGGATCAAGTTCCGGAATTCGGGAACTATCCGGGGTAAAATGGGCTGGATGCAAATAAGCCAACTCGTGGTAACCGTGGTAACTGATTTTCTTACTCGTCCATTTACCGACCGAACAGGAATCAGGAGCAACAATGTGCGTTGCCCATGGATACGCTAATCTGGCAAATAGCGGCACCACCTCGGCATCGTCTTCGTTGAAGACATAAGACGGTATTCCCGTCAGTCTTCCGACGTGGGTTATTTCGGCAGAAGTGCCAGCCATTACATCCGGCCGGAATGAACGTACGTGCCTATACAGTTCGAAATCTCGTTTGAGTAATTTCCAGGCGATTGCAAGTTTATGATCTGCCCGTCCTTCCGGGTTGATATTCGTATACGCCCAGCCCTGCCGTTTCACCAGGTCTTCCAGGATATCCTTTTTCTTAATCAGTATACAAACTTCATGACCCGCCGCCTTGAGCTTCCCGATTACGATTCGGAACAAATGAAAATGCGCGGGGTGTCCGAGGTAGAATAAAAACCGCATGGCGTCAGGTCGTATACTATATATAGGATAATCGGAAAATACTCTTCAATCAAGAATCCTTTCGCATCGCCAGTTCTACCAGGGCTACCAGCATCCAGGCGTTGGACCAGCGCACAAAAGGGATTCTATTGGTGAAGAACGGATATTTTCGATAATAGAAATAACCCTTTTTCTGATCAAACATAGAATACAATGTCCAATCGGCGATTTTTGCGGCAAACACCGGATAGTCGGGGTTAAGCTTTCGCTGTTTAGAAAAGGTGATGATGCCCTGGGCCTGATTATGAATGTCGACCGGAAAGCGTTTCGGATAGCGCCACAGACTTTGTCCTTCCGCGGTAAACTGTTGTGACCGGTAAAATTCAAGTCCTTTACGCACAGCATCTCCGGCGCCGGGTATCGATGAGCCGGTAAGTTGTTCAATGACATTTATGGAATCCAGGACATATCCCTGGTGAAAATCGACCTGCTTTCGCTCAGCACCTGATTTTTCGTCGAGGGAGTAATTCCATCGTCCGTCGGAGTGCTGCCTGTGAATCACAAACCGTACGGCATCGATTGCCTTGGTACGGAACGCTTCATTGCCGTTTATAGCATAAACCATGGCCAACGTTTCGGCCGCCAGCAAACTGGCATTGTAACAACAATCCTGTTGGAAAGGCGTATAACTGATACACGATCCTTCGGCGGTTGTAGTAACAGCCAGGTCACGGTCGATGAAATCACCTGCACTAATGAGCAGTTTTTTTGCTTCCGGATGGCCCGTGAGCTGATAATAGGCATAGAGGCCTTTGGCGACAAATGCGGTGACCACGCCACTGGGCGCAAACGGAGGCAGGAATTTACCGGGACTTGCCCAGGCAAAATGGTAGCCCCAGCAAGCGCCGCTATAACCGGCTGTTATACGTTCACTGATTAATTGGAATAACCGGGTGAGTTGCTGCTCGTAATCGATGTGTGGGCGCAGTTGCTGCAAGCCCGAGTAAGCGTAGAGCAGCAATCCCAGTCCTTTCGGGTTGTACTCTTTTTTAATGCCGAGTAGCGGACGAAGGTTAATCGGATTGCGCTTGTGCAGTTGTGTAGCGATGGCCGCTCCGTAGGTCCCGAAGGCACGGAACGGAAAAGGACTGTTGAGGATATCGTAGGGATCATAGCCACGAAATCCTTCCGACTCCAAATGACGAATCAGGCGATCGAGCGGCTGCATGAACGAAGAGGAAAAAGCGAATTGTACCGAAGGTTATTCATGCAGATGGAAAATACGACATTATAATTTTACGGCTGCACCTTTTAGCGCAATGGATTCTAGAACAGCAAACGTAGCACGCGTGACCAGATCAATTTCATCGAACGGCACCGGAGATGGTCCGCCAACACGTATGGCGGCAAGAAACGCCTGAACGCCGGCCGCATGTCCTTTATCTTGTCGTTGCGATTCCTTCTGCAAGGATTTACCGTACACCGTCAAGGTCTTGAAATCATCCAACACGGCCACAG
>Ga0315906_10011306_pt1 | contig 10413 bp, 5 predicted proteins | sample LakEriMetagenome_4_FD_203526 | JGI IMG/M metagenome (GOLD analysis project Ga0315906, IMG submission 203526) | Freshwater fungal communities from buoy surface, Lake Erie, Ohio, United States - Buoy 2 MA122 | ecosystem: Environmental > Aquatic > Freshwater > Lake > Lake biofilm | place: USA: Lake...
CCGAAGGGCTGCAGCCACATCGGGATCGCGCTCGAGAAGAAGCTCTGCCCGTCCTGCACGACGAGGTTCTTCTCGCCGTACAGCATGTCCTTCGGCTCGATCGACGAGTTGTAGTTGTGACCGGGCGTGAGGTGCGTGAGGATCTCGGTGCCATCGAGCCCGCGCCACATGAAGGTGACGTGCGGGAATCGATTCGTCTCGCACCAGCTCATCTTGTTCGTGATGAACGTGTCGAGGCCGCCGAGCCGCGAGATCTGCGGCAGGCACGGCGGGAAGCCGAAGGTGTCGGGGAGGTAGAGGAACCGCTGCTTGCCGGCGGCGCCGAACTCCTTCTCCCAGAATCCCGTGCCATGCACGATTTGCCGGACGAAGCTCTCGCCCGAGGGGCACGTGCAGTCGGGCTCGATCCACATCGCGCCGCCCGGCTCCCAGCGCCCTTCCTTCACCCGACGCGCGATCTGCGCGTAGACGTCGGGCGCATCCTCCTTCACGTACGCGTACTGCTGCGCCTGCGAGCAGAGGAAGTGGAACTCGCCGAAGCGCTCCTGAAGCCGGAGCACGTTCGCGAAACTGCGCACGCACTTGCGGCGCGTCTCGCGCAGCGGCCAGAGCCACGCGGTGTCAATGTGCGCATGTCCGACCGCAACACACGCGGTCGCCGGCGTGTGCGGTCCGCCCTGCACCAGTTCATCGAGCGCGGAAGCGGTGTCCTCCATGCCGGGCACCGGATCGCTTGCATCGATCGACGCATGGATGTCGCGCAGTCCGTTCGCGATCTCGGTCGCGCGCGGCGAATCCTCGGGAAGTGCGAGCATCAGACGCCGCAGGAAATCCCATGCCTGCGCGTAGCGCCACGCCGCTTCGTCGACGACGACGAGTTCCGCGCTCTCGAGGCGACCCGGCTGCGGCTCGCGCCAACGCGTCTGGAGCTCGGGGTGATCCCACCAGAACGTCGAGATCCCGAGCGGCAGATTGCACGCGCCCTCGACGAGCAGGTCGACCTTCTCGCCCCCCTTCGCCTTCGGCCAGAGGAACGCGAGGTCGCGGTATGGATCGAAGCCTTGGAACGGCACGCCGTCGCGCCAGAGCGTGCCTTCGGTGCCGCAGGAGAACCGCAGCGCCACCGTGTGCCCGTGCATCTCGCCTGGCACGCGGCCCGCGAGCCGGAACCATGCGGTCGACCAGACCGGCCCCCAGCGGAGGCCGACCTTCACGGGCCGATACTTCGCGCGTCGGGCTGCGGCGAACGGCGGATGGCCGCCCTCGAGGCCACTGCCCGACGGCTGCCACATGCCAACCTCGAGCGGAACCCGCATCGGAAAGACCCGGGGGAGCAGAACCTCGCCGTGGAAGTTCTCGTAACGAATGGCCGCGTATTGGAGGTTGGGGAGCACGGGCGCATCCTATCGGGACGGTTTTTCGGCGCGCGGGCGGAATGCGGCGGCTTGAGACGCGACAATGACGGTCATGCATCGGCTCCATCCACTTCGTCGCGCGGGAACGGCCTGCCTCCTCGGACTGACGTTTGCCATCGGACTGCTCGCGGCGACCTCTGAGTGGGCGCTCGCATCGGACGTCTCGACGGCGACGACGGCGACGACGGTGACGGCAGCGGCGACGCAGTCGACCGACCTCCCGATGGTGGAGGCGACGGCGACGACCACCCCTGATACCTCCGCGACTTCCTCCGCGACCTCCACCAACGCGCCCGAGTCCCGCGCGGTGACGGTCGCAACCGGCATCGCGCAGCTCACCGGCCTCGCGATCTCCCCGCTCCTCGTTCTCGTCGTGATCGGCTGGCGAGACTTCGTCGAACTCGGCGGTTCAACCGCCACGTCGCTCCCGATCCATGCGAACCCGTGGTTCCTGATCCCGTGCACCATCACGCTCGCGGCGGCCGTCCTGCAGCGCTGCACGTCACCCGGCATGCCGCTTCCGATCCGGAAGGCGATCGACGCGGGCGCCTATCTCGAGGCGAAGCTCGCGGCGCTCGTGGCGGCGGGCGTGCTCCTGCCGACGATCGCATCGACGATGGCCGCCGCCGCCGGCTCGGCGGTCGCGCCTGATCCGAACGTGCAGGCCGCCGGGTTCCTCTCGGGAGGACTGGTCGCAGCACTCGTCTTCGTCGCGGCGTTCGCGATGTACATCTCGGTCTGGATCACTTTCCACGTGATCGACGCGCTCATCGTGCTCAGTCCGTTCGCAATCGTCGACGCGGCGCTCGTCGCGTTGCGCGCGTCGATCCTCGGCGTCCTCGGCGTCGCGCTGCTCGTGCATCCGTTCCTCGCGCTTCTCCTCGCGCTTCCACTCATCGTGCTCTCGTTCCTGTTCGCCGGCTGGTGCATCCGCCTTGACCTCTTCGCGCTTTCGGTTGCGATCGACGTGATCTTCGGCCGACGCGATGAGAGCGGTCGCCCCCGCGCGTTTCTCGCCCGCAGCGACCTTGGCGCCCCGATCCGCACCATGGGCCACGCGGAGCCTGTCCCCGGCGGCATTCGCTTCTCGTACCGACCCTTCTTCGTGCTGCCGAAGCGCACGCTTGAAGTGCCTGTCGACAGCCCCGAGGTCGTGCAAGGCGTCGTCTGGCCGACGCTCGCCGATGCGCGCATCGCTCGCGGTGTGGTGTCGTTCCCGCCGCGTTATCGACGCGACTCGGAGCGGCTCGCGGCGCGGTTCGGCGCACGCGTGCGCGAGGGCCGGATCCGCAGCGGGCTGCGCCGAATCCGCGAGGCGTTCGCGGCGCTCGCGTCAAGCCTCAGTGGCGAATCCGCCGCGCAGACGTGACGAAACGGGCGTTGTGCCGAAGATCGAACGTCCCGCCGTCCCTGCACCGAAGCTCTGCGTCGTCTGCGAGCGTCCGTTCACGTGGCGCAAGAAGTGGGAACGCGACTGGGAGCAGGTCAAGTACTGCTCCGACGCGTGCCGTCGGCGCGGCCCGCAGGATGGCGTGAGACGCAACGCTTCTGACGCGCCACGTGATGGACGCCGCACCCGGTAGAGTGTGCCGATGGAAGCGTCCGTGCCCGAACAGCTCGTTGACCCAGCGGTGCTGGCGCAACTTGCGCTACCCGCCGTGTTCGCGGGGATCGTTGCGGTCCTCTCGACCGTGGCGGTCGAGCGGCTTGGTGGCGCGCGCGGCGGCATCGTTTCGAGTATTCCAACCACGATCGTCCCGGCCGCGATTGGCATCTGGGGCGCCGGCGAAGATATCGATGGTTTCCGACGCGCGATGGCGTTCGTCCCGATCGGCATCCTGCTCAACGCGGGCTATCTCGTCCTCTGGCGCGTGATCCCGGCCTTCGTCGGCCGTCACACGCGCACGCATCTCCTCGCGTGGACGCTCACGCTCTCGCTCGGCGCGTGGCTCTGCATCGCCGCAGGCATCATGTGGATGAACGATCTCGTGCGACCGACGGTGGCGCAGTCGCTCGTGATGGGCTCGATCGCCTTCGCGACCGGCATCGCACTCGGCATCGCCGCGAATCTACGGCCGCATCCCGCGCCGAAGGGCACGCATCGCGTGGGGACGCACGTCCTCCTCGTCCGCGGCCTCGCGGCTGCGATCGTCATCGCAATCGCGATCTTCCTCAACCGTGCGGGGCTTCCGGTCGCCAGTGGTATCGCGTCCGTCTTCCCGGTCATCTTCACGACGATTATGGTCGCGACGTGGCTTGCGCAGGGAGCGCATGTGCCGACGGGCGCGGTTGGCCCGATGGCGCTCGGCACGCTGAGCGTGAGTACCTACGCGCTTCTTGCGACCATGCTCTTTCCGGTGCTACCGGTCGCTCTTGCAGCAACGCTCTGCTGGATTGCATCGGTCGCGTGCGTCAGCGTCCCCGCGTATCTCTTCCTGCGCGCGCGTCGGAACGCGGCCATTCAGCCGCGCGTCGTGGAGAGCGTGGGCGAACGTTCGGCCTGATCGGGTGCAAGTCCCGCGCCCGAGCGCGCACGCATCGTAGACATCCCGAGCACACGGCCCGCAAGCGACACACCGGAGAGATACGCATCTTCGACGCGCGTTCCGCGCATCCAGTCGCCCGCGACCCCAAGTCCGAGCCGCGCATCGAGCGCGCTGCCAAGGCCCCCTTCGCGCGAGGCGAGCGCGAAGCGCCAACGATGCGCAAGTTCATGCGTTGGCTCAGGCATCTCGACGCGCGACTTCGCGCAGAGCGCCGCAAATGCACGCGCGAGCTCAGGTGCAATCTCGTCGGGCCGGCGCTCCAGGCGCTCCTCTGACCACTCGGGACGGGCGAGCACCACCCAGCGGTCGGCGCCGTCGGCCATGCGGCCCGGCTTCGAGCCGACGCGGGAGATCCACGCAAGCGACGCTCCCACATCGTCGGCGCCAGCAAGCACCTCGGCATGGTCAAAGCCGAGCTCGACACGATGAGGGAACGAGAGCATCAACGACCAGGTCGCACGCATCGCGATGCGCGACGCGATCGCCGCCAGCGCGGGTGCCTGCGCTCCCAATATCGCAGCCGCTTGCGGTGCCGGTGCAGTCGAGAGCACGGCATCGAACGGCCCAAACATGCGCTCGCCACCCGCGCGGTCGCTGCAGCGCACGAGCCAACGATCGCCGTCGCGTTCGAGACCGACGACGCGCATCTCTGCCTCAATCGCAATACCCGCGGCAAGATGCCCGCACAGCGCACTCATCGACGGTGTGCCAACAAAGCGTGGCGGCGCCTGGATCAGGCGCGCGCCGCCAGCGCCGAACTCGGCGAAGCGCGCGTCCCACCGCGCGACGACGCCGGATTCAAGCCAGTCGGCGATCCGTGCACGGAACCGAGGATCTCGCGCCGTGAAGTACTGGGCGCCATGATCGAATGCACCGAACTCGCCGCGACGCGTGCTCATGCGGCCGCCGGGGCCGCGCGACTTCTCGAGGATCGTGACCTCGACGCCATGGTCGGCAAGCGTGCGCGCGCAGGCGACGCCAGAAAGACCCGCGCCGATCACGGCCACACGCATCGCGTGTGCAGGCCGCGTGACGATGCGCTCGAACGAGTCGAGGTCGAGCCGCTCTGCATGCTCCGTCGTCGGACGCGCCCGCACCGTGCCAAGCACCGGTCCTTCCGGAGCGAACGCACGGTCGAACAATCCGAGGCACCAGAGAAGCCCGGCGTAGCTTGCGGGATCGGCGCCGTCGAGCGCGTAGCGATTGTTGAGGTCAACAAGCGTCGCCACCGCCTGCTCAGGCGACTTCGTCCAGAACGGAATGGCCTTTCCCCACGTCATCCGCACATTGTTGTGCAGTTCGCCATGCACGAGGAGCGAGCGCTGCGCGAGATCCCACAGACGGTCGCCGGTCATGCCGCGCTCAAGAAGCTCGTGCGGCCGCGCATCACGCGGATCCTTGCGATGCGCCTCGAGCGTGCGCCGCGCCCACGACGGCAGCGCCTCGATCGAGGCGTGCGATGGCTCGTGCCGACACCAGTGGTAGGAGAGTTCGCGCCAGACGAGCAGTTCGTCGAGGAACTTCTCACCACCCTCGCCTCCCGCGCGCTGTGCATCGCGCGCCACGCGGAACGGCGAGATCATGCCGTAGTGAAGGTAGGCCGACATGCGCGACGTGGCAACGAGCGCCGCGTCGTTGCGGTCGCGCGCGTAGTCGGCGAGCCGCTGATCGAGGAAGTCACGCCAGCGCCGCTCGGCCGCACGCGCGCCGCCCTGCGTATCGACGACCGGACCGATCGTGTGGTCGATGTCGAGCGACGGGACAAACGTCGCGATGTCGAGGTTCGTCCAGTCGACCTCGGGCAGCGTGTGATCGGCGAGTGGCCAGCGGCGACTCGTCCAGTCGAACTCGGGCCACGTCGCGCCCATGCGGCGGCGACGCTCGCGCGCCGTGGCGTCGCGGAACGCGAAAGCGCGGTCGAAGACGCCGTCGACGGCGTTCATCGGGACCACGCACGCGGTGTCGACGGCAAGTACAGGTCGTCCACTGCGCCGTCCGACCGACGCGATCCAATCGGGGAAGGGCTGCGCGGGGAAATCCTCAGTCACGATGACGGCAGCTCGCGACGCGAGGCGATCCATCGGCACATCGGGGCGCGGGCTGGCATCGATCGACGCAGCGAAAGGAACGCCAAGACCGGCGAGTCCCGCGGCGAAGTCGCGCACCCCTTCGAGGAAGAACGAAACGTGGCGGTCCGAGAGGTGCGGATGCGATCCCGACACCGCGCAGAAGACGAGACGTGGCAGGTCGAGTGCGATTGCGACCGCGGCAGCGGTCTCGAGCGCAGGGTTCTCATCCACCCGCAGCGCGTGATGCGCCCAGTAGAGGACGTACGAAGCCCCTGCTGCCGGCGCCCCCGGTGCAACCAGCGCCACCCGCTCCCGGAGGTGCTCCGGAAGCGACGCGACGACCGCGCCAATCGAGGCTGGATCCGCTGGAAGCATGGGTTCGGGCGGGGTTCGACGCCACCCCTGCCGGGATTCGGCGAAACCCGACGATTGCCGCCGACCCGCGGCCCGGACTGAATGTACTCTCCATGCAGCCTTTGGCCGAGATCCTGCGCCGGGGCGGCCTTGAAACGTCGCCGTCGTCCGCTTGTTGTCTTCCGCTCGCCCGAGTTTGCCCGGTCGCTGCCCCTGCCGCAATGTCGCGTCCAGCCGCCATCCACCGCCTGATCGTCACCGCGTTCGCGGCATGGATGCTGTTCTGCTGCTGTGAGAAGCGGTTGTTCGCTGCGCTCTTCTTCCCGGAAGCAGCGCTGAGCCTCGCCTGCTGCCCGCCCGATGGCGCTGACCCCGCGGCCCCCGAGGTCGCGGAAGCCGCGCTTCCAACGTGCTGCCGCGCCTGCAACATAGCCGAGGCCACCTGCTCGGAGGATGTGCCGGGCGGCGACCAGGACGACGAGACCGGCGACGGCGCCCCCTGCCGCGATGGAGACCCCTGCCGCGAAGGAGACCCCTGCCGCGATGAGGCCCCGCACGGGCGTTGTTGCGACAGTTGCTGCACGAAGGCTCCGGCGCCAACGACGACCTGCACGTTGGACCGCGACGAGATCGGCCGCGAGTTGCCCCCGTTCATCGCCGAGGCGTTCGCTGGCGAAGAAACTCGTGCGGGAGCGCACGCCTTCGACCGTTCGGACGGGCGTCCACCGCCACTCTGGCGAACTCCACGCCTGCAGCTCGTGACCACGGCGCGTCTTCGGATCTAGGTCCCGCGCGAGGGAGCCTCGTGCAAACGAGTGATCCCTCTCCGCGTGGGTTGTCCTGCATCCATCCGAAGGAAGAGCGCACCATGACATCCTCTCTCACTCGCCCCGCGAATCCCGCGAGACTTCTCGCGCGCGTCGTCGTACCCGTCTCGATCCTCGCAACCGCGACGATCATCCTCGCTGTCACCGCGGTCGATCTCTTCCGACACGCTCCAAAGGTAGAGGTCACGCCCGTCGCCGTCATTGCCTCGAAGACGGCCGAACCCCCGGCGGCCGGCGGCATCCAAGCTGCAGGCTGGGTCGAGCCCGCACCGCATCCGGTGGAGGCGCGCGCGCTGCGGGAGGGTGTGGTGACCGAGGTGCTCGCGCTCGAGGGCGCGCACGTCGAGGCCGAGACGGTGCTTGCTCGGCTCGATCGGGCCGAACAGGAAATCGCCGTTCGTGAGGCGACCGCGGAGCTGCGGATCGCCGAGGCGGATATCGAGGCCCGCGCTGCAGTCGCGGCATCGGCGGAGGAAATCCTCGCGCAGGCGATCGAGCCGGAGCGCAGGCTTCGCGTGGCGGAGGCGGCGCTCTCCGAAGCGACGGCGCTGCTCGCGCAACTCGGCGCGCAGATCGACGAGGCTCGCCTCGCCGCACGCGCGGCGCGCGACGAGTTCGAACAACGCTCCGCGCTCGCCGACGCCGGCGCCTCGAGCACGGGCGAAGCCCGACGACTGGGCCTGCGTGCCGATGCGCTCGACGCGAGGACGCGTGCGCTTGAGGCCGAACTACCCGCGCGCACGGCTCGGCGCGACGCAGCTGAAGCGGAACTTGCCGCCGCGCGCGAGGCGCGCACCAGGCTCATCGCCGAACGCGGAGCGCGCGACGAGGCCGTGGCCGAACTTGTCCATGCGCGCGCGCAACGCGATCTGGCCGCCGCGTCGCTTGCCGCGGCCGAACTGGCGCTTGCGCGAAGCGATGTCCGCGCACCACGCGCCGGCACGGTCCTCTCACGCGCGGCCGTTCCCGGTGCACGCGCGGGCGGAGAGGAGGGCGCACTCTTCACTCTCTACGACCCTACCCAGCTGCAGGTCCGCTGCGACGTGCCGCTCAAGGATGCCGCACGCCTTGCCATCGGGCAGACCGCGGAGGTCCGAAGCGATGCGCTTCCGGATGCACGGTTCAAGGGCACGGTGGTGCGCATCGTGCCGCTCGGCGACCTCGAGAAGAACACGGTGCAGTGCAAGGTCTTCATCGAGGATCCAGATCCCGCGCTTCGACCGGACATACTGGTACGCGTGCGGATCGCGACCACCGCAGAGGGATCGACGCGCACCGCAGAAGCCGTCGCGGTACCCCTCGATGCACTACGGAACTCCGGTGCCGACCGGCGCGAGGCAGAGGTGCTGATCGCCATCCGCGAAGGCATGCTCGCACGCACCGAACTCCGGAGGATCGCTCTCGGGGCGCCGCGCGAGGGCGGCTGGATCGAGGTGCTCGAAGGCCTCGCAGCCGGCGATCGCGTCGTGCTCGATGCGGAGGTCAAGCCGGAGGCGCACATCGAACCGATCGAAGTGCTGCGAGGTGAAGCGCCATGAACGAAGGACGAATCGCGGATCCATCGAGCAGCGCCACCTCCGACGACGCGTTCATCCGCTGCCGACGCCTCACAAAGGTGTACCGTCGTGGCGAAAGTGAAATCGTCCCGCTACGCGCGCTCGATCTTGAGATCCCGCGTGGCGCGTTCGTCTCGCTCATGGGGCCATCAGGCTCCGGGAAGACGACGCTCCTCAACCTGCTCGCCGGCATCGACCGCGCGACCGGTGGTGAACTCTGGATCGATGGGCAGGATCTCGCCCGTCTCTCGCGTGACGGCCTCGCAGCATGGCGTGCGCGAACCGTAGGGATCATCTTCCAGTCGTACAACCTCGTTCCCGTACTGACGGCCTACGAGAACGTCGAGCTCCCGCTGCTCCTCCACGATCTCTCGCGGAGCGAGCGGCACACGCGAACCATGGAGGCGCTCGAGATGGTGTCGCTCGCCGACCGCTCGTCGCACTTCCCGCGACAACTGTCGGGCGGGCAGGAGCAGCGCGTGGCCATCGCCCGAGCGATCGTGGCGAATCCTCCGCTCATCCTCGCCGACGAGCCAACGGGCGACCTCGATCGCGCAAGTGCCGACATGGTGCTCGATCTCCTCGACAGGTTGCACCGGGAACGCGGCAGGACGGTGGTGATGGTGACGCACGATCCGCTCGCATCCGCACGCGCGCGACGGGAGCTGCACCTCGACAAGGGAACGCTCCGCGAGGACTCCGCTGACCGCACGACCGCCGGAAGCGCGACGCATTCATGATCCTGCTGCGCTCCGCCATCCTCTCGCTGCGAATGCTCCTGCGAAATCGCATGCGCGCATCGCTGGCCGTCGCAGGCATCGCGGTCGCCGTGTTCATCCTCTGCGCCGAGCGCGCGGTGCAGGGAGGCGTGCGCGAAGCGACCACCATCAACGAGCGCGACACGCGCCTGGTCGTCTATCGCGCCAATCGGTTCTGCCCGTTCACGAGCCATCTACCCGAACGCTACGCCGACGAGGTCGCCTCGATGCCCAGCGTGAAGAGCGCGGTGCCCATGCAGATCGTCGTGTCGAACTGCCAGGCGAGCCTCGACGTGTTGGTCTTCCGCGGCGTTCCCGCCGCCGATGCGGAGCGTTCACTTGCGCCACGGCTTCGCTTCGTCGAGGGGTCGCTGGCCGATTTTCTCGCACGCGATGACGCGGCGCTCGTCGGCAGTGGGCTTGCGGCGCGGCGCGGACTTCGGACGGGCGACCGTCTCCAGTCGGCCGGCATCACCGTCACGATCGCAGGCATCGTCGATGCCGAAGGGCCGCAGGATCGCAACTCTTGCCTCGTGCATCTCCCGTTCCTACAGGCCGCATCGGGGGGGACACAGGGCGGAACCGTCACGCAGCTCGAGGTCGAGGTCGATGATCCATCGAAACTGCGCGAGGTCGCTTCCGCGATCGACGCCTACTTCGCGACCGATCGTGCGCCGACCACCACCCGTCCGGAGAAAACGTTCGTGGCGCGCGCGGCGGCGGATCTCGTCGCGATCGCCGATTTCGCGGGGCTTCTCGGAATCGGTGCGCTCCTCGCGATCTTCGCGCTCGTCGCGAACGCCATCGTGCTGTCGCTCGAGCATCGCACGCGGGAACTCGCCGTGCTGCAATCGATCGGCTTCACAGGCGCGACACTCGCATGGTGCG
>Ga0315906_10011313_pt1 | contig 10409 bp, 8 predicted proteins | sample LakEriMetagenome_4_FD_203526 | JGI IMG/M metagenome (GOLD analysis project Ga0315906, IMG submission 203526) | Freshwater fungal communities from buoy surface, Lake Erie, Ohio, United States - Buoy 2 MA122 | ecosystem: Environmental > Aquatic > Freshwater > Lake > Lake biofilm | place: USA: Lake...
TTCGGATATATACCCTTCTTTTTGATTTTTACGGTCAACGCCATTGAACCCCTTTTCTTGAATGATTTCGCAATAATAACAAGGTTGTTTTACAAGTGATTCAAACTCATCCAATGAAAGCTCAAATGCGAGTCTATATTCCTCTGCCCTTTTTTGATACATATAAAACGAAGCAGGAATACTTTTCTTTCTATTTTCATTGTTTTCAACAACCTTTTCCGGATTATTTTCACGCCATTTTGCGGCATTATGTGCGTTTCTTGCGAGATATTCATCATAATTGCCTTCAATTTGACGTTGTCTGTAATTTAAAGTCTTCAACACAACTTTTTCATAATTGTTTTCGTTCCACTGTTGTTTAACAGCCACCCTCTCTGGTTTCTTTGAGTTCTTCCGGTCCAGTTCGCGCACGTGTTCCTTGTCGCGCTTCTCATTTTGCTTATTAAACTCATCCCGACACAGACTACAAGTCTTGGTCTCCTGACCATTTGTCCCGATAAACTTATCCGCGGAACATGTCTTACAACAAACCGAACATTGTTTTACTCCATCAACAACCTCAGACACGACGGCACTTCGTGCGGCGCGGTCTCGCACCCGTTCCTTTTCCAAACATTCAGCACAACTCCGATTCGGGTAGTCCGACGACAACTGGACACGACATCCGTGTAAATATCGGACACAAGGTCGTGTCCCGGCGTTGGTACATTCGTCTTCAAACAAGCAAATCTGATGGAATCTACAATAAGCATTGTCGGCGGATTTTGAATGAGTACATCCGGATTTTCCACACGGCACAACAACCGCTGAGGCGCGTAGTTTTTCACGATTGACCGCGCCTCTATTATTACACGTAGAACACTGATTTATACCGGGTTCCATAAAATACATCTTCTTACAACCAGAGCATAGACGTGTCTGCTCAAGCATCGTGTCGCTATAATCGTTCATATACTGGTGATTCTTACAGAATCGCGAACCAGGTTGGTAATAATTGCGACATCCATTGTTGTTGCGGTCTTTTGCCAAACACTTCATTGTAATATGCTTGGTGAGATGAATGATATATAAGATTTCAATTTTATATGGTATAATATTAAAATGTAAAACTTTGCTCTTGAAGGTTCAAAAGCAAAGTCACTTATATATTACATATTTTGCATTCATAAATGATTTAGCATCCCGCTTCGCGGGATGGGGTCGCGCCAAAGGCGCGTAATCCCAATTTTCATTTGTTTATACCCACATCCAAAGTGATGTTAGATTAAATAAGAGAATGTGTAAATATGGTTTTGATTTTTAAAAATAAAAACAAATGTATAAAATGATATAAAGAATTAGCATTATAATATCATATAATGAGCATAGACATTGTAAACTTGATTGAGAAAAATCCTCTCACAAAACTTAGCGGAAACTACCAATCCATAATGGTAGAAAAGGTTAGACAAAACTTCAATACATATGAACAACAAATGTTTGTTTCAAGTTTTTATTGCTACTTGAATTATGATGACAAGCATGATTTTGTAATTGATTTGGATAATATATGGAAATGGATAGGGTTCAGTCAAAAAGTAAACGCAAAGGTTTTACTAGAAAAAAACTTTATTGAAGACACTGACTATAAAATAACGGGTTCTCTTGAAAGAAAGCAAAATGAAGCCCGCGGCGGCCACAACAAGGAAGTAATTATGTTAACCATAAACACATTCAAACGCTTTTGTTTAAAAGCAGGAACAAAAAAATCAGACGAAATCCACGAATATTACATCAAAATGGAAAAAACACTACAGGAAGTTGTTATGGAAGAGTGTAAAGAACTGTCAGAACAACTGAAAAACACAAAAAAAGAACTGGAAACTATCCAAACTACAAATGCGAAAGATGCCTCTATAAAAGAAGCTGAGTTTCAAAAGAAGCTGAAACATCAAAAAATAATTGAACGAGAAAAGATTTTATTAACCCAGTTTTCAGTATCCATTCCAATTGTTTATATCATTCGTATAAAAACATTTGAAAACGGACAATATATTGTAAAAATTGGCGAAAGTCGCCGCGGTATAACTGGTAGATACAATGAACACAAAGGCAAATATCAAGAATGTGTATTATTGGATGCATATGCTGTGAATAGGAGCAAAGATTTTGAATCATATATTCACAACCATAAACCAATTCGTAATAATCGTGTTCGCGATTTAGAAGGCCACGAAAATGAACTGGAATTGTTTTTGGTTGGAAAAGAACTCACATATCAAATGATACTTGACACAATCAATAGTCAAATAGACAATTACCAAGAATCTAGCACACACAAATTGGAACTAGAAATAGAAAAACTAAAACTGGAATTGGAAAAAAAAGACAATGTATCCGATGAAAAAATCAATATGTTGATAACAAAAATGGGAATCAACGGATTACATGAAAAAATAGACAATATGGAAAAGCATATTTTAGAATTAGTCAAGAATCTTGGAACGACTGCCCCCAAAACCGTCACCGGATTCCAAGAACCCCTGGTCACCCTCGGCCCCCGAGTCCAGCAAATTAACCCCGAGACAATGAAATTGGTGAAAGTCTATGAGTCCGCCTCTCAACTAATGTCCGAAAACCACGACATCAAACGCCCTACCCTTACCAAAGCCGTCGCCGGCAACACGATTTATTGTGGATTTCGCTGGATGTTTGTGGAGAGGGACCAAGACGCAACCAATATGGCCGCAGTCCAACCGACGAAACAAACTCGCGTCCAAAATCTCGGATACATTGCCAAGCTGAACGCCGACCAGACCGAAATACTAAACGTCTATCTGGACCGTAAGACCGCCGCAACCATGAATGGGTTTGAATCGTCGGCCGCGCTTGACACCCCAGTAAAACACGGCACTGTTGTCAAAGGCTGTGTCTACAAATTGTTCAGCGAATGCGACGCACGCGCCAAGTTCATAGAGAAACACGGAAAAGAGCCTCTACTATACAGGAATGGATTCGGTGCGTTTGACCAAGAGGGCCATCTTATTCGCGAATATGGTTGCCGGTATGATTGTATAAGAATAATGAAAATCAGCGACAAAACGATCGCAAAGTCAATGGAGAAAAATGTTCCGTACAATGGCGCATTTTTCAGAAACCTGGGAGAAAAGATGTCTTTCCTATAACACAACCCCCCAAAAACAAATATACAAACAACGCATCTATTATTCCCATAATGGAACTCGCCCAAGAATACGCCGAAAAGTACCCCGAGATGCTCATTTACTTAGAGGATCTGAAACACACCCTTCTGGAACACATTCCCGAAACCGCGTTTGAAGGCAATAGCTTCTACCACCACCAGTCCATCACCGAATACCCCGAACTCTATAACAAACAGCTCAACCTCTTTTGGTGCGGGAAGCAGGCCCCCGCCCGCATTTGCGAAATCGGGTTCAACGCGGGTCATTCGGCGATGTTGCTGCTCCTCTCATCGCACGCGACGACATTCACCGTTTTTGATATCGGACACCATCTATATACGCAGCCTTGTTTCAACTACATTGAATCCGTGTTCCCCCAAGTGGCATTTGAATACATTGTCGGGGACTCAACTCAAACGATGCCTCTATACATGGAGGGGCGTCAACAAGCCTACGACCTGGTCCATGTAGACGGAGGCCACAGCGAGTTTTGCGCAACGAGCGATATGAAACACGCGGACTTGTTGTTAAAACGGGGTGGAACAATGATAATAGATGACACCGATGCGCCGCAAATAAACGCATTGGTGGATGCCTACTTGGCTTCGGGGAAATATGAAGTCGTCCACGTTTTGAAAACGTTTGGGTACCCACATCGCATAATACGCAAGCTATAAAAATCTTAAAATGTGTAAAACAATAAACACCGTTATTTATTGTTTTATTATGTCCGTGCTTCCCAAAGGGAGGTCGTGCTTCCCAAAGGGAGGTCGTGCCTTAGAATCCCGGGTCGCCCGTGAACACATTGGCCGCCGCAGGAATCGCCGTCTTCTCCGTAATGGCATCAAAGAATCCGCCCACGGGTTTGTTCAGCGTCATCACCGAAAACACCGCAATCCCACTGGAAATGGACACAACTGCGGCATCGCGCATCATCTCCTTCAACGGCTGGAGCTCTTTCTTGATATATTTCATATCAATTGTCTTTACAACAATGTAGAAAATCGTAGTGACCAACACAATAGACACGATGGATTCCATTATAAATCAACAATCGGAATCTTTTCCCTCCTTTTTACGCAAACTCATCAAAATCCAATTGAATGGGGGTGTCAGCAAACCCCCCTCCGCCTAAATCCGCTGCGCCTAAATCCAGAACCACATCGTCGCCCACCTTAATCAGGTCCTCATCATCATCCTCGTCCTCTTCCGACCTCCGTTTATCATACCGCATTCTACTAATATCGTCCAAGCGCGAGTCAGTCTTGGGTGCGTTGATTTCCTCTATGCGTCCATCCTCGGTCAGTGCCTGGTCAATGTCATTGAACGAGAGTTTATTGATGACTGGCTTGTCATCAATGTTGGTGATGGACGGCACGGTGCTGGGCGGGGCCTCGGGTTCTTTGATGGGTTCCTCTATTCCAGGTTCTGCTTGAACAACAGAGGCCGGTTCTTCCAAAGGTGTATCCGCGATAGCCACCTCCTCCTCTTCCTGTTCAACCGACACGTCTAAATAAGCACGCACAATGGCCTCCGTCGGGATACTTTCGCGAATCGTCCGCAAAACACACTCCTCCACGATGACTTCAAACTCGCGCTGGTTGCGCTGCTGTATCAACGGCGCCGCATATTTATCAAACAAATACGCATTGCGATACACCTTGCTCGCCGTGTTGATATAGACCTTGTGTATAAAGTCGTTCAACTTCGGTATAGAAATGTCAATCTTTTTCTGTCGTGTGCCAACGCGAACGCAAGTAAGCACCTTGAGTTGAATCACGTGGACACACGTAATCAAATCTTCTAAATAATTACACCCCGACTTCTCAACAATACGGCATTTCTCGGTCTCTATGATATTCGCATTCCATTTGGGAACCCGGCACAAGAAGTTCTGGAACGTCATCAAGTATTTCTCCACCTCATTTGTGTCCAAACTCAGCTTCCACGACTCGTTGAAAATAGACCGCACACCTTCCATAATGAGAGGCGACAAGATACCCACTAAACGACTACACCATTCATTGCGCGATTCATTCAAGTTTGCCAATACAAAATCGTCCATTTATAAAAAGGAAATATTTTTTAAACACTTATTTGAACGAAGGTAGTGGAAGTCAAACAAATAGAGCATCAGCATTTTCTCGGATCGAAACTCGCTCTTTATCTTATTATAACAGAATCGCAGGCGGACGATTGCGCCTCTGGCTTCGCCAGAGTTCGCTTCTAAATAATTCAAAACATCCATACAAGAAACCCCCTCTTCATAGAGGCGGTCGGCGATTTCCATATATTCTTGATGTGTTTTGTCCGGACCCACGATGCCCCCGATTTTATCAAACGTGGCTCGCACTACATCGTCGTTGTTCCCATAAACCGACTGAATATGAATACTGTGATAGCTCTGGTAAATCGGCTCGGCACCAACAAAATGCGACACGTTGTTATCGGGCACATAGATTTCGCAGAATCGCGACAAAATCGGCTTCAACAACTTGTATTTGTTTTCAACGACGATGAAGAACCGCGTATTGTGGCTAAACAACTCAATACAACGTCGCAAGGCGGACTGGGCATCAATGGTCAATTCGTCGGCATTATAGAGGACGATGCTTTTGAACAAATTGTTGTTATTACACTGGACATTGGATTTGGAAAACAGCTTGAGTTCGTCGCGGATGAACTTGATACCCTTTCCGTGGGCGCAATTCACAAACATCACGTTGGTTTTTACGCGGGCGCGGTCGCCGTGATAAATCCGGTAAATGAACTCGCCCACGATGGTTCGTTTCCCTGACCCCGATGACCCGTGGAAAATGATATTGGGGATGCGTTTTGAGGCAATGAAATAGTCCAGTTTTTCCTTGACATTTGTCATATCTAGGAGAATGAGTGCGCGTCCTTTTATTTTGTTTTGCCGCGAATAAAGATTATTCTAGCAAACGCACGGTCCCCATTTGTTTGGTGAAAACATACCTCTCATGATACATCGTTCTCCTCCGCAAATTACAGTTCAAGCACGCGATTTCCACATTGTCGGTGTTGTGTCCGTGTTTGTTGTCGATGCGTTCAAGGGTCCATTGCGCACTGTCGCGGGAATATTCGTAGAAGAGGAGCGCCTGTTTTTTACAATAGAAGCACGCCATTTTGCGCGAGTTCATTAGGGCGATGACGTCGTGAAAACGCACAAACTTGGATTCGTCGTATAAGCCTTTCTTTACATCTTGGCATTTGTACCCGGAAATCTTGGCGCAAACTTGGCGGCGCAGCTCTTCGCCGATGCTGTCTTTAAGGACCGACTGAAGGACCGACCGAAGGTCCGACTGAAGGACCATAGGGTCCGACTGAAGGACTATAGGGTCCGACTGAAGGACTATAGGGTCCGACCGAAGGACTATAGGGTCCGACCGAATGACTGTGTCAAGGATATAAAGTTGCTGCTCCCTCTCCAAATATTTCACGTCAAACTTCCATTCCTCCATTTTTTTGCGAATCGTTTTCTCTTTTGGTTCAATGGTCTTTGTTTTTGTGATTACATCTATCACAAAAGTCGTTGGCGCCGGCGTAGTCATTAATGTAATGAAACAAAACAATATAGACATTTAAACATAATAATATAAAGAAAGACCACCTAAATTATGTTTAACGAAACCGAAACAATCAATGATGCATTTCGACCCGCCGAGACACCACCTCCTGCGGTTCAACAACCCGACGCGAAGATTATGAGCAAATACAAGAACTATATGATTTCCGCCTCTGCGCTGGAAGCGGAGAAAGCCAACAGTTCCCTAAATCACATTGACGCGTTGTTGGAGCAAGAAAAGAAGACGTTCAACAATGAGCCGTGGAACAAGCTGGACAAGCGACTTAAAATACAGAAGCTCCACGCATATGCCGAAAAATATGGGCGCGAAAATGCGTTTTCCACAAAAGACGTGAAAGGGCTCAAATTGTTTTTCAGCGATTGTTTGATGAAAGACAAGATGGCCAAAGTGCGCGATGTTGAATATGACAAAGTGGCTGGCATCATTTCTGCCATACCCGGACTCTTCTTCAACCCATCTACCCGGGTTTTCACACTGCGCAATCTGGACAAAAAGGTTTCCACGCTGAAGTCGTTAACCCCCAAGAAAGTGGAAGCTACCACCGACCCCTAAAAAATTGATTCCCACTTTGTTTTTCTATTGAAATCAATACAAAAACAAACCTATATATATAAAATATGACGCACAACTTAACCGAATACGACCAAGAAGAATTGGAGATGGAAATCTGCTTTATGGTAGGGAACTATTTATATGCGAACGCCATTAAACAACACGACTCTACGTTTTTCGATACATTAGTCAATTACGCAACTGACGAATATATCGCCATGTGCTCAACACTTCAAATATATGATAGTCTGGATGAATATGACGAAGAATACGCGGCATCTCGCATAATTGTCTCTAAATACGTGCGCGAGTATTTGAAGATAATGGGTATCCGCCGACGCGAATATTTACATCCGCGACCACACCATTATGAGGTGCGGGAAGATATTGCCGAAAAAATCGCAGCGTGTAGGGCCGCGTATCAGCCCGCTCAGCGCACCCCCGAATGGTACGCCTTCCGCAACAATCTCGTAACCGCCAGCAACATTTGGAAGATATTCAGTTCCGCCGCCAATTACAACAGTCTCGTGTGCGAGAAATGCCGACCTCTACCTTCGGCGGAAGACCCAAACATCCAAATTGTGGAAACCTCAACCCACATCAACGTGGATTCGCCGCTTCATTGGGGTGTCAAGTACGAGCCATTGTCGGTCGCCATTTATGAATATCGCAACAAGTGTGTCGTGGGGCAATTCGGGTGTATCCAGCATCCGCAGATTGCCTGCCTCGGTGCGTCTCCCGACGGCATCGTGGTATCCCCCACCGACTCGCCCGAATATGGAATGATGTTGGAAATCAAAAACGTTGTGAATCGCGAAATTACGGGCGTACCCTCTATGCCATACTGGGTCCAGATGCAGGTCCAAATGGAAGTGTGCGACCTAAATAATTGCCATTTTGTAGAGACGCAGTTCCGCGAGCACGCCGAGGCGGTCACAACGGCCGACGATGACGCGGAAACCAAGTTTTACACGAGCATACCCAAATATTTGTACAATGGGGTCATCCTCTATTTCGTAAAACGCGATTTCGTGGACAATTCGCCCAAATATATGTATATGCCGCTTGACATACCCCTGGAAAAACCGGCGATTGAAGCGTGGATTGTCGAGAAGAAGCGTGAACTGGGCGAGACGCACGTCCTGTATCGGCGCATTTATTGGTATTGTGAGACGTTTTCGTGCGTGCTGGTGACACGAAATTGCGAGTGGTTTAACGCGGCGAAGCCGCTCATCCGCGAGTTCTGGGACGTAGTATTAAAAGAGCGCGCCACGGGCCACGAGCACAGATTGCCGAAGAAGCGCCCACCAAAAACACCAACTAGCGGCGGATGCGTTATCCAGCTATTGGACATATAAATAGTATATTATTTTGTAAAACAATTTAGAACTCCGACGCGTAAATATATATTCCAGACAATGTCAAGCGATGAAATGTATGTGACCAAGCGCAGCGGCTCCACCGAAATCGTGTCATTTGACAAGATTCTCCACCGAATCAAGACCATCGGCACCGAGGCGGGGGTCAAAATCAACTATACCTCTCTCGCGATGAAAATCATTGACCAGCTTTACGACAAGATTTCCACCACCAAGATTGACGACCTCACTGCCGAGCAATGCGCGGCGTTGTCATCCACGCATTACGATTACGGGACCATCGCCTCTCATATTGTGGTATCAAACCACCACAAGAGCACCGTCGCGGACTTTCGCGAAGTGGTGCGGACCCTTTTTCACGCGGTAGACAAGAATGGCAACGTGTCGCCTCTCTTATCAAAGGACATCTATGATGTGACAGAAGAGCACGCCGACGCCATCAATGCCGCGATTGACTTCCGCCGCGACTATCTCATTGACTATTTCGGGTTCCGCACATTGGAGAAATCCTATTTGATGCGTTCCAACGGGGTCATCATAGAGCGACCCCAGCATATGTGGATGCGCGTTGCCATCGGTATCCACGGCGCCGACATTGACGCGGCCATAGAGACCTACCACCTGATGTCGCAGAAATACTTCACCCACGCCACGCCGACGCTTTTCAACGCGGGCACGCCGCGCCCCCAACTCAGTTCGTGTTTTTTAATCGCAATGGAGGACAGCATCGACGGCATTTACAACACGCTGAAGGACTGCGCGCTCATTAGTAAATGGGCGGGCGGAATCGGGATGCACATCCACAATGTGCGCGCGACGGGGAGTCAGATTCGTGGCACCAATGGCAATAGCAATGGAATTGTGCCGATGTTGCGCGTGTTCAATAACACTGCGAAATATGTTGACCAGTGTGTAACCCCGGAAACATATATATATACAACCGAAGGTCCAATTGAGATTCAAAATTGTACATATGGTGAAACGAAAGTTTTTAATTTAACGGGCGGAGTAGAAACAATTGAAAACGTATTGGAACATCCATATGAGGGCCAAATATACAATATTGAAACCATGCATTCCATTGATAATCTAAGAATTACACCGGAGCACCCAGTGTATGCGTTGGTTGGGCAAGTAAAAGGGTTAAACTATGGGGTAATTGAAAACCGATTGAATAAAAATATTTCTAAGTTTGAATGGGTGGATGCCAAAGACCTACAGAATGATGATATGTTGGTTTATAAAATCCCAACACACAGTACAGACATACATGAAATTACAAACGACGATTGTTATATGTATGGCGTGCTATTAGGTGATGGTTGCTTGAACAATGCCGACCAAAATGGGTACATATCACTCCATACTACAAACAAAAAATACATCTTAGATTTTGCGATTCAATATTTTGAAAATAAATGCATCCAATACAGAATAAATACCAATGAAAACACTACACGAATCTATTGGCATAAAAACATAAATATGCCTTTCCGGTATAGTGATTTATACGATTCCAATAAAACCAAGCGGGTTCATCATAAATGGTTGAACTTACCCATTGAAAAATCAAAATATGTGTTAAAAGGTCTAATAGATACTGATGGATGCAAACATCTAGAGTTGTCGTTTGACAGCACCTCACGGAATCTTATTGAAAGTGTTCGGTTTCTTTGTTTGAAACTAGG
>Ga0315906_10011315_pt1 | contig 10409 bp, 9 predicted proteins | sample LakEriMetagenome_4_FD_203526 | JGI IMG/M metagenome (GOLD analysis project Ga0315906, IMG submission 203526) | Freshwater fungal communities from buoy surface, Lake Erie, Ohio, United States - Buoy 2 MA122 | ecosystem: Environmental > Aquatic > Freshwater > Lake > Lake biofilm | place: USA: Lake...
GCCGATGAAGACCGTATCCTCTTTGATCAGTGGGCAGCCCAATACCGAAGCGGGTGTCTGCACATTCCAAAGCAACTTACCGGAAAGGGCATCAAGGCAATGAATCGAACCATCGGCTGAACCGAACACGACGCGCCCAGTGGATTCGGCCGGTGCTGAATAGACCGCGCCGGCTGCCTGATAGGTCCATTGCTTCTTTCCATTTTTTAACCCATATGAAACCACTTCTCCGATGTGATTGCCAACGACCACAGAGTACTTGGTCACCAGCGGACTGGACAAAATATTGGCAGCCGACTGCTGACTCCACCTGGCCGATACGCTGCTGTGTTTTTTATTGATGGAAAAATCTGGGCGACGAAAAGCCTTTTTGTCGGTTCGTACACCGGCCTTGACCGACGCCCATAACCGAGTAGTGCCTTCCAGCGGTTTTCGTTCGCGAAAGAAGATACTGTCGCGTCGCACCTCTACCCAATTGTAGCCACCACCCGGTGCTTTTGCCCGCAGATTAGATCGACCCATGACGCCGGGAATGCCCTCAAAATCAAATTGCTTGTTGGCATGACCATGGCCGCAGATGGCGATCATGGTGTTTCGGTTACGCAGTCTGTCGGTTGCTTCATACCAATTGTCCAAACTGCTGTCAATCGGATAATGGTTGACAAAAAAGATCGGAGCTTGTACATCAATCTTGGACAGTTCATTATCCAGCCAATTCACCGCATCGCGGGGAATGTGTCCGTCACTCATGCGTACATACGGACCGGAAGCACAGCCAATGAAATGAATGCCTTTGTGTTCAAAATGAAATTTATCAGCCCCAAAGACACGGATGAACGTTTGTCCACCCGATTCACTCCATCCGGTGTCATGATTGCCCGGGATCGGGTACCAGGGTATGCGAAGTGCATCTAATATAGACTTGGCCAGTCTGATCTCCTCATCAGTGCCCATTTCCGTGATGTCACCGGTGACCAACACGAAATCCAGATCGGATTGTTCGTTGATGTCGCGGACGGTTCGGCGCAGATCTTCTTCGGGTGAGCCGTTCGGCGAGCCGATGTGGGTGTCGGTCACAAAAGCAAACCGAAAGCTTGCAGGCTGTCCGCTAGCTAAAAAAGCTGTAAATAGTAAAGTGAGTGAGAGGAATACTTTTTGCATGCACACAAATTACTGCATTGCTTGCTACCTTGTGCCGGTGAATGAATTGAAAAAACATACGTTGGTGCTGGGCGCATCCAATAATCCCGAGCGATATAGTTATCTGGCAATTTTATTTTTAAGAGCCGCCGATATTCCAGTCTCTGCTTTGGGCCTGCGCCCCGCCAACATTGAAGATGTAATCGTACATACTGAGTGGGACCAGTTGCGCAAAGACCCGATTGACACCATTACACTTTACTTAGGTGCAGAAAGGCAGAAAGAACATTATAATAATATACTTGCTGTTAAGCCAAGACGAATCATTTTCAATCCGGGCACAGAAAACGCCGAGCTCGAGCAACTTGCCGAAGAACACGGCATCGAAACCCTAAGGGCCTGTACCCTGGTGATGCTAAGGGCAAACCTTTATTGATTCGGACTTTTACGATTCTCCGTAGAAAACCTACTAATTCCAAACATGAAAATGCCCTCGCCGAGGGCATTTTCTCTTTGTATTCCTTGGCATAGGGCCTGATGTCGAGCCATCTTTGAGTTGTCCTCGCAAGAGAAACCAAACGCAGAACGGAAACGAACTGCAACCATCCATCCAATATCGATTAACTCTAAAAAGTTAATTATGAAAACCAATCAGATCCTCGTCCTCGGCCTCCTTTTACTGGCCACCGCGTTCAATGCTAACGCCCAGGACCCAACCATTCCCCTGAACGAGCCGAACTATAACAAGCCTCGGATCTTCAATACGATGCCTGACCGCATCGAGATTACTCCAGAGAAGCTTGATCAGTTGATCGCAACTCCTAATGGTCAAACCGCCAATGTTCCGTTCAACGGACAAACCGGAGAGATCGATGGAGAGGTGATCAGCGCCGTCAGCAAGTACAACAATGCGATCAAAAGTGTGGTAATCCGCTGTACGGATTTCAATGGTGCCCGCCTTACCATCAGTAAAGTGAACATGCCTGATGGCACCACAACATTTACCGGACGCATCATCAGCCTTAGCCATGGCGACCTCTACCAACTGGTACGGGAAGATGCCGGCTGGGTGCTCATTAAGAAAAATTTCTACGACCTGATCAACGAATAACCCCCTACGTGAAAACAACTAGAGCCCGTTTCTAGTCCTACCCTCCAACCCCCTACCCTTTGTTTTTGATCCGTACCCTTTGTTTTTAATCCGTACCCTACTTTTACCATCCAGAAAAACCGATCATGAAAAAGACGCTCTTCTCCCTAACGATGTTCCTGATGGGATTTACCATGCAGGCACAGGTTCCAGCCATGAACAGCTACCCCTCTGCCAGCGCCGTGATTTTCCTGGACTTTGACGGTCACACAGTTGACGGAACCGGTTGGAACTACAATGGCCCTATTTTTTGCGCTCCTTCCGGGTTGGACAACACCAAAATCACCAGTGTATTCAACCGAGTGGCAGAGGATTATCGGCCATTTAACGTGAACATCACCACCGACTCCACCAAATTTCTCGCCGCTCCGATCAACATGCGTATGCGGGTGATCCTCACCACTACCTCCAGCTGGTACGGTAATGCGGGCGGTGTGGCATTTGTAGGCTCCTATATATGGGGCGACGATACCCCCTGTTTTGTTTTCTCTGCCCTGCTGAATTACAATGAAAAATATGTAGCGGAGGCCGCTTCTCACGAGGCAGGACATACACTCGGGCTATATCACCAATCCTCTTATGACGGCAACTGCGTCAAAACCTCCGATTACAACGGCGGGTTGGGAACCGGTGAGATCGCCTGGGCACCCATCATGGGTGTGGGTTACTACAAGAACATGACCCTCTGGCACAATGGGGCTAACCCCTATGGTTGTACCAGTATCCAAAATGACCTGGCCGTTATTACTACCGGCAATGGTTTTGGCTATCGGACAGACGATTTTGCAAATAGCATCAATCAGGCAAATACCATTTCCTTCTCTAACAATCAGTTCGTAATGAGCGGCGTGGTGGAAACCACCAACGACGTCGATTACATCAAATTCACCCTGCCGGTCACCAGCCGCTTCCAGCTGGACGCGATCCCCTACAACGTAGGAACCGGAAATGCCGGGTCCGATGTTGACCTCCAAGTAGCCCTATACGACAGCCGTAAAAGTTTGGTCCGCACCTTCAATCCCGGTACCCTGCTGAACTCCGTAATTGACTCTACTCTCACGAATGGTACTTGGTTTATCATGGTGGAAGGAAAAGGGAATGCCTACGCGCCCGATTACGCCAGCTTGGGCTCTTATTCTCTGAGTGGCCGCTATTCTGTGGGGGGTGTATTGCCCCTTCGACAACTGGTATTAAAAGGACAAATCAGTGGCGATCGCCATCAATTTACCTGGCTGGTCGATGCCGATGAGGCCATCACTGAGCAAATATTGGAAGTATCCGCCGATGGCCGCAGTTTCACCCCGGTGTACAGCAACCCCGTCGAAAGCCGCGCCTATCAATACAAACCATTCGCACAAGGTATGCTGCAGTACCGGTTGAAGGTGAGCTTCGACAATGGAGAAACACACTACTCCAACCTGATCGCCCTGAAAAACGAGATCGGTAATGATCAACCCAAACTCATCAGTACGCTTTTGACCGGCAATAGCATTGCAGTCAGCAGCCCCGGAAATTTTGAATACACCGTGCATGACCTAAACGGCAGAATACTGCTGCGTGGTCAACTCAGCACCGGCATCAACAACCTTCCTGCCGGAAACCTGAACAGCGGCATGTACATGATCCGGTTCAGCAAGGGTGCTGCGCAATGGACAGAAAAATTGATCCGCCAATAAACGCTTTCTCCGCTCCCCTTTGGAGCGTTAATCCGTGCCCCTTTACTAAAAAGGTTTCCTGAACAACAGGAAACCTTTTTTTATGAAGCAAACTATGTTCTTAGAGAAGGAATCACTGATGTCGGCGCTTCCAGGCACGTCTACCGGCCCATGTGATCACCAACAAAGAACCGACGATCAACAAGATCATTGCCGTGTTGTCCGACTCCTCGGATTCTTTCAGCAGGTCCGAGCTGGGTCCAATCTTGGTTATACTGTCCTTGAATTCCACCAACCTGGTTAAGGTCGTATCTGCACCTAGCACAGACTGAGTGGTATCCAACCGCTTTCCCTTGATGCGGGGCTGCGCCTGAATGACTTGTATCATTGCAGCGGCAATGATTAAAAATAAAAATGAGGATCGAAGCATGGGCTCAAGGATTGTTCTGTACCAATGATTGGGTAGGCTGGCCGATCTTGGCACGAAGGGCCTGCTCGTAGGGACCGGTCACCGATTGTGCTTGCAGAAAGAATAGGATCAACAACAAATAGGTAATGAATAAAATCCTTCGTTCATTGAATTTGAAACGCATGAAGCGAAGGTAGGATGACGGAGGATCATTTCCCCCACATCCAAATGATTTACATCAGCGAAGGGAATAATCTTTCAGAAAGGCCTCTAATTGAGCAAGGAGTTCCTGTCTGCCCTGTCGATCCACTGCCGAAGTGATCACGTGTGGTGGTGCTTCCTCCCAGGTATCGGACAAAGCCTCCATGAATTCATCTCGGTGGCGCAAGGTCGCACCCGGCTTGTTTTTGTCGGCCTTGGTAAACACCAACACGAAGGGTACCCCCCACCCACCCAATGCATTGACAAAATCCACATCAATGGTTTGCGGGGTATGTCGGCTATCGATCAATACAAAAAGACAAAGTAAATTCTCCCGTTTTCGAATATAGGACTCGATCATATTGCCCCAGTTGCGCCGGGCTTTTTGAGAAACAGTGGCATACCCATATCCGGGAAGATCTACCAAGTACCAGTTTTTTTTATCCGACGAGGTAACGGTAAAATGATTGATCAATTGCGTTTTCCCCGGTCGCGCAGAGGTTTTCGCGAGACCATGCTGGCGCGTAAGCATGTTGATCAGCGATGATTTACCAACATTGCTTCGCCCGATGAAGGCAAACTCAGGACGGTCGGCCGAGGGACATTGTTTGTGCGTAGCACTGCTGATGAGGTATTGAGCGCGGTAGATTTCCATGCCCCTCAAAGGTCGGCAAATGTTACCTTTGCGACGCATGAATCGTTCCCTGCCTCATGATGCCGTGGTACCTGACCGAAACTCAGGTTCATCCAAAAAAGAACAGGTGGCCCATATGTTCGATCGGATCGCCCCCCGTTACGACCTGCTGAACCGCTTTCTGTCGGCCCGCATCGACCTTCACTGGCGCAAAGACGCCCTACGGGAAATGATCCCTTTCGCGCCTAAAAAAATCTTGGATGTCGCCACCGGTACCGCCGACCTGGCCCTGATGGCGGACACCATTCTGCAACCCGCATCCATCGTCGGCATCGACATCTCCCCTCAAATGCTGGAGGTCGGAAAAAACAAGATCGGGAAAGTCAAGAAGTCGGATCGGATCATCCTGGAATCCGGTGACGCAGAAGCAATAAACCACTCCGACGGATCGTTTGATCTGGTGATGGTAGCCTACGGCATTCGAAATTTTCAGGATCTGTCTACAGGACTAAAAGAGATGCTGCGTGTACTTCGCCCCGGAGGCAAATTGCTCATCTTGGAGTTCTCCAGACCCAAAAACAGGATCTGGCGCGGCCTTTACCAATTTTACATGAAGCGATATGTCCCTACCTTGGCCAGTTGGATGGGACAGGATAAAAAAGCCTACGCCTATCTGGACGAATCTGCCCGCTTGTTTCCCGAGAGAGAAGACCTGCTACAGATCCTACGTAATTCCGGATACACAGATTGTAGTTACAAAACCTACACCGGAGGAATCTGCTCCCGTTACCTTGCTACCAGACCCTTATGAGAAGCTTACTGGTATTTTTTTACGCTCTTGTCCTCCTGGCCCCCACGGCGCCTACACATGCACAGATTGATCGCGTGGAGATGAACTTATTCGACCATGACAGTAAGCCGTATTATTTTGGAATCACCTTGGGCGCCAACCTTGCCCGGTTCCAAACATCACTGCATCCCCGCTTTTTGCAATACGACAGCGTGATGATCGCTGAACCGATCAACAGCGGCGGATTGACACTCGGACTGTCCGCCACTGCCCGACTCTCGGATCGATTTCAGCTGCGCTTCAATCCGCAACTCATGTTCATTGAGCGGAATATCTTTTACAAACTCAAGCAACCCGACATAAACGGAGAAACGAACATCAAGAAAACGGTAGAGTCCGTCATCATGTCTTTCCCGCTGCAAGTCAAATTCCAAAGCGATCGCATCGGAAACTTTCGCGTGTATACATTGGCCGGAATCAAAGGAGACATCGACATGGCCAGCAATGCCCGCGCCAAACGAGCAGAAGAACTGGTGAAGATCGAAAAACACGATTTTGGCCCGGAGTTCGGCATTGGATTCAACTTCTTTTTTGAAAGCTTCATCTTCTCCCCCGAGATCAAGATCAGCAATGGTCTACGCAACATTCATGCAAGGGACGAGAACCTGAAATTCTCCAATGTATTCGATCGCATTCAATCGCGCATGATCGTATTCAGCATCCACCTCGAAGGCTGATCAATAGTCGATCTCCCGACGCATACGGTTCCATCGAATACCAACACTAAACCAATTGGTTTGCTTATCTAAGGTCGGTTTGGTTGGTATGCGCTCTCGGCGAAATCCCGCTTGCAATTCCATAAATAGATTCCGCGCCCATTCGTAAGTGAGGTTCAGCGTCGTCAACAACACCCGAGTATCTCTTCCAACCCCCAGCGCATAACCGTAATCACCTACCCGATAAGGCGGAACATTCGGCAGAAAAATATTGGATCCAAAACTGCGGGCACTGCTGTCCCGGCCCTGCCGATAGCCAACCAATTTGGCCTCCATCCGCAGCCGGGGCAATGGCTGGTAACGCAAGATGCCTATGAACTCAGAAAAATTCGCCCCCAAGGGATGTGCAAGCGGTTGATTGTAATGTGTGTAATTGGCGATGGAATCCCGATGCGAATAAGTAAAGGGGCGTACTCGGTTGTACTCAACCTGGAGATCCAGATTTCGAATGCCGCCTGCATTCATGTAATGCGCCCCCACTTGATAGCCCCACTTGTTTGCCCACCATTGATTTCCATCGCGAAACTCCGATAACTTGAATTCATCCAAAATGAACTGACCGTATAGCTGAGCCGTCCTTCGAAGATTTATTTTCCAATCCAATCCCGCCAGGGAATTGTCCGGACTTCCATTCTGATGCTCGGCCGACCGATAAAAGATTACCGGATTCAAATAAGAAAAATCAAATTGATTGGTTCGGCCAAAAACCACCCCCTCGAATAAGCCTACCTGCAACCAGCGGTTGATTTGAAGATCCAGATGATGCAAGGCCATGTATTTTTTTCCAATCAGTCGATCACCTCCCCCCCGTTCCGTCTGCTGCAATTCCATAAACAGATTTCGGTAATTAAATTTCCAAATGCGGGTATTCAGTCGGAGAAAAAGCATGCTGTTGCCCCAATCGCTCAAAAACAAACTTCGATGACCGTTTCCGATAAAATGCCGATCATATCCAAATGCCACTTCCACATATTTGGTCGCCGGAAAGGTTACATATCCTCTTGCATCAAAAAAATCAAAGCCCGTTCCTTTAAATCCCTTGTAAAAACCCTGATTGGGCAATGCCCTTCGAAAGGATGTCCATTCTTGTGCATACACGGGTAAGCGTTCCTGATTTTCGGTCAAATAACTATGAAACCCGATCTTACCCGCGATCCGTCCATCGATCACCACCCCACGCGTATTTTCAAACAGGCGATCGCTGCTGCCATTTTCCCTCCCCACCGTCAATCCCAACACCGGATTCACAATGAGATCAAAATCCGGCACATGTACCTCGTACAGGTTTGATGGCCGTTTAAAAAATGGTCCCCACTTGGAGCGGGGAACGATCTGAATCTCTGATACTGAGTCGCCCGGGACTCCGTCCTTGGAAAGTTGTCCCAGCCGAATGGCCTCCTCGTTCCAGCGATCTGCCAAAGAACCCGCGGGGATGGTCGTCATCCAACCTGCCGAACGGGCCGCCGGCCAGTTTTTGGTAAAAACAGGGGTCCCGGTATGGGAGGTGGTCAGTACCTCCATGCGACGAAGCGTGTGGTTGACCGGATCACCCGGCATCCAATACGTTTGTTGCGTGCGGCCAGATGAAGCAGCCAGCAACAAAATCAATCCGACGACACAATGCTTTAATTTCGGTAGATTCATAGAGAAGTTTGAACGCAGAAATAAAACGATTGAACGATCTGCTGAACGAAGGTAGCAATCACGTCAGAATTCTTTTCGATCATGTATGTAGACCCGATCACCCGAGCCGACCTTAGTCTCTTCCATGCCGAAGACAAATTCTCCGTATTCCACCGACTGAACTTTACCCGCACCGATGGCGGACGCGAAGCGTTACGCCACTTATTTCAGCATCCGCTCCAGGACATCCATCAGATCGTTGCGCGACAACAACTCTTGCAACAGATCAGCAGCAAAACTGACCAATGGCCCCTACAGATCACCAACGGCACCCTGCATGCGATCGAAAAATGGTTGGAATACCCACTGGATCCGATCAGCGAGACGACCGCCGCACCCGGCAATCTACTTTATCGTTGGCTCCATCCGGCCGACTTTTCCATGATTCGGTACAGCCTCCCGCACCTCGTCGATCTCTACGAAGGCTGTCTACAGATCCTGCACTTGATGGAGGAGATCGAATCGAACGGACCGTTACATGAGGAGATCCGTCGGCTCAAGTTCCTTCTTAATCAGACAGAATTATCCCGACTCAGCAGAAAACACTGGAACGGGTCCGCTCGACTTTACACCCTGCAGTTGGCGCGCATCACCCGCACCGAAAATCGGTCCGAGATGCTTGAGTTGGTGAATCTTTTTTATCGATTCGATGCGTGGTACTCGATGGCCAAGGCCACGAAAGCATTAAAGATGACCTTCCCTACATTCGTCGAATCGGATGGTCCGTTCTTGCACACCGAGCAACTCACACACCTACAACTCGACGAGCCGGTCGGATACGATCTTTCATTCAACACCGCACAACGGTTGTTCTTTCTAACCGGCGCCAACATGGCCGGCAAGAGCACACTCATCAAATCGATCGGGATTGCTGTGTATCTCGCTCATTTGGGGATGGGGGTTCCCGCTAAGAAGATGAAACTTAGTTTGTTTGAGGGACTACTCAGCAATGTAACCATCTCCGACAACGTCGTAAAAGGAGAAAGCTACTTTTTTAACGAAGTACAACGGATCAAAAATACATTGACCCACCTGATGGATGGCAGAAAATGGCTTGTCCTCATTGATGAACTTTTCAAAGGAACCAATGTGGAAGATGCCCGACGCTGCTCGCTGGCCGTGATCCAAGGCCTTGTACACCTCCCAAAAACATTCACCATTCTATCGACGCACTTATATGAAATCGCCGATTCAATCAAAAAAGAAAACGGCATTTTGTTTCGGTATTTTGAAACCGAGGTGCGGGCCGACAGCTTGCATTTTTCCTATCAACTCAAAGAGGGCGTCAGTGAAGACCGCATCGGATTCCGCATCCTCGAACGAGAAGGTGTAGCTGCTCTGCTCGATCAAATTCAACGTAATATTGAACCATGAGAAAATTCCTTCTGATCGCAATTTGCTGCTGCTCAATAACTGCTAAAGCGCAACGTCCAATCGATGTACTGAATTACCGGTTTGCACTCAATTTGTCTGATAGTTCCAACCGGATCTACGGAAAGGCAGACATTGAATTCCGTGCCTTGCAACCGATACAGCAGCTCGAGATCGATCTGGGGAAGTATGACAAAAACGGCAAGGGGATGCAAGTGACCTACGTGGGTCGCTACGTAAACCGACAAGAAACAATTGCTCCGCGACTTACCTTCCAATGGATCTCTGAAGACCGGATTCGCATCGATTTGGATAAGCCCTTTCAAAAAGATCAGCAGGCCCGGATTTGGATAGACTACAATGGTATCCCTCGCGATGGGCTCATCATCTCCAAAAATCAGCATGGCGAACGTACTTTTTTTGCCGACAACTGGCCCAATCGCGCACACCAGTGGATCCCTTGCGTGGATGACCCGGCTGATAAAGCCTCGGTTGAATTCATAGTAACTAGCCCAAAACATTATCAGGTAGTCTCCAATGGGGTTCTAATAGGAAACCCCGACAACATCAGTCAAGAAGGACTGCGTTCCTCTCATTGGA
>Ga0315906_10011316_pt1 | contig 10408 bp, 9 predicted proteins | sample LakEriMetagenome_4_FD_203526 | JGI IMG/M metagenome (GOLD analysis project Ga0315906, IMG submission 203526) | Freshwater fungal communities from buoy surface, Lake Erie, Ohio, United States - Buoy 2 MA122 | ecosystem: Environmental > Aquatic > Freshwater > Lake > Lake biofilm | place: USA: Lake...
CGGATCCGAACGCGCGCGGCGCGCGCAATGGCAGTCCGAAACGCGATCCGTGCTTCCGAAGTCGCCACTACCCCCTGCTCCGCAGGGGGTAGTGCCACACGAAGGATGGTCGACTCCGGCGATGGAAGCTCAGGCTTCGCTGCGCTCCGCCTTCGATTTGAGCGCTCGCCGCTGCTGCGGCTCGCTTTGGTGCTCGTTGCGCGCTCCGCCTTCGGCGACGCCCATCGTTCACGCGCGAGACTCGGAAGCCCGGCGACCACAACCCCTCGGCCACTTCGTGGCCTCAGGGATGTGCCACCCGCCGGGCACTGCCCGGCGGAAAGTCGCGGGCACTCGAGCGCGGAGCGAAGCGAAGCGGCGAGCAGGTTGTCCGCGACTTCGCGGCGCGTTCCGTGTGGCATCACTTCCAGTGATGGCGGATCCGAACGCGCGCGGCGCGCGCAATGGCAGTCCGAAACGCGATCCGTGCTTCCGAAGTCGCCACTACCCCCTGCTCCGCAGGGGGTAGTGCCACACGAAGGATGGTCGACTCCGGCGATGGAAACTCAGGCTTCGCTGCGCTCCGCCTTCGGCGACGCCCATCGTTCACGCGCGAGACTCGGAAGCCCGGCGACCACAACCCCTCTGCCACTTCGTGGCCTCAGGGATGTGCCACCCGCCGGGCATTGCCCGGCGGAAAGTCGCGGGTACTCGAGCGCGGAGCGAAGCGAAGCGGCGAGCAGGTTGTCCGCGACTTCGCGGCGCGTTCCGTGTGGCATCACTTCCAGTGATGGCGGATCCGAACGCGCGCGGCGCGAACGATGGAAGTTCGAAACGCCGCTGCGACGGCTCGCTTTGGTGCTCGTTGCGCGCTCCGCCTTCGACGACGAGCTCGCGCGCGTGCTTCGGCTAGCGGTTGCGCACGCGGATCACGAGTTCGGGGCACGACTCGACGCTCGTGCGGACCCGCAGATCGAGCGTCTTCCAGCGCGTCTCGCCGCGATCCTCGCGCCAGGTGAAGCCGGCGTCGCGCGCGAGCACCGGGTCGGACGCAAGCGCGTCGATTCGATCGAAGTCGACCGCGATCGACGCGTGTCCGTCGCCAAGCGACGGACCGATGTCCGCGATCAGCGGCACGACGGCCAGCACTTCGAACGGCTCGGCGAGGAACGAACCGTTCGGCGCCGAGCGCTCGAGATCGACGACGCGGACCGACCGGCCCTCCGGCCGGTTCACCATCGCGGGCCGCGGCCAGACGGGCGCCTCGATCCGGTAGACCACTTCGATCTCCGGCCCCGGAACCCCGCCTTCGAGTCGCAGCGCGAGCGTCTGCCGCCTTTCGCCGATCCCCCACGGCTCGAGCGACACGCGCACGCGCCGCGACGCGCCCGGCGCGAGATCGATGCTCCCGTCGATCGCCGGCACAAGGCAGCCGCACGACGACGCCCAGCCCTGCACGAGCGCCGGGCCGCTTCCGTCGTTGAAGATCGTGCATTCGAACTCGCGGGGGGGCGCACAGGTGGTCACGGCGCCGAGCTCGACGAGCGCGGGCTCGACGCGCAGCTTCGCGATCGTCGCGCGCGGATTGCGCTTCGCAGGCGCCTGCGAGCCCGGCTCGCCGGACTCGGCCTCGCGCGAGCGGACGGCGGATTCCGAACCGTCGCCGTCGCCCCGCAGGTTCAGGTAGACGCCCAGTCCGATCAGCGCGAACGCGACCAGCATGCCCACCGCCGCGCCGGAACCCGACGAAGGCGATCGACCACGCGAAGGCGACGCTTCGGACATCGCCGCATGGTACGGGCCGCAGCCGCGGCGCGAGGCGCGGGTACGCTCCACCCATGCGCATCCTGATCCTCGGCGGCACCGGATTCCTCGGCCCCCATCTCGTCGACCTCGCCCTGGCGAAGGGCTGGGAAGTCACGACCTTCAACCGCGGGAAGACCGATCCGAAGCGCCTCGCCGGCGACCGCTACGCGAAGGTGCGGCAGCTTCGCGGCGACCGCGACCCGAAGAAGGGCGACGGCCTCAAGTCGCTCGAGGAACTCGTCGCATCGATGAAGGCCGAGGGCAGCCGCTTCGACGCGGTGATCGACAACTCGTCGTACGTGCCGCGCATCACCAAGGCATCCGCCGAGCTGCTGGCGCCGGTGACGATGATGTACCAGCTCGTTTCGACGATCTCGGTGTGGATGGACAACTCGATCGCGCCCGACGAGTCGACCCCGGTCGCGACGCTCGAGGACGAGACGGTCGAGCAGATCACCGGCATGACCTACGGCCCGCTCAAGGCGCTGTGCGAGAAGGCCGCCGAGGCCGCGTGCCCCGGAAAGGCCTGCATCGTGCGGCCCGGCCTGATCGTCGGCCCCGGCGACGACAGCTGCCGCTTCACCTACTGGCCGGTCCGGATCGCCCGCGGCGGCCGGGTGCTCGCGCCGCGCGGGCCAAAGGCCGACGAGAGCCGAGTGCAGTTCATCGATGTGCGCGATCTCGCCGCGTTCCAGCTGAAGCTCATCGAGGACGGACACGAGGGCCTCTTCATCGCGAACGGACCGGAAGGGCCGATGACGATCGAGGAGATGCTCGCGGGCATCAAGGCGTCGGTGTCGGTGCCGGTCGAGTTCGCATGGATCGACGAGGCGTGGCTGCTCGAGCAGGGCGTGCAGCCGTGGATGGGGCTGCCGCTGTGGATCCCGCAGGATCCGACCACCGCCGGCGCCGGCCGCGCGAACATCGCAAAGGCGCTCGCCCATGGGCTGAAGTGCCGGCCGCTTGCGGAATCGGCGCGCGACACGCTCGCCGACTTCGAGGCGACGAAGGCGGAGCGCCCGGCGGACTTTGCGTGGGGCTCGGGTCGCGCGCCGGGCATCTCGGCGGAACGCGAGGCGGAACTGCTCAAGTCGTGGGATGCGAGGAACGCGGCGGCGACGGCGCCTGAGGCGGCGGAAGCGCCGGCCGCACCGCGCTAACTCCCGCCGGTGCCTGGCACGTGCCAACCGGTGCCGTGCACTACACGGCACGTGCCAGGCACCGGGTGTCCCCGCTGGCAACGCGCAAACGCGGATCCTCGCGTCCGGGCGGCGCAGAGGCTCCCTCACGACCGCTGTTCGACCACCCTTCCGGAGGTACCTGGCACGTGCCAACCGGTGCCTGGCACCGGTTGGCACGTGCCAGGCACCGGGTTGGGGATCGAGGTTTCCGATCGAACGCAGCGCACGCGCTCGCCCGAACGCGCTCTCTTCCCCCGGGCCGCCGTGTCCACGGATCCGTGGAACGGAGCCCGTTCTCACGTCTGCTCGCCATCTGTTCCTGATTCGGAAGGACTCGAAGTGAACAAGAGCCTGCTCTACGTCATCGCCGGAATCACCCTCATCGCCATCGGCATCCCCATCGAGGCGATGTGGACGAGCAGCCTCGCTGGCGAGTACCTGGCCTACATCGGCGTGATCCTCCTGATCGCGGGCGGGATCACTGCCCTGATCGGCAAGCTGCGCAAGCGAGCCTGATCGCCGCGGCCGCCATCCCCCCCATCGGTCGAAAAACACGACGGCCCCCGCATCGCGGGGGCCGTCGCTTCGTCTCGTGATCCTGCCGCGGATCAGTAGCGGTAGTGGTCGGGCTTGTACGGGCCCTCGACCGGCACGCCGATGTACTCGGCCTGCTTCTTCGAGAGCTTCGTCAGCCTCGCGCCGAGCTTGTCGAGGTGCAGGCGCGCCACCTTCTCGTCGAGGTGCTTCGGCAGCGTGGTGACCGTCTTGCCGTAGTGCTTCGAGTTCTTGAAGAGCTCGATCTGCGCCATCACCTGGTTGGTGAAGCTCGCGCTCATCACGAAGCTCGGGTGGCCGGTCGCGCAGCCAAGATTGAGGAGCCGGCCCTCGGCGAGGATGAGGATCGACTTCCCGTTCGAGAAGACCCACTCGTCGACCTGCGGCTTCACGTTCACGCGGCGCACGCCCTTGACCTTGGCGAGGCCGGACATGTCGATCTCGTTGTCGAAGTGGCCGATGTTGCCGACGATCGCCTTGTCCTTCATCTTCTGCATGTCGGCGGCGGTGATGATGTCGCAGTTGCCGGTCGCGGTGACGAAGATGTCGGTCGTCTCGATCACGTCCTCGAGCGTCACGACCTCGTAGCCCTCCATGCACGCCTGCAGCGCGCAGATCGGGTCGACCTCGGCGATCTTCACGCGGCAGCCCTGGCTGCGCAGGCTCTGCGCCGAACCCTTGCCGACGTCGCCGTAGCCGAGGACGAGCGCCGTCTTTCCCGCGAGCATCACGTCGGTCGCCCGCATGATGCCGTCGACGAGCGAGTGACGGCAACCGTAGAGGTTGTCGAACTTCGACTTGGTGACGGCGTCGTTGACATTGATCGCCGGGAACAGCAGCTGCCCGAGCTCCTGCATCTGGTAGAGGCGGTGGACGCCGGTGGTCGTCTCCTCGCTCACGCCCTTGATGTTCGGAACAGTGCGGGCGAACAGGCCCTTCGCGTCGCGCACGAGGTCGTTGAGGAGCGCGAGGATGACCTTGTACTCGTCGCTGTCGCCGGCCTTCGCGGCGGGAACCTTGCCCGACTTCTCGCACTCGAGGCCCTTGTGGGCGAGAAGCGTGAGGTCGCCGCCGTCGTCGAGGATCAGGTTCGGACCCTGGCCGTCCGGCCAGTTGAAGCACTGGAAGGTGCACCACCAGTACTCGGAGAGGGTCTCGCCCTTCCACGCGAACACCGGCACGCCCTTCGGGTTCTCGGGGGTTCCGTTCTTGCCGACCGCGACCGCGGCCGCGGCGTGGTCCTGCGTCGAGAAGATGTTGCACGACGCCCAGCGCACCTCGGCGCCGAGCTCGACGAGCGTCTCGATGAGGACGGCCGTCTGGATCGTCATGTGCAGCGAGCCCGAGATGCGCGCGCCCTTCAGCGGCTTGCGTCCCTTGTACTCGGCGCGGATCGCCATCAGGCCGGGCATCTCGTGCTCGGCGAGCTCGATCTCCTTGCGGCCGAAGCGGATCGTCTCGGGCGCGGTGCACTTCACCTTGTAGGGAAGGTTCTCGTGGAGGTCGAGACCGGTGTCGAGGAAGGTCCTCGCGGCGGTCTTCGACTCGGGCTTGGACTTGGCGGCGGGCTTCTTCATCGTCGGAGTCGAGGTGGGCATGTTTCGTGCTCGAAGTCGGCGGCTCGGGGCGCCCCGCCGTTGGCGCTTCATCCGTTTATCCGGATGAACGGAAGAATACTCTCGGACACCTGCCCCCGACAAGCCCTGAAACCCCGGTTTCCGCTCGAAACCCACCGCGCGCCGACGCGTCGAGCCGCCGTACCATCCGCGCCCCGGCCCCCGGTGGCCGATCCCGCGTTCGCACCCCCGCACTTTCCGAGGAAACCACCCCCATGCGCCTGTCCCGCCTGCTTGCCCTCTCCGTCGCGGCCCTCGCCAGCCTCGCCGTCTCCTCCGCCCCCGCCGCCGACTTCAAGGCGGACTTCAAGGGCGACGCCTATCCGATCGACGTCTGCGTCGTCTCGGGCGAGAAGCTCGGCAAGGACGCAGTCACCGTCGTCCTCGCCGACATGAAGGACGCCACCCTCAACGGCACCGAGATGAAGTTCTGCTGCGAGAAGTGCGCGGCCGCGTTCAAGGCCGACCCGGAGAAGTTCCGCTCGAAGTACGAGGAGCTGGTGGTCAAGGCCTCGGCCGCGTACCCGCTCGCGAACTGCCTGCTCATGCCCGACGAGAAGCTCGACGCCGATGCGAAGACGGTCGTCTACCACAACCGCGTCTACAAGCTCTGCTGCAAGAAGTGCGTCAACCGCTTCATGCGCGACCCGGCGAAGCAGGAGAAGGCGTACGAGGAGGCGGTCATCGCCGCGCAGAAGGCCTCCTACAAGGCGACCACCTGCCCGGTCAGCGGCAAGCCGCTCGGCGAGGGCGCGGTCGACGTCGTCGTCGGCGCCCGCCTCGTGCGCGTGTGCTGCCCCGGCTGCGTCGGACCGGTGAAGGCCGATCCGAAGGCTGCGATCGCGAAGATCGACGCCGCGAAGTGAGCCGATTCGAACCGTCGCGAACGCCCGGCCCGCACCCGCGGGCCGGGCTTCTTTTTGCGTCCTTCAGCGCGCGAGCCGCGCGACGAAGAGCCCGGGGCCCTTCGCATCGATGGCGGGGCGCAGCGGCCGGTAGAGGTCGAGGGAGAGCTTCGACTCCTCCGCGAGCCCGCGCATCGCGGCCTCGCTGAAGCCGAGATGCTCGTGGCCCATCGTCGAGCGGTACTCGGCGCGGCCGTGCTCGACCATGTCGATCACGATCGCGACGCCGCCCTTCGCGAGGCCCTTGCGCGCGGCGGCCAGCACCTCGGCGGGCTCGCGCACATGGTGGAGCACGAGCGAGAGCACGCAGGCGTCGAACTCGCCGGGCTTCATCGCGAGGTCGGCGAGGTCGCCGCGACGCACCTCGACGTTCCGGAACTCGCGCAGGCGCTTGCGCGCGGCGTCGAGCATCGCGGGCTCGCGGTCGACGGCGACGACCTTCTTCACGAACGGCGCGAGCTCCGCGGCGATCTCGCCGGTGCCGCAGCCGAGATCGGCGACCGCCCACCCGCGCGGCACGAGCGCGAGCAGCGCCTCAGCCGCGAAGCGCTCGCCGAAGAGTCCGCGCCGCAGCCCGCTCCACTCGCCGCCCACGCGGCCGAAGAAGCCCTTCGGGTCGCCCGAGCGCGCGGCGAGCACCTCGGCGAGCCGGCGGTCGTCGTCGGCGGTCTCGGGCGTACCCGCGAGCGAGTCGCGCAGGAGCTCCCACGCGGCGCGCGCGGCGGGCTTCATCGCGTCGGGCGCGAGGCGGTAGAGCGTGGCGGTTCCCTCGGCGCGCTTCGAGACGATGCCGGCCTCGTGCAGCGCCTTCAGGTGACGGCTCATCGTCGACTGCGCCGCCTGCATCGCGAGCGCGAGCTCGCCGACCGCGAGCTCCTCGCGCTCGAGAAGACGCAGCATCCGCGCCCGCTGCGGGTCGGCGAGCGCCGCGAAAATCGGAATGACGGGAGAGTCGCCGGCCACGGATCCTCGATCGGGAAACACCGGGCAGGACGCGTCGGGGCGCCCCGACGCGACGCGGGTCACGGGCCAGGCGGAAGCGCGGTGGTCGGCTCGACGGCGAGGCCGTACTCGGCGAGCTTCGCGGTCACCGCCGGCGACTTCGGCGCGATCGCGTAGGCCTGGCGCAGGCGGCGCGTCGCGACCTTGGTGTCGCCGAGCCGCTCGGCCACCTCGACCGCCTTCATGTAGGGCGCCGGATCGCGGCCATCGGTGAGAAGGATCGCCGCGTTCACCGCGCTCGCGGCCGTGTCGGGATCGTCCATCTTCAGGCCGTAGTCGGCGAGCAGCATGTAGCTCGGGATCGAGCGCAGCATGTTGCCGCGGTCCTGCAGGAGCTGCACGAGCTTCTGCTTCTCGCCGAGGCGGTAGTAGACCTGCGCGAGACCGGCGGCGACTTCCTCGCTGCCCGGGTTCGCAGCCTGCGCGGTCTCGACATGCGTGCGCGCCTCGCGCAGATTGCCGAGTTCCGCGAGGCAGACGCCGTAGCGGTACTCGACCTCCCAGTCGCCGGGCGCCTTCTCGAGGATCTCGAGGTACGCGGGCGCGGCCTTCTCGTACTGGCCGTACTTGAAGGCGTGGTCGGCTTCCTTGCGGGCAGCGACGAGCGGACGCGGGGTGCCGGTGCAGGCGGCGAGCAGGACCGTCGAAGCGACGGAAGCGAGGATCAGGCGGGTCATGGGGCACGATGATAGGAACTTCCCCGCGCGAGGAAAGTCGGGCGGATGCGCGGAAAATCCGCGAGACTGCCCGGGAATGCCCGCCGATTCGCACCGACCCGAGGCCGACTGGCGCCCACCCGCCGACGGCGGCCCCGCGCGCGTCGCGATCGGCCTGCACGAGGGCGCGGTCGATGCCGCGCCTCACCTCGACTTCTTCCTCGGCCCCGCCGAGCCTGTCGCCGACGACGCGCGGGTCGTCTGGTCGTGGCGGCTGCCGACCGACGCGCTCGAGGATGGCCGCATCGTCCCGGGAAGCTACGAGGCCGAGGCGTCCGACCAGCATCGCGCGCTCTATCTCCGCCTCGCGGAACCACGCGAACTCGGCGCGGATCGCGGCCGCTTCACCCCCCTCCTGCGCGCCGACGCGCGCGCGCGACTCGACGGCGCGCTGTCGATCGAGACGAAATCGTGGCGACTCCGCGCCGAACCAGCGGCGAGCGCAGCCGGCGGAGCGTCCCCCCCGCGCTGGCGCTTCACCTTCGCGGAGTTGCACTCGTGACGGGCGGAGAAGCGGCGGCACTCGGTTCCATTCCGGAGATCACGGCGACCTCGGTCGCCGTCGCCTTCAGCGTGTTTGGCGGCGCCTGCATGCTGCTCGTCGTCGCGGGGCTGCCGGGCACCTGGATCCTGATCGCGGCGGCGATCCTCGTCGACTGCCTCGACTGGCTCTGGCTGCCGCCCGGGTCGCCGCTCACCTTCCACCCCGTCACGATCGTGGCCGCGATCGCGGTCGGTCTCGTGGGCGAGGCGCTCGAGTTCGCGCTGAGCGCGCTCGGAGCGAAGCGCTTCGGCGCCTCGTGGCGCGGCATGCTCGGTTCGGTCGTCGGCGGCGTGGTCGGCGCGATCGCAGGCACCTTCCTGATCCCGATCCTGCTCGTCGGCACGCTGTTCGGCGCGGCGCTTGGCACCGCCGCCGGCGCGATCATCGGCGAACTCGCGCGCGGCGACCGCACGCTGCAAGACGCGGCACGGCCTGCGCTTGGCGCCGTGATCGGCCGCCTGCTCGGCACGCTCGCGAAGCTGCCGGTCGCGATCGCGGTCTGGATCGTGCTCGCGATCGCGGCGTTCCGGGCGTGAGCTCGGTTTGACGCGACTGCGTCATCCTGACATACTCGAGCAACCTCAGGCATCGTGCCTCGGGTCAGGAAAGGTTCCGGGCACGCGGGTCACCGCGCGCTCGGTCGTCGGCACGGACATCGAAAGGACGGCACATGAGGATGGATGGATTCTCCCCCCTGCGCGCGTGCGGCGCGCTCGCAGCGCTTGCGTTCGCACCTGCGGCGCTCGCCGCAGAAATCCGCGTTCCCGCCGATCACCCGACCATCCAGGCCGCGATCAACGCGGCTGCGAGCGGCGACACGGTGATCGTTTCCTCCGGAACCTACGCCGAGCAGATCCGCTTCAACGGCAAGGCGATCGAGCTGCGCTCGGAGTCGGGCGCGGCCAACACCATCATCGACGCCGGGCAGCTCGGCACGGCGGTGAAGTTCGTCAACGCCGAGACCGCAGCGAGCGTGCTCGACGGATTCACCATCCGCAACGGCCGCGCTGCCGTCGGTGGCGGCCTCTACCTCAACTCGGCGAGCCCGACGATCCGCAACTGCGCCGTTACCGGCAACACCGCCCTCGACCGCGGCGGCGGCGCCGCGATCGTGAACGGCCGCCCGAGCTTCACCAACTGCACCTTCTCGACCAACACGGCGACCGAGCGCGGCGGCGGCGTCTACCTGATCGTGAACAGCGACGTGACCTGGTCCGGCTGCGTCTTCACGGGAAATCGCGCGAAGAACCTGAACACCCTGAGCGCCGGCGGCGCCGTCGCCGCGGAGACAGGCGCGGACCAGACCTTCGTGAACTGCACGTTCACTTCGAACAAGGCCGAGCCCGAGACGAACTACAACGGCGACTCGCAAGGCGGCGCTGTGTGGATGAACGGGCCCGTGCTCACGCTGACGGGATGCGCGTTTACCGACAATCGTGCGGTCATGCGCGGCGCGAGCCAAGCCGACGGCGGCGCGGTCTACACGAACACTGGCTCGATCATCACGGCCACCTCCTTCACTGCCAACACCACGCAGACTCTCACGGCCGGATCGGGCACCGGTAGAGGTGGCGCGATCTACACTGGAATCGTGCTTGAACTCGTCGACTGCGACTTCACTTCCAACACCTGTACAGGGTTTTCAGATTCGCGGGGCGGAGCGATCTACGGGGCTTCAGATCTTTCCCTAATCGAATGCGAACTGAAGTTCAACGCCGCGAGCAACGGCGGCGGCGCGATCTACTCAGGATCAGCCTGCTCACTTTCCGGATCAGAGTTCCGCGGAAACACCGCCACCGGGCCCGGCGGCGCCATTCGCGTCAGCGGCACAGTACAGAGCAGCAATTCCGCGTTCATCGAAAACACGAGCAACGAGATAGGCGGCGCGATACACACGAGCGCCACTTTCATCGCGAGCGCGTCCCTCTTTCGGGATAATCAGGCGATTCTCGCCGGTGGAGCCGTTCAGTGCGGACAAAGCGGCGCCATCACCAACACCGTCTTCGAGTCGAATCGCTGCATCAACTCCTCCGGGGAGTGCTACGGGGGTGCGATCCGCTGCGTAAACGGGAATACCGCCGGTCCGATGACGGATGTGCAGTTC
>Ga0315906_10011317_pt1 | contig 10408 bp, 10 predicted proteins | sample LakEriMetagenome_4_FD_203526 | JGI IMG/M metagenome (GOLD analysis project Ga0315906, IMG submission 203526) | Freshwater fungal communities from buoy surface, Lake Erie, Ohio, United States - Buoy 2 MA122 | ecosystem: Environmental > Aquatic > Freshwater > Lake > Lake biofilm | place: USA...
GCCAACGACTGCGCTGGATGTCACGGTGCAAGGCCAGATTCTCTATGAGATGCAACAATTGGTTAGCAACTCTGGCACAGCGCTGATTTGGATTACACACGACCTTGCTGTGGTGGCTGGCTTAGCAGACCATATTGCCGTGATGTACGCAGGTCGAATTGTCGAATACGGCACGGCTGAAGCCGTATTAAATGATCCGCGCCATCCCTATACGCGTGGACTTCTTGACTCCGTACCCACCACGACAACACCTGGCATGCGATTAAGACAAATTCCGGGTGCGACACCTTCTATCACTGAACTGGGTGCCTCGTGCGCCTTTGCTGCACGCTGTAACTATGTCCAAGCTAACTGCTCTCAGATGCCAGACATGTCATCGCTTGGCGCACATCAGGTGCGCTGTTGGCATCCTCTGATGCCTGTGCATGTGACTAAGCATAGCGAGGTTTCGCGATGACTGAGTTATTAACGTTTGAAAAAGTATCAAAGCGCTTTGGTCGAAAGCTGGATGTTTTTGAAAAAATTGCGCGAGTCATTGGCGCAGATATTCAAGCCCACACCGTGCACGCGGTCGATCAAGTGTCGTTCAGTATTCATGATGGGGAGGTCGTTGGTCTCGTGGGGGAGTCTGGCTGCGGAAAGTCGACGCTGGGCAGATTAGGTTGCGGCTTACACACTCCAACTGAGGGTACGGTGCGCTACCGCGGATTGCCACTCGAAACACTGAGCGGGATTCGTCGACCCATTCAACTTATTTTTCAAGATCCCTTTGCCTCGCTTAACCCGCGTATGCGTGTGCTTGATATTGTTGGAGAAGCACCGCGCGTACACGGTTTGATTGACCGAGCAGAGGTCAGTGATTACGTGGCGAATTTACTGAAGCAAGTCGGCTTAGATCCCACGTATATGCAACGCTATCCGCATCAATTCTCTGGTGGCCAGCGCGCGCGTATCGGCATTGCTCGCGCTTTGGCGGTGAAGCCGGAGTTCTTGGTGTGCGACGAGGCCGTCGCAGCGCTCGATGTATCGATCCAGGCGCAAGTCCTGAATCTGTTCATGGATTTGCGTGATGACCTCGGTTTGACTTACATGTTCATCAGTCACGATTTGGGCGTAGTGAGACATCTCTCCAACCGAGTGGTTGTGATGTATCTCGGTCGTGTCGCTGAAATTGCACCGACAGAAGAACTCTTTGCAGAGCCTAACCATCCTTACACACAGGCTTTGCTGCAGGAAATCCCCCGTATCGATCGCACGCATAGAACATTTGTACCGATTAGGGGTGAAATCCCCTCTCCGCTCGCTCCCCCGAGTGGCTGTCATTTCCACCCGCGCTGCCCGCACGCGATGCCGCGCTGCGCCCAAGAAGCACCAGCCCTTCGCGAAATTAGTCCTGGGCGTTTATCTGCCTGTCACCTTAACGATCCTACCTCTTAACATATGAAACGAAGCCATCCTGTTGAATTGCAAGCACCCGACCTGAGTGCCTGGGAAAACTCCAACACGGACGTGCCCTATGTTTGGAGCTTCGACTCCGGCAAACCCGGTCCGCACGTGATGGTCCAAGCCCTCACGCACGGAAACGAGATTTGTGGCGCAATCGTGGTTGACTGGCTCATGCGGCAAAATGTACGCCCCAAGGTGGGACGACTCACGATTGCGTTCGCCAACATGCTGGCCTTTGCCAACTGGGATCCGCTGAACCCAAGCAAGAGTCGTTTTGTAGACGAAGATTACAACCGTGTCTGGGGTGATGACGTCCTACTGGGTAGTCGTGATTCGGCTGAATTACGACGCGCTCGTGCGTTGCGCCCATTCGTTGATGACTGTGATTACCTGCTCGATATCCACTCGATGTCAGAGCCGTGTGCCCCTATTATGGTGTGTGGTGCAACCGGACAAGGCGGAGAGAAAAGCGCCGCACTTTCTAAGCTGCTTGGGCTACCAGAGAACCTGCTGATCGACACCGGACACCCTGCTGGCCTGCGCATGATTGAGCGCGGTGGTTTTGGCAAGCCCAATGACCCGCGCACGGGTCTGCTCATTGAGTGTGGTCAGCATTGGGAGAAGTCATCGGTTGATGTGGCCAACGACTCACTCTTACTGTTTCTCAAACATTTCGGTGTGATCGATGCGGCCTTCGCGCAAGCGCACTTGCGACAACCGCTAGCAGCTAGACAACGCATCATCCGTGTGACAGAGGCCGTTGTCGCCAAATCCACAGCCTTCACCTTTAATAAGGCCTACACGGGCTTGGAAGTGATCGCAAAGAAAGGGGATTTGATTGCTACAGATGGGGATCAACGTATCGTTGCCCCCTACGACGACACCGTGCTCGTGATGCCGTCAACGTCCAACGTACGTGTGGGAGCAACCACCGTACGTTTTGGACGTTTCGAAGACTAAGGCTCTGCGTCTTATTGCTGGATCGTGATCTTACGATCACGAATGATTTTGCCCCAGGTCTCGGACTCCTTGGCAATGTACTTTGCCAACTCCTCGCGTGTGCCTGCGGTGAGGGTTAAGCCTTTATCACGTAGCTCTTTTGCTGTGACGGGGTCCGTAATAACCTTGATGAGCTCTTTATTCCAGCGATCCAATATTGCCGGTGGTGTTTTTGCCGATGCGACAAATGCATACCAGTTGTCGGCGTCAAAGCCTGGATACCCTGATTCAGCGATGGTTGGAATCTCAGGAAAAATATCAACGCGCTTGCTGCTTGTCTGCGCCAAGGCGACAAGTTTGCCCGAACGAATGTGAGGTGCAGCAGACGGCAAGGCCGCGTAATAAACCGTTACACGATTACCCATCACGTCTACGGTTGCAGCGCCACCACCCTTGTAAGGTACGTGAACGATATCAACACCAGCACGCTGGTTAAACAACTCACCTTGCAAGTGCGAGGCCGAACCGGCACCCGTCGAAGCAAAGGTCAACTTACCCGGCTCCTTTTTTGCGAGATCCACCAAGTCTTTCAACGTTTTAATACCTGACTCTGGAGAGACCAACAGCACGTTAGGAAAGCTTCCACCCATCGCAAGCGGTGCGATATCCTTAACGGGGTCGTAAGGAATCTTCATCAAATGGGAAGCGATAGACAACGGACCTATAGAACCAAGCATAATGACCGAACCATCGGCGGGCCCAGTCACAACGGTATTGGTCGCGATGTTGCCGCCCGCACCCGGCTTGTTATCCACGACAACTTTAATACCCATGTTTTCTGAGAGTTTTTTGCCGATGATACGTGCGGCAATGTCATTGGCACCGCCCGGAGGAAACCCAACATAGAGCGTGACCCCTTTGGACGGCGGAAACTCCTGCGCCAAAACCTGACTGCCCATCAAACCTAAGCTTGCTGCAGCTGCAACAAGTACCGCCATCATGTTTTTCTTCATTTTCACTCCAGTCTAAATTTATCGCTGTTGATGCAATGGCATCTTAGCGCCAATATGTTGCTTTTTCCTAGCGTCTGCCAGCTCACACTGACGTTGTCGCTCCCGTGCAGTGCGCTTTTGCTCGGGTGTTGTGCGATCAAAACATCTGGGGCAACTAACCCCGAGCTCGTACTGATCAGACTCAAAGGTCCCCTTCGGAAACGGTTGTCGGCAGCAGCGACACAAGCGGCTTTCTCCACGCTCAAGGCCATGCGTCACCGCCACCCGCTCATCAAACACAAAACACTCACCCCGCCAGAGACTGTTCTCAGGCGAGATGGTTTCGAGATACTTCAATATCCCGCCTTCAAGATGGTAGACCTCGTCATAACCTTTAGCGCGCATCATCGCGGTCGACTTTTCACACCGTATGCCGCCGGTGCAAAACATCGCAACTTTTGGGCGCTTGCCATCAACGGCTTTCAATGCATTTGCCTCATCAACCCAAGCCGGCAACTGGGAAAACGTCTGTAGTTTTGGATCGATTGCTCGTTCGAAGGTACCAAGCTCAACCTCATAATCGTTACGCGTATCAATTAACACGACCTCCGGGTCACTGATCAACGCATTCCAATCCTCTGGCTTCACATAGGTCCCAGCCATGGTAATTGGACTGACCTCAGGTACGCCGGAGGTCACAATTTCTTTCTTTAGGCGAACGCGCATGCGTCGGAATGGAGCCAACTCTGACCAAGACTCCTTGGGTTGCAAGTCTGCAAACTTTGGGTCTGCACGCAAATATGCGAGTACAGCTCGAATAGCATCCTCAGGACCGGCAATCGTGCTGTTAATACCCTCTCGCGCAAGCAAAATGAGCCCCTTGACACCCTGCCGCTCACAGAAGGCCAATAGGGGCTCTTTGCGGGATTCAACGTCCGGCAACTCGACAAATTTATAAAATGCGACAGTCAGAAATTTGTGTGAATTCATATCGTCATTTTAAGCCTGACTGCGCTTAGAGTGCGTTAACATTTACGCACAGACGCTAAAACACGGAGACATACATGCATTTCATAACAAAATGGATCGGAATCGCAGCAGTGGTTTGCTCAAGCAGTGCCATGGCACAGACGTATCCGAACAAGCCCATCACCCTTGTGATCCCTTTTGCTGCTGGTAGCGGCACAGACTTTGTAGCCCGCACAGTGGCACAAAAGCTTTCTGAGCGCTTAAAGCAACCTGTTGTCGTAGACAACAAAGCCGGCGCGAGCGCGCAAATTGCCGCCCAGTTTGTCGCCAAGGCAGCGCCAGACGGCTACACCTTGTTCATGACCACAAACACGTCGCATTCTGCCAACCCATGGATGTTTAAAACGCTGAACTACGATCCAATCAAGGATTTCACGCCAATCGTACGTGTGGGCGAACTCCCTTTTGCGCTCGCGATCAATCCAAAAATACCTGCTAAAACCTTGCAGGAATTCATTGACTACGCAAAGAAGACACCAGGAAAGTTGGCTTACGCGACACCGAACAGCACATCGCTAGTGGCAATGGAAACAATCAAAAAAATCGCTGGCCTAGATATCGTGGGTGTCCCCTACAAAGCAAGCCCGCAAGCCATGACAGACCTCATCTCTGGGGAGGTGCAGGTCTATGTCGTCGACCTAGGCTCAGGCATGGCATCTCTCAAGTCAGATCGCGTGCGTTTACTTGCGGTGACAACCGCCAAAGGCTCACAAAGTTTTCCTGGTACGCCCGCGATTGCGAGTGTCGTCAAGGGCTTTGACTTAGTCTCATGGAATGGAATTTTTGGCCCAGCTAATCTGCCGCGCCCCATCGTCGACAAAATCAACACAGAGATGCAGGCCGTCTTTGCAGACAAGGATTTCCAAGCAAGGATTGCTGCAACAGGCTTTGAACTCGATCCGACCAAGACACCTGAAGAGTTCGCAAAATACGTCGACTTTCAACTTAAGCACTGGGGTGAAATGCTTCGCAACGCTGGCGTTAAACCCCAATAGTGAATGTCCACAGCCAGTGGTCTGCCCGGTAACCGTGCAGACCAAGACTCGTTTTCTCTAACAATCCACCGACCTCGGGAGCACACATGTCTACTCTGCTTACAAGCCCACTAAAACGCAAAATATTCAACGCGGTTAGCTGTGCGCTTTTGCTCACCAGCGCAACGAGTTTTGCCCAGAGTAACTCCATTAAACTGATGGTAGGCTTCCCCCCGGGTGGTGGTACGGACGTTATTGCCCGTGTACTCGGTGAGCAGCTGAGCCAAGTGCTTGGTACCCCAGTCGTTGTGGATAATCGCGCAGGAGCCGGCGGTCAAATTGCCGCGCAGGCGCTCAAGGCGGCTCCCGCTGACGGCACGGTATTATTTTTATCGCATGATCACACCATCTCAATCCTGCCCCTAGTGACCAAGGCACCCGGGTTTAAGCCAGACACGGACTTTGTACCCGTCGCGGGCTTCGCGACCTTTGCAAACGGTATCGCACTATCCGGCGCGGTACCTGACACCTCACTCGAACAATTTATCAAAGCGGTCCGTGAGCAGCGACAGGGCAAGGCCTCTATCGGCATACCCGCACCGAATTCTGTTCCAGAGTTTCTTGTCAAAGTATTAGCCGCACAATACAAGGTCGATCTGGTCTCGGTACCCTATCGCGGCAGCGCCCCCATGTTGGCGGATATGCTGGGGAATCAAATTCCGGCAGGGGTTGCTTCCGTGCCAGACTTCATCGAGTTTCAAAAAGCTGGCAAAGTACGCATGGTAGCTGTGATGGGGGCTAAACGTCAGGCCGTGATCCCAGACACACCCACGTTTGCGGAGCTTGGCATTAAAGGATTTGAAGACCTACCTTACTACGGTATTTTTGCACCCAAGGGAACACCGCCTGCCACCATTGAGCGCTTGGGCAACGCACTTGCAAAGGTACTGGAGATGCCTCAGGTAAGACAACGTCTGGTGGCAATGGGACTGACTGTGGAATACATGTCAAGCCAAGCGCTCTCTCAACGCGAGAGTGCTTATACGAAGAATTGGGCACGCATTATTGAGGCGAGCGGCTTTAAAGCGCAGTAATCGTCCCGAACGGTCATTTCGCAATAGCGCAATGACCGCCAACGGACGCCTTGCCTGAACCCGCCGCAATCAGCGGCGGTTCATTGCGTAAGTCAATCGGTGCAGACACGACCGTATCCCAGACAAGAAACAGCACCAAGACGCTCCAAAAGACCACGCTCAGTTTTGTGTTGGATATTTTCGTCATCTTAGCCACCTAAACTTAGAACTGATAGTGACGGCGAACTCTTATGCCGATCATTGTGCCCATCAAAGCGAGTGGCACCCAAATCCATCCGTGCACACTGCCCGTAGAGATACCACTGAGCATCGCCCCGATATTGCAGCCGAACGCCAGCCTGGAGCTATAGCCCATTAAAAATCCTGCCAGCAATCCAACAGCCCACTGTTGAGTCGTCAAGGGCTGCGCTGCCGTCGTTGCCTTCGCAGAGATCCACAGGGCGCCACCCAAGATACCAATATTTGTAATGGAGGTGATGTCCATCAGCACAGACTCAGTCAAACGCTGAGCGTTACCGGCTTGGCTCCAAAACGCATTGGCAGTCGGGTCAAACAAACCCGCCGCATTCACAAGCTTTGCGGCCCACAAACCAAACCCATAGACAACGCCCCAGGGCTGACCTGCAATCACAAGGTTAAGTGTAGCCAAGACGGCTAAGGCCACCGCACCCACCAACCACTTGCGATCCCACCAGGTGCGCCCAGGCCCGACCCAGGCGCGCACCAGCAAGCCTGCAGCAAGTAATCCCGCGAGCGTGATAAGCAAAGCCTGTGTGCCACCAAACACGGTCACCAGACCAATCGGTTCGATTTGCCCAAGCGTTAACCAGTCACCCACATGCACCGAACCTAAAAAGCTTCCGAAAGCAAACAAAGGAAGAATGCCCATATTGAGGGGAATCCCGAGGCCCGCCTTGTACAAGGTGCCCGAGCCACAGCCATCCGCAATTTGCATGGTTAAGCCAAACACAAACGCACCAATTAATAAACTGACGCTGGGCGGCCCCAAGGCTGCGGTGAGCTCAGAGTACTGGGAAAGAAGAGGCAAACATAAAACCGAGGCAAGCGCCAACAACACGAGTTGGCCCGTGACTCCGCGTGGATCACGCTGCTCAAGGAGCTGTCTCCATCCGGTCGTAAAACCAAAACGGGCGCCCGCCAGTGCGGCTCCCATTCCAATCCCAACCAAGAACAAAACCGCCTGCCGAATTGAGACACTTAGTGCCAAATAAACAAAAAAAGCGAGAAGTGCAAAACTCAGTGGCAGACGTTTCATACAAAATTACTTCGAGGTGTAGAGCTGAAAATCAATCAATAACTGTTTAACACGATTCGGTACGTTGTCCATCGGCAGCGGGCTATCAGCACGAGTCCAATCTACCATTGAGCCGGCGTACAACTTGACGTTCTTTTGCCCAACGAGTTCTGACATGACAAACCAGTTTGTCGCCGCCCAGTGCCCGGTGTTACAGAACGAGATCGTTTCGGTATCGTCTTTCAAAGGAGTTGCTGCCGCAAGTTTCTTGGCTTCACTCGCCGACACCACCAATGAGCTCTTTGGCTCGAACCAGGTGGAGTGCTCAACGTTTACCGCGCCCTTAAGTGTGCCGGGTGTCTTTGCGACTTGGTGACGTGTTGAACCATCATAGAAAGCCGCTGGACGCGCATCAACCAGCAAAGTCTTACCAGTTTTGGTGCTGTTGATCACGTCCTCGCGCGTTGCAATCATGCTTTGATCGATCTTTGGGGAGAACGCGCTGGGCTGTACGCTCACGGGTTGGTTATCTAACGATAATCCCGCTGCCTGCCATGCTTTGAGTCCGCCATTCAAGACCGATAGATTTTTGACACCCAACACCTTGAGTGTCCAATACACCCGAGCAGCCGCACCGAAATCCGTATCGTTTGCGCCGCTAGAGACCACGATCACGTGCGTGTCTGGCGTGATACCCAAACGCTGCACATTCGCGGCAAGTTTTTCCAGACTCGGTAGCTCGCCTGGATTGGATTCAGGACCTCTCCATGACCCGTACGGTGCATTTAAAGCACCAGGGATGTGATTCGCAGCGTAGGACTTCGGATCGCGAATATCCACGACTCGGGTCTTCGCGTCCGCTTGTGCGGCTTTTACCGCTTGAGGATTGAGCAAAGGCTCTGCTGCCCAGACAGAAAAAGAGGCAAACAATGCCACGACAGCTAATGCAAATTTTTTCATTTTTTGGCTGCTACGTAAGGGAAGTTAGAAAACAGTGTGTGGATTGTGCCCACAAAACAACCTACGCAAAAGGATATTTTTATCATCTTCTTATAACCAAAAGAAATATAAGCGCAATCGGTTCAAAAAAGTCTGTTTCCTATACTTTCTCGCTTGCTGGCCCAACTAACCCTATTATCATCTTGGTTTACCTGATCGCTTTGAGAGACTGCTATGAAAATCGCATTTATTGGCCTAGGACGAATGGGTTGGCATATGGCAGGACATCTGCAGCGTGCCGGTCACACCTTATCTGTCTACGACACCTCACCCACCTTGCCCGCAGACTGGGTGAAGGCCTTTGGCGGCCACGCAGCCGCATCGATTGCCGAAGCGGTCACACGTGCAGAGCTCGTGATGACCTCCTTACCCGCCGATGCGGCGCTCTCCGCCGTCTGGGAACTCGCCCAACCCACCCTGGCACCCGGCGCCATCTGGGTTGACCACTCAACCACCTCAGCTGAAATCGCCAGACGCTTAGCCCAAATCGCCGTCTCGGCAGGACGTCACTTTATCGATGCACCCGTCTCGGGCGGCACGGTCGGAGCAGAGAAAGGCACCTTGGCCATCATGGCCGGCGCAGACCCTGTTGCCTGGAAGGTCGTCGAACCCGTCATGGCGGCCTACGCTCAGCGCTGCTCCTTGATTGGCGAGCCAGGAGCGGGTCAGCTCACCAAAATGTCTAACCAAATATGTGTTGCCGGCATTGGCCAAGCACTGGCAGAAGGTCTTGCTTTTGCCGAGCACAACGGCCTAGATCCACGCAAGGTCCTGGACGTCATGCTCAAAGGCTCGTCGACCTCGTGGATGATGGAAAACCGCGCTGAGACCATGATTGAGGGAAAGTTTGATTTCGGTTTCTCAACCACACTCATGCGTAAAGATTTAGGTTTAGTGATGGACGAAGCGCGCCGTGCGGATGTGTCGCTCCCTGTCACGGGACTGGTTGCACAACTTCTGTCGGACGTAGCTGCCATGGGCCTCGCTAACGCAGATTGGTGCAGCCTGATGCAGCGACAGCGCCGTGTGCAATCCGGCAAATGAGTAAACGTGATGCCCGCTTGCAGGCAATGCTAAGCGGGCCAATCTTTTTGACGCTGCTTGGGCTTGCCTGGCCGAACCTGTTGATGATGGTGGCCCAATCCAGTACCGTCTTACTGGAGACCTGGTTCATCTCACAACTAGGTGTTGACGCCTTAGCAGGTGCGGCGCTAGTCATGCCCATCCTTATGCTGATGCAAAGCATGTCACAAGGCGCCATGGGTGGCGGGATCTCTGCCGCAGTGGCGCGCGCACTTGGCGCAGGCGATCAGGCACTTGCCAATCGCCTAGTGCTTCATGCCGTTGTACTAACCGCTGGACTCGGTGTGCTCTGTTCAGCCACACTGTGGATCTTTCGCGAACCCGTGTTCACGTTAATGGGGGCGAGTGGCGCTGCCTTAGAGGCAGCAATGACGTATTCAGGCATTGCCTACTGCGCCTTAACGTTGATGTGGATCATGAACGCCTTAGCCAGTGCGATTCGGGGCACGGGCAACATGATGATCCCAGGCGCTGTCATCTGTGGTGGTGCCATTGCGCTGGTGCCTGTTTCGGCCGGCCTCATCTTTGGCTGGGGTCCCGTGCCAGCACTAGGCATTGCAGGCGCGGGCTGGGCGCTGATGATTTATTTCGGTGTTG
>Ga0315906_10011318_pt1 | contig 10407 bp, 9 predicted proteins | sample LakEriMetagenome_4_FD_203526 | JGI IMG/M metagenome (GOLD analysis project Ga0315906, IMG submission 203526) | Freshwater fungal communities from buoy surface, Lake Erie, Ohio, United States - Buoy 2 MA122 | ecosystem: Environmental > Aquatic > Freshwater > Lake > Lake biofilm | place: USA: Lake...
GGCAAGAGTTCGGGCTACTGGAGCAGCATCAGATCCCAAGGACTTGAAATATCAAACAGTTCACTTGGACATTTGGTAGATGTGCTCACTGTCCAAAAATTACAACTTGCACAGTCACCCACTAGGCTCAAGAGCATCACACGGCTACAACAGCTGATAGCGGACGAAATTCGCAATCGGCTGCATTTAACCGAGCAAGAATTTGAATTCCCTCAATCTGATTTCACTAGAACCAACAAGACTGAACAAGAAAACTACGGTGCAATGCCGTTTGTGATGCTCTCCACTTGGTGATTTCTCAGAACGCCTTCGACAGTTCAGCCAACGCAATCAATCCATGTGCGGCATCTACTGCTGCATCCGTGCCTTCAATTTCAACCTGCACGTTGCGTCTCCAGTTATGGATCTTGACTTTCATCGCACCTGCATCAGTCTTGATCACGTGTTCGACGTCGTATTGAGGAATCCGCTCTCCTTCAGGCAGGGATGATCTGACGGTCGTGCGAAATTGCCGAGCAAGATGTGCCTCCAACTCCCAAGTTGCGTCTGCTCGCTTGGAAAGATCTTTGCTGAGCTTTGCAACAGTCTTCTTCACAGCAGCAGGCTTCATGCCTTTAGATTCAGGTAGGTCAGCAGTTAAATCAACGCCACGATCTAGCTTGCCTTGCACGTTACTGTAGAAGTCAGCTGCGTTAAGAGCAGTCATGCAATCAGCAAATGCAGCTCGAGCAATGCTTGTGAAGAACACTTGCAATTCCTGCCTGATCTCTGAATCTTCGGTCGTGAGGTATCGGTGTTTCATTGAAGATTTCCTCGATTCAGTTGACAGCAGCGATGGTGGCTTTGAGTGCTTGTCTCAAATCACCTGTGGCTTGGGCGTTTTGGATCACCAGTGCCAGACTCAAGCCAGTGCTGAGTTCAGCAAAGTGCAACATGTGGTCATTGGGGGTGTGATTGATGATTTGTGAAATCTCATCATCAGCGCCAGCAGAGCCATGCCCTGCAAACTTGCTGGCATTCATCAGCGGCTTCATATGGTTGTAGTGCTTGGCGATCATGGTGGCACTGGTTCGTACCTGCTGTTGGATCTGCTCGGCTGTCATGCCTTGTGCCACCAGCTGTGTAATTGCGTAGTGCCGAAGGCTGTACAAGGTGCGTTCTTCGCCAGTGACAGGGCAGATCAACAGCTTGGCATCCTCCAGCAACTGCTTGAACTGCTTGGTCAGTTGTTCAGGTTGCGAGCCATCGCTGAGCCTGAACAAGCGAACAGGGTGTTGCTTTTCCAGCACTTGGATGAGCGTCTTGTCTTTGAACTCTGGTGCTAGCTGCCTCAGTCGCTCCAAGTACAGCCAGCAGCTGCGGTGCAGAACAGCGCCTTGCCGAGCATTCTTTTTCACTGTCTTGCCGCGCTGGATATTGGCGTACAGCACAGGCTCATTGGGATTGGCGTGAACTTCGATGTGCCGCCATTCCAAAAACTCCATCTCTGTGCCGGTTCGCATGCCTGTGGCTGCAGCGAATGGAACGTACACAGCCAGCAACTCGCGAATCATTTGTGTGCGACCTTTGCGGCCTTTGGCAACCCACTCAGGCAGGAATTTCAGCAACTGCTCCATCTCCTTGTTGCTGAAGTCAGGCCGACGTCCACTGGCCTCACCTGTGTTCTTAAGAGTAGGGCGCTGATGGCTGGTCATGTAACCACGCTCGATCGCGTGGTCGAACACCAGGTTCAGCGCCGCATTGTGATTAGCCTGTGCGCTATGGCTTAATTCACGCCCAACCTTTTCGCGCCTCCAAACGCAGAACTGTGAAAACACTTCCTGCGATATTCGGTTGATGTTGTAGGCGCCGAAGAAGGGGATCAAGTATGTTTTGAGTGCACTCAGGTAATCGTTGATGCTGCCGCGCTTGGTCTTGTCAGCATCAACTTTCTTCTCTAAGTCTTGCTGAACAAGTTCAGCAACTGCTTTGAACCGCTTAGACAAAACAGGTTGTCCATTTTTGGCCAATATCCTTGCTTCGTGCCATAAATCCTCAGCAATTTGGCGGGCTGTGCTTTCGTCGCTGGTGCCTGTGGCTTTGCGAATCCAGTTGTTGAATGATTCAATTTTGTAATGCGCTTGCCAACGATCGCTGTCAGGTCTACGAACCAAGCGTATGTAATTTTCGCGAACGACAATAGTTTCAGCAACTTTGTTGGGCATGTGTGTATTGTAATTTAATTGCTAAAAAATAGCAACCCCAATCAAAACGTGTAACCACCGTGTAACGTAAAAACCAAGAAAAAAGCACCTGCCGGTTAGGGCTAAGTGCTTGATTTCATTGGCTTTTTATGGCTCCTCGACCTGGGCTCGAACCAGGGACCTACGGATTAACAGAAATCCAGGCTCGTAAAAAACCATTATAAATCAATGACTTACGTGTAAAAATAGCCACCGTGTAATATTTCGTGTAATTGGCCAAGAGTTGCATATTGCAACTGGCGAGGTGAAAATCTGGTTTTTCAGGTTTTGAACCCCGAATTTTGACCCCAAAACTTCGACGACACCGTCGGGGCTCGAACTAAATTTCTCAAAAGTTCGACTCCATGACGGGACACCGAATTTTGAAATCCCAAAAGTTCGACTCCGCGCGCAGTGCCCGAAAAGAGGAGGGCGGAAGTTCGACTCTCAAAATAGGATTCAGACAAGACGGTGGAAGATTTAGCAACTCAGTCAAGGTAACGTATATTTGAACGTATGGACAGACTTCAAAACATCGAAACTTTTGTACGAGTAGCTCAAACGCAGAACTTCACAGAAGCTGCCAGGCAACTGCGTATCGCAAGGTCCGTTGTAACGAACCGCATCCAACAGCTTGAGGAGTATGTGGGTGCACCGCTATTTCACCGAAGTACCAGAGTTGTTCGATTAACTGAAGTTGGTCAGGCATTTCAAAGAGATTGCACAGAACTTGTATCTAAAGCAAGCGATATCGTCGATCAAATGAGAGATGTTCGAGGATCACCGGCAGGAACACTCAGTGTGCACGCGTTGACAGGATTTGTATTGGGTCGCTTCGCTTCCGTGATACATGAATTCCAGGAAACCTATCCAGATATCAAATTAGATCTAAACGTAAGTGATGCAGTCGTAGATCCAGTTAAAGCTGGTGTAGATTGCGCTTTACAAATATTTCCTCCCACTTCGACAGAGTTGATTTCGCGGCCCTTATTTCCGGTTCGACGGGTTTTTTGCGCAACTCCCGCTTATCTTGAAAAGTTTGGAATTCCAAAAAATCCCAGGGAGCTGCACGAACATAGTTTGGGTTTGTATTCACGCTATCCCACCAGAGACCAATGGACCTTTCATCACGAAGGAAATGAAATCACTTTGTATCTGAATGCTAAATTACTGACTAACAGCGTTCATTTGTTGAAAGAATACGCCATGGAGAACGCTGGAATTGTTTGCCTGCCCACACTGGTCGCTTCGGATGCGATCAGGAATGGTTTATTAAAAGTTGTGCTCCCTGATCATTTACTTTCTGCCTTTTGGTTGTCGGCTGTGTATGCAGAAACGTCCAGAAATGCCTTCAAACTTCGCCTATTCATTGAGCATATTTCCACTCAATTCAAGCGGCTCCCGCCTTGGGATGCTGAACTTATCGACAGCGGATTGATATCAAAAACCATTGTTACTGTTTGAAAACTAGGGTAATCCCCCACTATTGTTCGTAAATTACGAACAATAAGGTCGATGGTTAATGGGTTCCTATGAAGTCCCATTGCTCTTAAAGTGCATCCACCTGCAGCAAGGCTGTGAATCATTGGAGACTGAAATGAGCTTGCAATATGAAACCAAATTTGGCTCGCTGAAGAATTTTGAAAAAGGGCGCGTAGAGCCGATCGCAGATGACGTGAAGCATTACGTCTTCTCCAACTGCTTTGATATTGCAAATAAATCTAAGCCTTACGAAAAAGTAGTTTTTGGAAAAAATCAAATTTATGTCCTTGAGGTTCTCAGAGCCGAGGGTGCTTCACCTTGGTTCACTTGTGCACACGATGAGTTCGCTTTGAACATGGATACTGATATCGAAATACATCTCATCAAGTTAGATCCATCTCAAGTGGTGAAGGACGAAGAAAAAAATGGTGCCGTTTTGGTCAACGGTGAACCCAAAGGTCAAAAAATGGGTTGGATGAAGCTCAAGCGCGGCCATCAAGGCATGCTCCCCAAAAACACCGCATATCAATTTCGTTCAACTGAGCCCAGTGTCGTGGTCCTTCAGACATGTCAAGGCGACTTGTCTGTTGAGAAGTGGGCTGATATTTGTCAAGCCGCTTAATTGAACAACACACTTCTTTTCGAAAGATCAAATCATGCAAGCTCAACAAGAAACTTCCTCAAGTTATTCATCTAAGCCACATGCGGTAACTGGTTATCGTGAATTCCGTCTCGGATCATTTGGTTTCAGACGTGATGAATATTTTGCCCACATCACATGGACAACGCGAGATGGTCGCCCCTTATCGCACACCATGGATATCCGCAATTTCTTAGCTGCACTCATGCGAGACGTTGCTTGGGGGTTCTTCTACGGCGGTGTGAATTTTGACAATGTGATTGGTACTGTGAACCATTACACATCTGTAGACTTACAGGCAGGCGCTTTCAATGGAACCATGAAAGAAGCAGGCGTTGATATTCTTGAAAATTTCCCAACCGATCAAATCAAAACAGTGTTTGAGGACATGTTGGATGACTGGACCAACGAGGGATTTGACCCGTTTGCGGCACCACAAGAAACCGGGCAACCCTATGGTCGTAAAAATGGCCACAACAAACCTGCTATTACACGTGCTCGTGAACTCGCCACCCGATGCGTAGGCTTGAAAGGCGATTTGGCTTTGCGAACAGATGAGCGTGGCGCACCTGTTAATCGACAGTTCAAAGACGTGCCTCAAGACATGCCTGAGTTGCATCCAGAGCCTGGATTTGAGAATGAAGTTCATGCATTTAACTTGTTTGCATTTTTGAGTCGTTCACAAGTCACTTGGAATCCCTCATTCACAAGTGTGGTCAAGCACAGCTATATGTGTCCCACCACAGAAGAGCATATTCTTCCCATCTTGCATTCCAACGACCGGGTTGAATGGTTCTTTCAAATGAGTGATGCCATTGATTGGGATTGTTCACACAAAGATACTGGACAACCATTGGCAAGGGTCATCATGAAAGCAGGCGACATGGCTGCGATGCCTGCGTATTGCCGCCATCAAGGCTTCAGTCCCAAGCGGTCTATGTTGTTGGTTTGGGAAAACGGCTCGCCTAAATTGGTGTACGAAATTGCTAACGGCGAAGCACCTCAAGTACCTGTCACTTTCTAAACATCACCATCAATCAACTCTCGCACAAGCGGGAATGGAGCTTTTATGAATCTTGCAGACATTGCAGCTGCTGCTGGTTTGCGTTCGCCTGTTCGTCACCAATTGTTCATCAACGGTCAATTCGTTGATTCAGCATCTGGTGAAACTCTGGCAACTCTTAATCCACATGACAACTCCATCATTACTGAGGTGTCCATGGCTGGAAAGGAAGATGTTGACAAAGCAGTAACTGCTGCTGAGAACGCATTTCCAGCTTGGAGTCGAATGGCTGCTATGGATCGCGGTCGAATTTTGCTCAAGCTTGCAGATTTGATTGAATCGAACTCAGAGGAATTAGCTAGGTTGGAATCTTTGGATACAGGACATCCCATCAGAGATTCCAGAATGCTGGATGTGCCTAGAACAGCCGTCACCTATCGGTACTTCGGAGGCATGGCTGATAAATTTTTGGGCGAGCAGATTCCAGTGGAAGCAGGCTTTCTGAATTACACCTTGAGAGAACCCGTAGGTGTTGTAGGGCAAGTGGTTCCTTGGAACTTTCCCTTGATGTTCACCAGTTGGAAGATGGCGCCGGCTCTTGCCGCAGGCAATTGCATTGTGATGAAACCAGCAGAGATCACACCGCTGTCTTCACTGAAGATTGCAGAATTGATGTCTGAAGCCGGTATGCCTGATGGCGTGGTGAACATCATTCCTGGCTTGGGTCATGTGGCAGGCCAATACATGGCTGAACACGAGCGGATTTCGAAAATTGCTTTCACCGGAAGCACAGCCACTGGTCGCAAGATTGTGCAGGCCAGCGCAGGGAATTTGAAGAAGGTGCAACTTGAACTTGGTGGTAAGGGTGCCAACATTGTTTTTGAAGATGCCAATTTGATCGCCGCTGTCAATGGCGCTGCATGGGCTATCTTTCACAATCAAGGACAAGCTTGTATTGCTGGATCACGGTTGGTACTGCATGAAAAGATCGCCGATGCTTTTTTAGAAAAATTCATCCCATTGGCCAAAAGCATTCGCCTGGGAAATCCACTTGATCCCCAAACTGAAATGGGTCCTTTGACCAGTTTGATGCACCGAGATCGGGTGTTGAGTTATGTTGATATTGCCCGCAACCAAGGTGCTGAAATATTGGCGGGTGGTGTAGCTCCTAAGGGTGATTTGGCTTCTGGTTGCTACATCGAGCCCACAGTGGTGAGAGCCAAATCTTGGAAAGATCGTGTTGCTCAGGAGGAGGTGTTTGGCCCCTTCGTCACTGTCATCACCTTCAAAGACGATGCAGAGGCGCTTCAAATAGCTAACGGCACCGAATATGGTTTAGGCGGTGGCTTGTGGACCAACAACCTTCAGCGAGCCCACAAATTTGCCCGTGACATGAAAAATGGCATGGTTTGGATCAATTGCTACAAGCGGGTCAATCCAGGTTCGCCATTCGGCGGTGTTGGCTTGTCTGGATACGGAAGAGAGATGGGCTTTGATGCAATGCGCGAATATACGCAAGTCAAAAGTATCTGGGTCAATGTGGATGCACAGTTGAGTCCACATTACCCACGTACATAAAGAACAATCCATGAAGCTTTTCAATTTCACTTCCTTACCCTCCAGGGTTATTTTTGGGGACGGAAGTCTTGTTCAAGTCCAAAAAGAAATTGAGCTTCTGGGTGCAAAACGTGCATTGGTTTTGTGTACACCTGAACAAAGGGTTTTGGCTCAACATGTATTAGATTTATTGGGCGACAGTGCAGCAGGGATTTTTGATCGGGCAGTGATGCATGTTCCGATAGAAACTGCGCAAGAAGCCAGAAAAGTGGCCTCTGAATTAGGTGCTGACTGTGCAGTTGCCGTGGGTGGTGGGTCTACAACGGGTTTGGGCAAGGCCATTGCCTTGGTCTCCAATCTCCCGATTTTGGCCATACCCACTACCTACGCCGGTTCTGAAATGACCCCCATTTACGGCATCACAGAGTCAGGCGTTAAAAAAACGGGACGCGACAACCGTGTGCTGCCCAAGACAGTGATTTACGACCCCAGCCTAACGGTGGGTTTACCTATCCCACTAAGCGTTACCAGTGGCATTAATGCCATTGCGCATGCGGCTGAAGGTTTGTATGCCCACGATGGAAACCCCATCATGAATTTGCTAGCCTCTGAAGGTATTGCGGCCATGGGTCGTGCATTGCCGAGTATTCGCCATGATCCTTCTGATATGGATGCAAGAAGTGATGCGCTTTACGGCGCTTGGTTGTGTGGCACGGTCTTAGGCCATGTGGGCATGTCGCTGCACCATAAGCTTTGTCATACCTTGGGTGGAACCTTCAATTTGCCCCACGCTGAAACACACACCATCGTTTTGCCGCATGCATTAGCCTACAACGCCAAGCATGCTCCAGAGTCAATGCAGTCTATTGCACGTGCTTTAAATGCAATTGATGCCCCTTTGGCTGTTTACAACTTAGCTAAATCTAACGGAGCTCCGGTAGCTCTGCGCGATATTGGCATGCTTGAAAAAGACCTTGATCACGCATGCCACTTGGCCATGCAAAACCAATATCCGAATCCTCGCCCTTTAGAGCAGGTAGCTTTGCGACAACTGTTGCAAAACGCGTTTGAGGGTGAGCAACCTCATTCTTGATTTGTTAATTTCAACCACAAAGGAGACAGCGATGAAAAGTTCACGCAGAACGATAGTGAAAAGTATGTTTGCAGCTGCTGCAATCACGTCTGTGCCCATGGCATGGGCGGCAGATGTTGTGAAGATTGGTTATGTTTCGCCTCAAACTGGTCCGTTAGCGCCGTTTGGTGAGGCTGACAAATGGGTTATCGAACAGATGAAAGTGGCTTTCAAGGATGGCATCACCATTGCTGGTAAAAAGCATGAAGTGCAAATTATTTTGAAAGATAGCCAGTCCAACCCCAACCGCGCTGGTGAGGTGGCCAATGACCTGATTTTGAAAGACAAAGTGTCATTGCTGCTGACAGCGGGTACGCCCGAGACGTCTAACCCCGTCAGTGACGTGGCAGAGTTGAATGAAATTCCCTGTATTTCTAGTGTTGTGCCTTGGCAGCCATGGTTCTTTGGACGCAAAGGAGATCCAGCTAAAGGCTTCAATTGGACTTACCATATTTTTTGGGGCTTGGAAGACGTGATCGCCAATTTCACCAATGGGTGGAAAAGTGTTCAGACCAATAAAAAAGTGGGTGGTCTCTTTCCCAATGATGGTGACGGTAACGCATGGGGCGACAAAGAACTCGGATTCCCCAAACCCCTTTCGCAAATGGGCTTCACCTTGACCGACCCAGGCCGGTTCCAAAATGGCACACAAGACTTCAGTGCCCAAATCGCTGCATTCAAAAAAGAGGGTGTTGAAATTGTCACTGGTGTGGTTATTCCGCCAGATGCCAAAACTTTCTTGACACAAGCCAAGCAACAAGGCTTCAAGCCCAAAGTCATCACCTTGGGTAAAGCTTTGCTGTTCCCTGGTGCCATCGAAGCCTTGGGTGATTTGGGTGACGGTCTGAGCACTGAAGTGTGGTGGAGTCCTTCTCATCCATTTACTTCAAGCCTGACCAAGCAAAGCGCCAAGGGGTTGGCCGAGTCCTACGAGTCCAGTACTAAAAAGCAATGGACACAGCCCATCGGTTTTGCACATGCATTGTTTGAAGTGGCTTCAGATGCACTCAAACGAAGCAAGTCATTGAAAGCAGCTGACGTGCGCGACGCCGTCGCCGCAAGTAAATTAAAAACAGTGGTTGGCGATGTCGCTTGGGGAGGCCAAGGTCCATTCAAGAATGTCAGCAAAACACCGCTGGTATTGGGTCAATGGAACAAGGGTAAAAAGTACAAGTACGAGTTGTCCATTGTCAATAACGAGACTGCCAAAAACATCCCGACAGACTCTAAGTTGCGTCTGAACTGATCGACACAGGCCATCGGTCATGTCATTGTTAGCTCTACATGCTGTATCGAAGTCGTATGGCGCTCTGAAAGTCACAGACAACATCAGCTTGTCTGTGGCGCAAGGAGAAGCGCTGGGAATTCTGGGGCCCAATGGCGCTGGCAAGACCACGTTGTTCAACTTGATTTCAGGCGACACGAAAGTCGATGCTGGACGGGTGGTGTTCAAAGGCGATGACATGACTGCTGTGCCGCCTCATCTGCGTTGCAGATCGGGTATTGGCCGCAGCTACCAGGTTCCACAACCATTCTCCAACATGAGTGTGTTTGAAAACTTGGTGACTGCGGCATGTTTTGGTGGTGGAGAAACCGAAACGCAAGCTTGGGAAACAGCCTTTGAAGTTTTGCAGCAAACCGGCTTGATTGCATTTGCCAATCAAGCCGCTGGGTCGCTCACGCTCTTGAATCGCAAGCGCTTGGAGTTGGCCCGGGCGCTGGCCACTCGGCCCGAGTTGCTGTTGCTAGATGAAATTGCAGGTGGATTGACTGAACATGAAGCTCAAGAACTGGTTGAAGAACTCAAACGAATCAAGAATACTGGCGTGACGATGATATGGATTGAACACGTCGTCCATGCTTTGTTATCGGTTGCGGACAGACTCTTTGTTGTGAATTTTGGTCAAGAACTGGCAAAGGGCTTGCCGCATGAGGTTATGAACGACCCTGAGGTTAAACGCGTCTACATGGGTATGGAAGTCTGACCATGGATCCCATCCTGCGCACCCAATCCCTTGAAGCTTTTTACGGCGATGCACAAGCACTGTTTGGCATTGACTTTGAATTGTTCGCTGGAGAGTTGGTAGCCATCATCGGTGCCAATGGCGCGGGCAAATCCACATTTCTCAAATGCTTGACGGGCCTGATCAAAGTGCCCCACCATGCCATTCATTGGAAAGGTCAAGCAATGGGTGGTTTGCCCACAGGGGACATCGTCAAGTCTGGACTGACCATGGTGCCTGAAGGCCGCCGATTATTCCCCTCCCTCACGGTTGAAGAAAACCTGATGATGGGAGCCAACGCCCAAAGAAAGGGCACTTGGAATTTGGCCAGAATTTACAAACTCTTTCCCATCTTGAAAGAAAAAAGA
>Ga0315906_10011319_pt1 | contig 10406 bp, 8 predicted proteins | sample LakEriMetagenome_4_FD_203526 | JGI IMG/M metagenome (GOLD analysis project Ga0315906, IMG submission 203526) | Freshwater fungal communities from buoy surface, Lake Erie, Ohio, United States - Buoy 2 MA122 | ecosystem: Environmental > Aquatic > Freshwater > Lake > Lake biofilm | place: USA: Lake...
TTCCAATCCATAAAATCGAAAAACCAATTGATTGTAAATATATCGGCATGATTGGGTAAATCATTTCAGATGTGATATCCGAAAATAAACTCACCAAAGAAAGTAGCCAGATTGGGCGCGTGATGTACTGAGTCATTCTATTCATATGACACAATTTACGGGAATCAAAGAATTATCATTCACGGATAATAGAATTTGCTGTCCATCGTTAATGCACGCCGCTTAGTTGTGTTCATTAATCAGGAGGATTATATGATAGAAGAATTGTTTAAGAAGTTAGTCAAACAGACCACACCAAATGGATTTGAATTCCTTGTCTATGACTGTATACCCAATGCAATAATTGATGATTTTGGAAATAGATATGTGATTGTGGGTGATGGTCCGCACAAACATTTGTTTACATGCCATTTGGATACATATCCTCTATTGAGTATTTCCGAAGAGATCACAATCATTGCAGATGGAGATATCATAAGAACAAATGGCAGAACATTGCTTGGTGCGGATGATAAAGCAGGTATGACCGTCATGCTATCCATGATTCAAGCCGGTGTGCCGGGAATCTATGGATTCTTTTTGGCAGAAGAAATTGGATTGCTAGGATCCGAATTCGCAGCAGGTGATAGTACCTGGGAAGAACTGATGAAAGATGTCGACGCAGTCATTTCTTTTGATCGGCGTGGCACTTCTTCGGTAATTACCCATCAAGGTGGAAAAAGAACTTGTTCGATGAAGTATGCAGATCAATTATGCAAAGCATTTCACATGCATGGTTTGAATCTTAAACCTGATAAAAATGGAAGCTCAACAGACTCACTTAGTTTTTTTAGAGCCAATAAACAATTGCAATGCACAAATATCTCAGTGGGATATGGAAATGCGCATTCCTTTGAAGAATTTCAAGACATGGCATATCTCAAGAAACTCTGCAATGCTGTGATTCACATGGAATGGCCCTTACCGTGATCAGGACTTGGTATCCTTTCCTATCACAATGGTTCTTGCCTGTGAAAATGAAATGCGTTTTCCATATGTAAGCATACCTACGGTAAATAACTTGGCTGAAACCCAAAGACAAGCAAAAATTGAAAGTAGCAGTACAATCACAGAAATCACTATTTCACTCCAATGTGGCATCATGAGTGCTATTCTTGCGCTCATGACAGCAGGTGTGAGGAATGGGATATAACTACAAACAGTTGTGATTGTTCCACCCGGATTTTCAATGATGACAAACATCAAAATGAAAGGCAATGTGGCCAACATGACGATATAGCCTGTCATGGTCTGTGCTTCTTGTTCTGTGGTTGCAAGAGAACCAAGTCCAATCATGATGGATGCAAACAAAAAATAGCCGAGCATCGCATACAGAAAAATTAAATGAATCGAAGAAAATACTGATACTTCAACTTGTGAAAAAGTTGCACCCAGCCAAGCAAAGACAAGCCATAGAGATGCTTGAATCAAACCCAATCCACCAAGACCGATCAGTTTTCCGGACATTAATTCCATCGGTGTGACAGAAGACAATAAAATCTCAATGATGCGATTGGTTTTTTCATCAAGGAGACTTCGCACAAGCTGTTGACCCGAAAAACTCACCATAATCAAAATGATGAAAATCGTTCCATAGACACTAGCGAATTCCACGAGGAAAGACCCAGACTCAGAGCTACCATCCTTTTGAACTTTGATTGTCTTGAGATCTATGCCTTTATTTATTGCTTTGAACTCAGATTCTTTCACACCATATAACTGTAAAAGTGAATCTTGCAGAATAGTTTCAAATATGTCCGTTATCTCTTCCAATTCCCTCGCATTGCTTACATGTTGACCATGATATTCCATTGTTTTTGATGCATAAATGTCGGATGGTATCACAAACATTCCTACATATTCTTCTTTCAACAATGACTGTTGATATGGCTTTAGGTCCAAAGTTGTATTGGGTTCAATCTTCTTTACGGTTACATCAAATTTCTTCTCACCACCGCTATATGTTATGCTATCAATGCTTGGTTTCACCAATTGACCAATCACTTGTTGTTTGTCAAGTATCAAGATCCTTTTGGGTTCTTCAACAGAAACAGTCGTCAGCAGAACAGGAAGAACGGAAAATACTCCCATGATCACAGGACTTAAAATCATGGAAAGAATGAATGCTTTGGTTTTGACTTTTTGAATGAATTCCCACCAAGCAACAGTTGAGACTGATTTCCAATTCATGATAATGTCTCCTCTGCATCTTCAATATGTTGACGGAACATTCCAAGCAAAGTGGGACGATATGGATTGATGCTGAGAATCTCTCCAAACTCTGATGCTTTAGTAACTATTTCCTGCATGGATGCATGTTCATTGGGAAATATCCATTGCATGTCTGATACCTTGCGATATGAATTTGGGATTTCTTGATTGAATAGTGTTGAATATTCAATGATCATGTCCGATGATCCGGAACGAAGAAGTTCATCCATTGATCCGCTCATTGCAACTTTACCTTTATTGAGCATTATGACTGAATCGCATAATACTTCCGCAATCCCTAATTGATGGGTGCAGAAGATGATTGTCTTGCCTTGTGTTCGGAATTCTTTCACTATATCCTTGAATAATTCCTGATTCAATGGATCCAATCCTGAAAGCGGTTCATCGATGATGAGCAATTCGGGATCATGCAAAACAGATGCAATGAATTGAATTTTCTGTTGATTGCCTTTTGACAATTCCTCGATTTTCTTGTGTTTGTACTCGGGAATGAGAAATCGCTCAAGCCATTGATCAATTTGTTGTTTGAGTTTCTGTTTATCCGGATATTTCAATGCACCGAGATATATCAAAGTCTCTTGTACTGTTGACTGCTTATACAAACCGCGTTCTTCAGGTAAATATCCAAATGCACTTCGCGGAATATCGGAAATAGGATTTCCATTATAGGTGATTGTTCCGGAATTGGCTCCCAGAATACCCAATATGATGCGAATGGTTGTGGTCTTTCCTGCACCATTCGGACCGACGATTCCACAAATCTTACCCGATTCCGCTGAGAAAGAAATGGAATCGAGTGCCTTGAAAGTGCCATATTGTTTGGAGAGTTCGGAGATTACAAGCATGAATATTCTCAGAAAAATGTTGTGCTAATACGCAGTTCAACTCAAGTGGTTACAAAAAAGGGTGGTCTAGAATTACCAAGACCACCCTTTCAATGTCATGTTAATTATGCAAGATCGAATCTATCCGCATTCATCACTTTATTCCATGTTGCAATAAAATCATTGATGAATTTACTTCCTGAATCAGAAGTGGCATAGACTTCAGCATAGGCGCGCAATTCGGAATTTGATCCAAAGATCAAATCAGCGCGTGTTGCTGTCCATACTTTTTCGCCACTTGTGCGATGAGTCCCTTCAAATAACTCATTGTGTGCATCAATCGGTGCCCATTTGATATCCATATCAAGCAAATTCACAAAGAAATCATTGCTCAATGTGTCTTGCTTTGAAGTGAATACACCATGCTTGGATTGATCATAATTTGTATTCAATACGCGCATGCCACCAAGAAGTACGGTCATCTCAGGTGCGGTGAGCGTGAGCAATTGTGCTTTGTCAACAAGAAGTTCTTCTGTTGAGTACACATAATTCGCTTTCTTGTAATTTCTGAATCCATCGGCGATCGGCTCGAGCACTGAGAAGGATTCGACATCGGTATGCTCTTGACTTGCATCCATTCTGCCGGGTGTGAAGGGAACAGTTACTGCATGACCTGCATTTGCCGCAGCTTTTTCAATTCCTGCGCAACCACCAAGTACGATGAGATCTGCCATTGATACATGCTTGCCACCGGCATTGAATGTGTGTTGAATCTTCTCATATGCATCCAATACTTTCGACAATTGAGCTGGATTATTCACATTCCAATAACGCTGTGGAGTCAGTCTGATGCGCGCACCATTTGCACCGCCACGCTTATCTGAACCACGGAAAGTGGAAGCAGAAGCCCATGCTGTGGATACGATTTCAGATATGGATAAACCTGATTCAAGAATGGTTTTCTTGAGTGAAGCAATATCATTTGCATCGATCACTGCATGATTGAGTGCAGGAATTGGATCTTGCCAAATCAAATCTTCACTTGGTGCTTCGGGTCCTACATAACGAGTTTTCGGACCGATATCGCGATGTGTCAATTTGAACCATGCACGAGCAAAAGCATCTGCGAATTGATCCGGATTCTCAAGGAATCGACGAGAGATTTTCTCATAAGCGGGATCAAAACGGAGTGATAAATCTGTCGTGAGCATTGTTGGCAATTGCTTCTTGGATGAATCAAATGCATTGGGAATGGTATTTTCCGCATTTTTTGCAACCCATTGATTTGCGCCTGCAGGACTCTTTGTCAATTCCCATTCATAATTGAAGAGATTCTCAAAGTAATTATTGCTCCATTGTGTTGGAGTTGTAGTCCAGGTAACTTCCAAACCACTTGTGATGGCATCAGGTCCTTTGCCCGAACCAAAAGTACTTGTCCAACCCAATCCTTGCTCCTCGATCGGTGCTGCTTCCGGCTCAGGTCCTACATGTGATGTCGGGCCGGCACCATGTGTTTTTCCGAATGTATGACCACCCGCGATGAGTGCAACTGTCTCTTCATCATTCATCGCCATGCGAGCGAATGTTTCTCGAATGTCTTTTGCCGCTGCAATCGGATCAGGATTACCATTAGGGCCTTCGGGATTAACATAAATGAGACCCATCTGTACTGCTGCAAGAGGATTCTCAAGATTGCGGTCACCGGTATAGCGTCTGTCATCGAGCCAAGAGCGCTCTTTACCCCAATACACATCGGTTTCAGGTTCCCATACATCAGCGCGACCACCCGCAAAACCGAATGTCTTGAAGCCCATTGATTCAAGTGCAACATTACCTGCAAGAATCATGAGATCTGCCCAAGAGATGCTTTGTCCATATTTCTGCTTGATAGGCCAGAGAAGTCTGCGGGCTTTGTCGAGATTGGTATTATCAGGCCAGCTATTGAGTGGTGCAAAACGCTGTTGACCCGTTCCTCCGCCACCACGACCATCACCGGTGCGATATGTACCGGCACTATGCCATGTCATGCGGATGAAGAATGGACCATAATGTCCAAAATCCGCAGGCCACCAATCTTGTGAATCAGTCATGAGTGCCACAAGATCTTTCTTGAGTGCATCATAATTGAGTTTCTTGAAAGCATCCACATAGTTAAAATCGCCACCAAGTGGATTGGAAAGTTCTGAATTCTGGCGAAGAATATTGAGATTCAATTGATTGGGCCACCAATCACGATTGGATGTACCTGCACTGTGGAAACCTTTGCTCGTGGCACCGGTTACAGGACATGCATTGTTTGATGAAGTATCCATGATATTACTGTAAAAGATGAAAAATGAGTTGTCTTTTTTGGTTTTGCAAAGATAATGTCTTGAACATAGACATTATGCATTTGGTTTCCCAAATACCCATTTGCTTCAAGATTTCGCCATATTTATTATCAAAGTATAATATAGACAGAGGTCTGTATGCCCTTTTGTTTCATGGACAATTGCATTGGATTATCTTGTGAAAACACAAACATATCACCCCTGATTTCTTTGTAGTGAATTTCAAATTGTATGTCTTTGCTTATTTGAGAATTGATTCCAAAACCTCGAGAGCCGAAGAGTCCAAATTCTCTGCTGATCATACCACCAAACCCCATATACAGAAATGGATTGACTTTTTTTCTGAAAGGAAAAATTCTCCCTTCCACTGTTATAGGCATATAAAGTTGATGAGCATTCACTTGAAAGCCAATAGACACAGCCATATCAATATGCTTATTCCAGCGATGTGTGAATCCTGCGCTACTTTGATAGGATGTGGTTAATACTTCTTTTGTAGATAATGTGGTATTTCTGAACTCTTCGTTTGCCCTTGGAATCATCGTGGTCGGTTGGATTGAAGCGGATATCCACCAAATGACTCGTTGATATTGGGGAACAATCTCTGCACTCCTCGGAGATTGTCCCAAGATATCATGTTCTGATGCATGAAGATTGCAAACACATACAATGAAGATAAGAATGGTCAACATAATTCAAACCCCTGAAAGATGAAATTAATTAATGTCAAAAGACAGAAATAGTTAGGGTAGAATTATGTCGATAGATATATGCTTTATTGAATAAAAATGGGGAAGTAATGTTGATTGATGCCTAGAAAATACACTCCCGAGGAAAACTCATGCAATGGAAGTGCGACCTCTTCTGAATTAAAAAAATGCTCTAATCTTCTTCTTCCTTGAATATCAAATAGTTGGATAGACATTGCTTTCAAAGCAGTCTGACTCTTAATTCGAAGTGTTCTATCAGCATCTCCAATTATAAACCAATCCTGTAAATCCTGTCCATCGTATAATGAGGAGATGGGGAAGTTAACAGTAAGTATCAATGGTACGCTCCATGCTGATAAGCCTCTTTCATTCTTGGAACGTACTCTCACTGAGTACAGATGACCATCTTTCAAGTTTTTGAGAGTAAGCGAAGTATTTGCAAGACTGGTATCATGATTGAATTGACTATCCGCGCTTAATACTTCAATCTGATATGTATCTGCAAAGTCAACCTTCTCCCATGCAATTGTAACTGTATCTGTCATGATATATATGCTGTCGGGCAGATTCAAAAACTTGGTTGCAAGTGGCATGGGCGGTAATCTGCGATATCGAATGCTGTCCGAAATACTCCACTGACCATAGCCCGACGGATTAAATGCACGCACTTTCCAATTGAGGATGCCGCTTTTATCCGGCATGGAAATCATGAGTAATGTGTCAATCATCATGGAATCTTCTATGAGCATTGTTCCATCAAGATCTATTTGAATATGATATCGAGAAACTGAAGGCATTGCCTTTGACCATCTGAAAAGAATGGAATCAGTGATGATTGCTTGTGCATTTGGCTCGAGCAATGTCACAAGTCCCGGAGGATCGAGTGGTTTTGGATTGGTGATGATAAATCGCTGATCACTTGGGAAACCGCTGCCTGATGAATTGACTGCTTGCACATTCCAAGAATAGGTGGCATCAAAATCAGGGAGAGCATAAGAATAGAGCGTATCCTTGACATCTGATTTTCTGTGAATGAGTTCACTCCCTTTTTTGAGTGTGAACACATATGATGAAATATTGCTTTGGGCACTTTTCCATCTGAATTGAATGAGACTGTCCTTGTTCACTTTTGTGAAATTCTCAGGAGCCAATGCGATTACTTGTGATGGAATGGGTAGATCCCGTGAAGTGAATGTCCAAGGACTATTCCACTGACCCCATCCTTGCGCATTCTTTGCGCGTACTCTCCAAGTATGCAATTGCGAATATTCCAAATTTGAAATCTTGAATGTGGTATCGGACAAAGTTGAATCACTTTTGATGATTGTTCCGCCTCGTAAAATCTCAATATGATACACTGCATTACTGATTTTATTCCATCGAAATGATACTGTATCTGCGGTGATTTTTTGTCCATACTGAGGCGCGAGCATTGTCACTTGAGCAGGTGGTTGTGGAGTATTACCAAATAATCTGTCATAACATCCGGCAAAGGAATATGCACCATTGCACTGTTCTCTTGCATCCCAATTGATACTCCATGTCATCATGCCTTTCAATGTTGAATAACCACCCGGAGACACCAGAGAGTATGATCCCGGTTTATTGCCTTTTCCAAGTAGATATTTCATTGCTTGAGAAATAGTCGCCGTATCTACAAATCCACCACCGGCTGCTTGATTGCAAGCGGGAAGTCCAACCGCCACTTTCGAAGCGGGAAGCCCGACGAAATGTCCACCACCTGTAGGAAATCCTTGAATCACAGCTTCTGTCATTGCCACAATGAAGTCAGCGGTACCTTGTGTATATACATTGCGATCAATACCGAACATGGTTCCGGAATTATAGAGTTGCACTTGCAGAATATCCAAAGAATCACGAAGTGCATGAATGATTGGTAAGTATCCACCCCAAATGCTACCAAATGCAGACTGCCCACCTTGTACATAAGCTGTTTCGGGAGCCATGGTGAGCATCATCTTTTTCCCCTTACTTGTACGATGATGATTCATGATGGACTTGATTGCATCTATGAGTCTCACTTGAGAGGCATTTGCCGGATTTACGATTGAACCACCTGTAATCAGAATGCAATTTCCATGTTCGATGTCGATGTCAATACCATCGAATTCATAATAATCCATGATGGAATTCGTTGAATTAATGAAGTCATTTTTCACGGCATCCGATGGAAAATCCAGATAGGCAGTTGCTCCCCCGATGCTGATGATCACTTTTTTACCCTGAGCTTTTAACTGAGCAATTGCTTGTTTGAATGCACTTGCAGACATATTCTCAGGAGTGAATGTCATTGTCATGTCGGTATTCGAAGTAGGCATCGCAAATGCAATTGCAATCACGGAATAACGAGAATCGATATTCTGTGGATGCACCCATGCAACATCTTGAGAATTCCAATTGTGGAAATATCCGATGAGTGATTGCTGGGAATGCATGCTGATTGAACAGAACAACAGTACGAATAGGAATATATGTGTCATGTTAGACTCGCAATTGAATTTCGACCATGTAATTTACACAGAAAAACAGAATTGCGAGAAATGGATTTCAACAAGGCTTTTTATTCAAAACGATCCATTCATTCCATATTCTCTTTTGTCTGTCATTCATGACCTCACGGAATGAATTGGATACTCTTTGAGAGAGACTTTTCAGCCAAAAGGATGTGTACTCTTCCACATAATGTTTTTTCCCTTCAAATTCTGTTTCAATTAATCTGAATTTGAGTCCATAATCAGGATCATAACGATCTAACTTTTCCAGTCTACTCTGCTTTGCTTTCTGAATATCATCCAATGATTTGATACGTTCAGTTTCCGATATCTTCATTTCAATAAATTCACTGCGATTCACATTGCATACTTTCCTTTGATCTGGAGTGAGATTCAAACAAGACTCAAGCACGACATCCACCGGCATGCTCATTCTACTTAATATCGGCATAGATTCAACTGTTGTCGGATGTTGAATGATGTCGGTCGTATTTTCTGTGACTTGTACAGGATTGGATGTGTTATCACAACCTATGAATCCGAATGAAATTGTGAATGCAATTGCAATCAACGTTGTTTTCATGATATCCCTAATGATTATAATTCAGCCAATGATGGCTTATGTCCACTGATGTGATATAATGTGATGATTATTTGACGGATTTGATTGAAACATTGAATACTCCATTGCGATACTTCCACAATTCATATCCATCTGAATTATAGACTATGGCGCTTCTTGGTGATTGACCAAGTACGATATGTGTTGGAACATATGTAGAATTATGAATCTTCGCGCTTCTTGGTGATTGCCCCAAAACCAGATGTGTTGATTCTTGTTCTTGACTAGTCACTTCTTGTTTAGCAGCAACCGGAACATATTCTGAATTATAAATATTCGCACTTCTTGGTGACTGACCAAGTACTTGATGATTACTCACTTGCTTGGTGTAGATTTTTGCACTTCTTGGTGACTGACCCAAAACTTGATTTTGTGCAAAGAGTGTTGTTGACATTGCAACAAAAGCGAGGAATAAAACGATGCTTTTCATAAAAAAAACCCTGAAAAAATGTGAAAATGGCATTAAAAAAATACTGTGCGATCCCTGAAAATGTATTGTGATAGTGTGTCATTTCGTCGCACAGAAATACATAACGCATTTGCCGTGCCAAAAATTAAGGTGTAGTACTTCAAAAATCTAGATATGACAAAATGAAATTGATTAAATATCCTCTGAAGACCGCATAAACACTCAGATAAAAGCAAGTAGAATTCCAGTGATTAAGGTATCGTAAATTTATCGAGAAACTGTGCAATATGCTATCCAGTATTACAAAAGTTGTATTAAGATGTGTCAACTCATGTGTTAAATCTATTTGACAATCACTGAAAAATCCCCATGAATAAATCACTCACTTTCTTATAAAAACAATATCTTCAGATATGGTCAGCAGACCAACCCACTCCCAGTCTACATTAAAACTCTGAAAGCATCCTTCTTTGCACAAACTCTTGATCTGTGAGTGTATGAAGGAATGCCTTTAACGCGGTCTTGTCTTTCTCTGAAAGAGCTATTCCGGCAGGATTTTGTTGTTTAAAAATAGAATCAAGATATGGTGAATCAATCATCCCTTTTTCATAATGATTGAGCACTTTGTCTAAATTGTCAAAACGACCATCATGCATATATGGAGCAGTGATCATGATATTTCGTAATGAGGGCACTATATAGGCATAGACATCTTTGTCATTCAATG
>Ga0315906_10011330_pt1 | contig 10403 bp, 7 predicted proteins | sample LakEriMetagenome_4_FD_203526 | JGI IMG/M metagenome (GOLD analysis project Ga0315906, IMG submission 203526) | Freshwater fungal communities from buoy surface, Lake Erie, Ohio, United States - Buoy 2 MA122 | ecosystem: Environmental > Aquatic > Freshwater > Lake > Lake biofilm | place: USA: Lake...
TGACGGCGAGGGAGAAGCCGCTTTGCTGGAGGAGGAGCTGCTGGGTGGGGAGGCGGAGGCGGCTGAGGTAGGGGGCTTGGGCGAGGGGGATTTGGAGGTCGGTGTCGTAGGTGAGGTCGGGCGTGTCGGTGGCTTCGAGCTTGGCGCGAATGGCGTCGCGACGGGCGAGGTAGCCGGAGCGGAAGTCCTTGTCGGGGAGGGCGGCGTAGAGGGCTTGATCGAGTTTGTTCCAGTCCGTGGTGGTTCCTTTTACGGGGAGGCCGAAGGGGAAGGCGATGCCCTGGATGCGGGAGCCTTCGAGGATTTTGATTGTATTTTGTTCGATATCGGAGGTGATTTGGGGGTCGAGGCCGAGGGCGCTGTAGAAGGTGAGCAGGCGGGCGGCGACGGCGGGGCGGTTCCAGAGTTTGCCGTTGAGGGGGCGGAGCCAGCGGCGGAGTTGGGCGATGCGGTTGGCGGGGAGATCGGGGATGGTGACGGTGGCGGCGTTGAAGTTGGGGGCGACGCGGAAGACGACGCGGCCGGTTTCGAGGTTGAGTTCGTCGGATTCGACGTTGAAGAGGAGGCCCGAGTCCTGGTAGCCCGAGAAGGCGCGGAAGAGGCCGGCGACGGAGAGGACGTTATCGGCGGCGGCCTGGCAGTTGGGGGCGGAATCGCACCAGGCTTGGAGGGCGGTGAAGTAATCGACGATGGTGCCGGAGGGGAAGGCTTTCAGGGCCGCGACGCTGGGGAGTTGGCCGGCGTCGTCGAGGGCCTGGTCATCGACGGTGAGGGCGAGGCGGTAGGGCTTGGGGAGTTTGGCGAGTTGGGCGTCGAGGTTGGGGTCGAGCGGTTGGGGCGGGCTGGTGCGGACGATGCGGCCGTCTTTGACGCCGAGCGTGGCGCAGTAGCGGGTGGCCGGGCAGTCCTGGGCTTGGAGGGTGAGAACGGCGGCGAGGAGCCAGTATTTCATGGCTTTTCCTGAATGATTAAGAGCGGACCCTGGGGGTCGAGCTGGACGATGTCGATGGGGATTTTCAGCTTTTTGTAGAAGGCCTGGAGGCGGGCGCGGATGCGGCTGTGGCAGAAGACCTGGCCGCGGAGAGGGTTTAAGTTCTGGCGGATTTGGACGGTGCGGCGGTTGCGAGTGTCGTCGTTGGGGGTGCCGCGGAGTTCGATTTGGAAGGTTGTGTTGGTGCGGGGATCGAGGGGGTCCGGGAGGCGGAAGGTGAGGATGCCGGCTTCGGCGTTGACAGCGGAGAAGAGCAGCGGGGTGGTGTGATAGGCGACGGCGAGGGGGCGGAAGACGCCGGCTTCGGAGAGGATGTTGGCGGCTTGCTCTGTCCGGTTGAGCGTGGCGGCGTGGGCGAGGAATTGGGTGGTGAAATCGGGCCAGGCGGCATCGGCCTGGCAGAAGGCGGGGGCGGGGTTGCCGCCTTGGGCGAGGAGGGGGTTGCAGGGGTTGGCGAGTTTGGCGATTTCGGTTTGGGCGAGTTGGAAGAACGCCGGGCCGGCGGTGGGCTTGTAGGCGGTGGAGGGGGCGAAGGTGAAATCGGATGCGGTGATTTGGCCGGCCTTGATGGTTAGGGAAATGCAGAGCGCGGAGGCGTTGCGGCCGGTGGCGGGCGCGCAGGGGACGGCGGCGGTGAGCGTGGCGATACAGGCCAGGAGGGCGGCGGGCTGCATGGTGCTAGCGAAGCAATCCGGGTTGGGGGACGGCGACGTCCATGCGGAGTTCCTTGAGGCGGCGGGTGCGCATTTCGCCGAGCCACTGCCAGCGGTAGCGTTTGGCGAGATCGATGGTGGCGGTGGCGGCGGTGCCTTCTTCGCGGGCCTGGGAGAGGCGTTCGCCGAAGGGGTCCATGACGTAGGTGGGATGGTCGTAGCCGCTGGTGACGAGGAAGACGCCGTTTTCGATGGCGCGGGCTTTGGCGAGGGTTTCATCGCCGCCCCAGATGGGCATGAGGATCATGTCGGCGCCTTGATTGGCTAGCGCGCGGGCGGGTTCGGCGAAGAAGACGTCGTAGCAGATCATGAGGCCGACTTTGCCGAAATCGGTTTCAAAGACGGGGAAGTGGGTGCCGGGGGTGAGACCCTTTTCGACCTCTTCGCGGGGGAGGTAGACTTTGCGGTATTTGCCGGCGACGGCGCCCGAGCGATCGATGAGGACGGCGGTGTTGTAGACCGTTTGGCCTTCGCGTTCGTAGATGCCGGCGACGATGTAGGCCTTGCGGGCTTTGGCGACTTCGCCGAGGGATTTGGTGGTGGGGCCGGGGATGGATTCGCCGACTTCGGTGTAGCCTTTGGTGGTGCCGACGACGGTGATGCCTTCGGGGAGGAGGATGACATCGGTTTTGGCGGGGACGGATTTTTCAATGGCGGCGAGGAACCGGGCGACGCTTTCGGCGGGGCCGGCGCTGTTGCGGGGGCGGAGGTTGATGGTGGCGACGTTGACCTTGCGGGCGGCGGGCGGGGGGATGCGTTCGACGACGATGTTGTCCCACCAGACGGTGCCTTGGGGGGCGTTGGCGAGGTAGAGTTCGAGATAGACGGAGGCGGCGTTGGCGGGGGCCTGGGCTTCGCCGGAGAGATCGCTCCAGGCGCCGGCGCGGCGGGTCCAGGGCATGTAGTCCGGGTCGCCGGCGCGTTTGCCATCGGCGGTTTGCCAGTCCAGACGGGCGACGATTTGCCAGTTTTCGGCGGAGACGGATTCGGCTTTGTAGGAGGCCTGGAAGCGGAGCCATTCGCCGGGCTTCACGTTTTGGATCTGCTTGCGCCAGCCGCCGTAGGCCGCGGCGTTGGAGGCGCCGTTGATGGCGAGCGAGCCGGGTTTTTCGCGGCCGACGCTTGTATCGACAAAGGCGCGGGGCTTGGTTTCGGGGCGCTGGCTCCAGGTGGTCCAGCCGAAGGGATGGGGGCGGAAGGCGGATTCCTGGAGGAGGACTTCGGCGTGGAGGGAGAGGGCGCAGAGAGCCAGCACGAAAGGGCGCATGGTGACAACGTAGCAGATCCGCTCCCTGGAGCGAAGAAGAACTACAATACGGGCAGAGACGATGCATTGCTGACCGTTGCGGTATTTACTTCCCATGCGGTTGCCGCTGAGGCGATCGCGCAGATGCTGGACGAAACCGGACTCTTCCGGCTGGTCTACCGATCCTCCGTAATTCCGGAGGCGCATGAGATTTTGAGAGTGGTGCGCGCCACTGATCCGGAGGTGCTGTTGCTGGATCTCAGTGACTGGGAGCGGGTGGCGGACGTGGCGTCGCAATTGGCGCAACAGGGATTGCGGGCGTTGCCGGTGGGGTACCTGGAGGACTGGACGCCGGTGCAGCAGATGACCTTCGAACGCGCGGGGATCCCCGCTTTGCTGCGGGAGCCGTTTTCGCCGGGGGAACTGGTGCGGGCGGTGTACGAGGGGCTGCACCGGGCGTATCCGATCACGAACCGCAACATTCTGGCGTTTTTGCCGGCGAAGGCGGGGAGCGGGGCGTCGACGGTGGCGCTGCATACGGCGGCATCGCTGGCGAACGAGTTTCAACGGAGTGTGTTGCTGGTGGAGGGGGACCGGCGGAGCGGGGTGCTTTCGATCCTGCTGAACCGGGAGACGCCGCGGGGCGTGGCGGGGGCGTTGTTGGAAGCCGGAGAGCTGACCGATCTGTCGTGGCGGAATTACTACGAGAGGGTGTCGGGAATCGATGTATTGCTGGCTGACCCGGGGCGGCGGGGGCCGTTGCCGACTTGGGCGCAGTTTTACCAGCTGCTGCGGTTTGTGCAGAGCCGGTATGAGTTCGTGCTGGCGGATTTGCCGGAGGTGGTGAACGAGGCGACGGCGGAGGTGGTGCGGAACGCGCGGGGGGTGGTGATTGTTTGCACGCCGGAGTTGCCATCGATCAAGATGGCGGCGATCCGATGCGCGGAGCTGGAAGAGTGCGAGGTGCCGCAGGAGCGTATCCACGTAGTGCTGAACCGTTTTGAGCGGGACGGGTTGCGCGTGGAGGACGCCGAGGCGGCGCTGGGGCGGGGGGTGTTCGCCACGCTGCCGAACGATTATGCGCGGCTGCGGGACGCGATGTTGGAATCGCGTGTGGCGCCGGAGGATAGCCCGTTGGGACGGGGCAGCCGGGCGCTGGCGGAGAAGCTGGGTGGGCTGCCGGAAGGGTTGCAGAAGCCGAATCGTTTTTCGTTGCTGCAGAAGCTGGGACGGATGATGGAATGAGAACGGCCCTCCGCCCGGGTTGGGCGGAGGGCCGTTGGGTTTGCTGGTTGGTGATTAGAACGCGTAGCGGAGCGCGAATTGAATTTCGCGGGCGGGTTGCGTGCCGGTGATGGACCCGAAGTTGCCGGCCGAGCGGTTGCCGTTGGGAGCTCCGAGGTTGGTTTTGTTGAAGAAGTTGAAGGCTTCCATGCGGAACTCGACCTTGTGGGTTTCGCTGACGCGGAAATCCTTGTGGAGGCCGAAGTTCATGTTGTGATAGGACGGGGCGCGAACGATGTTGCGGCCGGCGTTGCCGAAGGGCCGGGTGACATCCGTCGGGATGGAGACGGTGGCCGGGTTGAGCCACTGCTGGACGGTGCGCTCGCCTTCGGGGCGAACGGGGTTGCCGGAGATGTTCGGGCGATAGTTGGGCGCGCCGGAGACCTGGAAGGCGGCCGACGGGCCGTAGGTGAGATTGACGGGGGAGCCGGAGGTGGCGAAGTTGATCGCCGTCAGGCGCCAGCCGCCGAGGATGCCATCGGCGAGGGCGTTCGAGCTGGAGCCCCAGCGGCGGCCCTTGCCGTAGGGGAGATCCCAGAGCATGGTGGTGGTGTTGTTAAAGGGCTGGTCGTAACCGCCGAGGCCTTTTTCCTGATCGAGGGCGCGGTAGTTGACGCGGCTGTTGTCGCCATTGCCGGTTTCGAGGTGGCCGCTGGCGTTATCGATGGCCTTGGACCAGGTGAAGGAGTTGAGGACGTAGAGGCCACCGGCGAAGCGGCGCTCGATCTTGTTCTGGAAGGCGTGGTAATCGAGGAAGCCACCGTTGAAGGCCGTCTGGATGTAGCCGAAGGCCTGGAGCGGGCGGCGGGCCTGGAGCGAGAGGCTTTCGCCCAAGTTGTTGGGACGGGCCTGGTTGTAGTCGCCGAGAATCATGAGCTTCTGGGCGTTGGTGCCGACGTAGCCGAAGTCGGCGATCCAGCCCTTGCCCAGTTCCTGCTGGATGGAGAAGTGCCAGTTTTTGTTGTAGCCGGTGCGGAGGTCGCTGGGAATGTAGTTGGTCCGCACGTTGTTCTGGCGGACGTTGGCGAGGGTTAAGAAGTTATTGGGGTAACCCTGTTCGGTGGGCCGGTAGCAGGCGCCGGGGGCCTGATTGGGGCTGGTGCAGAGGGCCTGGCCGTTGGCGACAGCGGGCGGGAGTTGGGAATCCACGATGGGGTTCAGGACGAAGGGCAGGTTGTAGGAGAGAAGATTCTCGCCGCCCATACGGTTGAAGTGGATGTAGCTGACGCCGTAGGCGCCGCGGAGGACCGTTTTGTTGAACAGCGTGTAGGCGAAGCCGATGCGCGGGGCCCAGTTGTTCTTGTCCATGTTCACCAGGGCGCGGCTGGCGACCGAGCCGTCCTTGGCCTGGATGATGGTGTTGGTGGCCGGGTCGAAGTTCGACAGGGCGTTGGTGTTTTCGAACTGGGGGGTGGCGACTTCGTAGCGAACGCCCAGGTTGAGGGTGAGCTTCTTGGAGACTTTGAAATCGTCCTGGAAGTAGAAGAAGTGCATCCACTGGCGGAGGTTGACGATGTTGGGGGTGTTGAGCGTGTAGGCGCTGCGGGCACCGAACATGAAGTCAGCCAGGAACTGGAGATTGTTCGTAGGCGTGCCGGGGATCTGGGAGAAGCGGCCATTGTAGGAATCCTGGCCGGACTTGGGGTTGAAGTCGTCAATTTCGGTGCCGATGCTCTGGTACTCCCAGCCGGCTTTGAGCGAATGGCGGCCGACGATCTTGGAGTAGTTCACCTTGGGGTTGAAGACGTTGGGGTTCTGGAACTGGGGGTTGGAGCTTTGCACGCCGAACTGGGTGTAGCTGTTGACGCTTTGGGCATAGAGGCCGCCGGTGAAGCGGGGGTCGTTGGGCGCGTTGGCCAGATTGAACTTGCTGGCGAGCGTGGGTTCGCCGACGAAGACGGGGAATTTGCCGCCCTGCACCGCGGAGACGCCGAGGCGGAATTCGAGGAGGCTGGTGGGGCTGACGTTCCAGGTGGTGCCGAAGGCGCCCTGGATATTGCGGACGCGGACGGTACCGTTGGCATTGCCGCCCATGGCGCCGGGGATATTCGGCGGCTCAAAGTTGTTCATGAGGCGATGGGAGTAGCGGGCGAAGGCGGTCCACTTGGAGTTGAAGTAGTGGTCGTAGCGGGCATCGCCTTTGTCGTTTTGGTCCGTGCGGCGGGGCTGGAATTCGAAGTTGTTCGACAGGCCCGGGCGGTTGACGGCGGGGAGGCCGTTGAGAATTTCCTTGGACCAGGCGGTCATGTCCGAAGCGGGGATGATGCCGTTCGAATAGATGGTCCCGGTGATGGGGTTACGGACGGCGATCCCGAGGTTGCCGGCGCGCTGTTCCATGGTGGGAAGGGTGGAGAACTGGATGGTTTTGGAGGTGCGGCGGTAGCCTTCGTAATCGACGAAGAAGAACATTTTGTCCTTCTTGATGGGGCCGCCGAACGCGCCGCCGAACTGGTTCTGGATCAGGACGGGTTTCTGGTTATTGACGGGCTTGAAGAAGCCGGTGGCGTTGAGGGCGGTGTTGCGGAGGTACTCCCAGGCGGCGCCGTGGAACTGGTTGGTGCCGGAGCGGATGGAGGCGTTGATGATGGCGCCACCGGCGCGGCCGAATTCGGCGGAGAAGTTGTTCGTTTCGAGGCGGAACTCCTGGACGGAATCGGGCGAGAGCTGGACGACTTGATTGGAGAAGCCCTGGTTGGAGGTGCCGTAGGAGTTGTTGTCGACGCCATCGATGACGAAGTTGTTCTGCGAGCTGCGCATGCCGTTGACGTTGAAAGAGGCGTCGCGGGAGTTGGAGATGTCGGAGCGGCGAACGCCGGGGGCGAGGAGCGCGAGATCGGCGTAGGAGCGGCCGTTGAGGGGCAGGTTCACGACCTGCTGGCGGCCGACGACGGTGCCGCGGGAGGAGGTGTCGGTTTCGAGAGCGGCGACGGCGTCGTTGACGGTGATGCTTTCGGCGGTGGAGCCGACTTCGAGCTTGAGGTCGACGCGCTGGCGGGCGTTGACGGTGACGACAAAGCGGTTGGCAATGGCGGATTTGAAGCCTTTGGCGCCGGCTTCGAGCTTGTATTCGCCGGCTTTCACGTTGGCGAACTGGTAGCTGCCGGAGGCGTCGGATTTGGTTTTCTGTTGGACGCCGGTTTGGAGATTGGTGAGGGTGACATCGCTTTCGGCCAAGGCGAGGCCGGAAGCGTCAAGAATGGTACCGAGCACTTGCGCGGTATCGAATTGGGCCAGAAGCAGGCTGGCGAACAGGGCACAACAGAGTGTTAATCGTTTAAGCAAAAGAGACTCCTCATGGACATAGGGTATCGGGCCCCTGTGTCAGACATGTTCTCTCATTGTCACAAATCCATTACAGGGTGCAGATATGCGGCATTTTGGCGTACGATAGGGCAGCTATGTCTCAGATTAAAGGCCCCGCCATTTTCCTGGCCCAGTTTATGGGCGATGCAGCCCCGTTCAATTCTTTGCCCGCCATCACGGCCTGGGCGAAGTCCCTTGGTTATAAGGGTGTCCAGCTTCCCTCGTGGGACAGCCGGATTATGGATTTGGCCAAGGCGGCTGAATCGAAAGCCTATTGCGACGATTTGAAGGGCCAGACGAACGGCCTGGAGATCACGGAGTTGGCGTCGCATTTGCAGGGCCAGCTGGTGGCTTCGCACCCGGCCTACGACGAGATGTTCGACATCTTCGCGGCGCCGCAGGTGCACGGCGACCCGGCGGCGCGGAGCGCCTGGGCGACGGAGCAGTTGAAGCTGGTGATCAAGGCTTCGGCGAACCTGGGATTGCCGGTGACGCCTTCGTTTTCGGGCGCGCTGATGTGGCCGTTCATCTACCCGTGGCCGCAGCGGCCGGGCGGAATGGTGGAAGAGGGGTTCAAGGAATTGGCGAAGCGTTGGAAGCCGATTCTGGATTGCGCGGACGAGCACGGCGTGGATTTTGCGTATGAACTGCATCCGGGCGAGGACCTGTACGACGGCGCGACGTTTGAACAGTTCCTGGAAGCGACGGGCAACCACACGCGGGTGAACATCAACTACGATCCGTCGCACTTCATCCTGCAGTGCATGGATTATGTGGGTTTTATCGACATTTACGCGTCGAAGATCAAGGCGTTCCACGTGAAGGACGCCGAGTTCCGGCCGTCGGCCAAGAGCGGCGTCTATGGCGGGTATCTGGGCTGGAAAGAGCGCCCGGGCCGCTTCCGTTCGCTGGGCGACGGACAGGTGGACTTCAAGCAGATCTTCTCGCGGCTGACGGCGGGCGGGTATAGCTCGTGGGCCGTGTTGGAGTGGGAATGCTGCTTTAAAGACAGCTCGCAGGGCGCGGCGGAAGGGGCGCCGTTTATTGCGTCGCACCTGATCGATGTGCCGGCGAAGGCGTTCGACGATTTCGCGGGCGCGGATTCCGATACGGCGCGCAATCGCCGGATTCTGGGCTTGAAGTAGTTCGGTTTCGTTTCATCGTGCCCGGCTTGTATACTAGCGGGCACGATGAAGCGAATACTCCTGCTGGCATGCGGCGCGGCCGCGATGGTTTTTGGGCAGTTGGCGACGGGTCCGGCGTTGCCGATCAAGTTGATTGGCGAGTGGGCGAAGCTGCCGAAGGGGATGTACATCGGCGAGTGTTCGGGCGTGGCGACGGACAAGGACGACAACGTCTGGGTTTTCAACCGGAGCAAGCATCCGGTGATGAAGTTCGATAAGACCGGGCGGCTGCTGGACGCCTGGGAAAACCTGCCGGTGGCGGCGTCGCACGGCATTAAGATTGATCCGGATGGGAATGTCTGGACCGTCGATGTGTTCGGCCATTCGGTGAAGAAATGGTCGCGTGAAGGGAAATTGCTGATGGTGATCGGCAACGCGGGCGCGCAGCCGGGGACGAATGAAACAAAGGACGCGTTTAACCGTCCGACGGGCATTGCGTTTTTGCCGAATGGGGACTTTTGGGTCTCCGATGGGTATGTGAATTCGCGGGCGGTGAAGTACAACAAGAACGGCGAATTCATGATGCAGATCGGCGGGAAGAAGGGCACAGCGGAGGGCGAGTTCGACACGGTGCACGATGTGGCGATCGACGCGCGCGGGCTGGTTTATCTGGCGGACCGGGAGAACCGGCGGGTGCAGATCTATTCGCCGGAGGGCAAGCTGTTGCGGGTTTGGAAGAACCTGGGTTCGCCGTGGGGCCTGGCGTATAACCAGAAGGAAGAGGCCATGTACATTTGCGATGGGTATAACAACCGGATCGTGAAGGTGAACATGGAGGGGCAGGTGTTGGGGACTTACGGGCAGTACGGCAAGATTCCGGGCCGATTTGATTTTGTGCACCATATGGCGGTGGATTCGACCGGGGCGATTTATGCGGCGGAGATTAAGAACTGGCGCGTGCAGAAGTTTGCGTGGCAGAATTGATGGTCTCGTAGAATAGAGATATGGCCCTTATCGACGAGATGCGGATGGACCGCACGGTGATGTCGGTTGTCACGACTGAAACGCCTTCGGACGCCAATGCTTACTGGCAGACGAGGTCGATCGCGGAGCGGCTCGAAGCGTTGGAATTGACGAGGCAAGTATTCAATGGCTACGACCCGGATACCGACCGACTTCAAAGAGTTCTTGAAGTTACTACAGGCCCACGAGGCTAAGTTCCTGCTGGTTGGCGGCTACGCGGTGAACGCGTTTGGGTATATTCGAAATACTGTCGATATTGACGTCTGGATCGCGGCAACGCCAGTGAACCAAACCCGTGTGATTGAAGCGATTCGTGAATTTGGGTTTGTAACAGCGCACCTCGGCGTGTTGGATGCTCCGGATGCGATGCTCCGAATGGGCCACCCTCCGCTCCGGATCGAAGTTCTTAAGCAGCTCTCGGGTGTGGAATTTGACGGGTGCTGGGAGAGGCGTGTCGAGTTTCGGCTCGATGATCTTGTGATACCTATGATTTCGCTGGCTGATCTCAAGACCAATAAGGGCGCCGCTGGCCGGCCAAAGGACATGGCCGATTTGAGCAACTTGCCTTAGTGGAAGACATGATCGGTTCGCGGGCGTAGACTGGGGGTGCTATGACCCGCCGCACTGCTCTTCAACTTGCCGGCGCCGCCGCCTCCAGCCTTGCGCTGCCCGCCGCGCCTTATGAGCCTTCCGCCGCCAACCTGTAAGCCCGCGAATGG
>Ga0315906_10011338_pt1 | contig 10398 bp, 9 predicted proteins | sample LakEriMetagenome_4_FD_203526 | JGI IMG/M metagenome (GOLD analysis project Ga0315906, IMG submission 203526) | Freshwater fungal communities from buoy surface, Lake Erie, Ohio, United States - Buoy 2 MA122 | ecosystem: Environmental > Aquatic > Freshwater > Lake > Lake biofilm | place: USA: Lake...
TCCCTGGGCGTAGAGGCGGTCGGCGCTAAACATCAGGTTGATGTGTTCGCAGAAGAGGCGAATATTCTGGAACATGGATGAAAAGACGCGCGCATTTTCGCGGTTTTTGATGACTACGTTCATTTAGGGAAAACTGGCGGCAACCGTTTATATGGTTTCTTTGGTCTATTCTTTTGTTTGGTATATCTATCGCTTATTTGCCGGTCTTATTCACTTCAAAACGTTAGTGGGGGGTCTTATTCACTTGCCCTCATATTTAACCACGTTGCCATTCTTGAAATAAATCACAAAACGGTCTTTTATGGCAGGGTCCACGATGGGAATCACAATACTACACAAATATTCCACAAACGACGGAGGATTGTGTACGTGAATCAGGTTTAGATGTTTTAGAAGGCCTTTTCCATTCCGCATTCCTTCGCCCGATACTATGACCACAAACTCGCGGTATCGCTCAATCGCCGACATTGTGAGGCCGGTCAAATCCACGTTGAGATTGTAAGCTGAATGCGCGCCAATAATTTGTTCGGTGATGGAGAACAAGTAATTCGCCATTATTAGATAGACCGAAGGAGAGGCAATCACTTTGAATATGCTGTAATTGAAGAAGATGGTGTCGCCCTCTACCTTGAAAATAAATGGCAGAATGGCGTTGATGTCAATGTTTTTTGTGACTGAATCGGCGCAATCAAACTTCTGTTGCTTTTTGAAGAGCAAGTTTTTGGGTTTTTCATCGTAATATTCTTTTTTGACGGCATTTATGCGGTTCAAGATGTTGGGTTCGCCACTCATTATTCTATATTTTTATATTTGTTTCTATGTCGTTTTACGAGAGAGAATATTCGTTATTTGAGAGGCGATAATATACAGGTGAAGATTTAAAACCGCACACCTACGGTGTGCTTTGTTTCAAATCGTTACCGATACCGCGCCATTAATGATTTAAAACGTGCCGTTTTAAATGTTCAATGGTGTAAATCATTCATCGGTGGATAAGCCGCGAGGCGAAGACAAGTTATTGGTGAACTTCGTTATCGGTGGAATGATAAATCATTCATTCAACGGTCACCACCTTCGCCAAGTTCTTCGGTTTGTCTGGATTGATTCCGCGGTCCACCGACAAATAGTACGCCAACAACTGGATAGGTATCATTCCTAAAAGCGACGAATAAGTCCCCACATTGGGTACATAAATGTGCGTATATCGCCCATCCGCAATGGCCCCTTTGTTATTCGTAATCAAATACACAGGTGAATCACGCGACAACACTTCTTCCACGCAATTCATCGTTTTCGCCGAATATCGCGCATCCATATTGAAAATAATCACCGGAAAATGTTTGTCTAAAAGCGCGAATGGCCCGTGTTTCAAAGAACTGGAGGAATAACCCTCCGCGTGGATATACGCAACCTCTTTGATTTTGAGCGACCCCTCTCGCGCCACGATTTCATCGGTCCCTTTCCCTATCAAGAAAAGGTTATGTGTCGTCTTCAAATCGGCGTTAATAATGCCTTTGATTTGCGCATCCACCATTTCCAAAACACACGAGAAATCATTGGACAGGTTTTTCAGGTCACTGATGACCTTTGCTCGACGTGACTCGTTGATGCCCGCAATTTGCGAAAACCACGTGGCAATAAGAGAGAGGCACACGACCTGACTGCTAAAGGCTTTCGTGGAAGCGACGCCGACCTCCACCCCCGTATTACAATAGACGCCGCAATCCACCTCTCGCGCAATGAGTGAATCCACCACATTGATGACGCCGATTGTCGTGATATTCGCAGATTTCGCGATTTCGATACACCGATGTAAATCCTTGGTTTCGCCTGACTGGGACACGAGGATGAATACGGTGACGCCGTCGCGGGGGATATCGTGCTCCGTCAGTTCCGCGCCGTCAAATGCCTGAACTGTGCTAAATCCACACAACCATTTGAAGAAGTGCATGCCATAGAGGCAGGCGAAATACGACGTCCCGCACCCCAGCAGAACCACGTGATTCGCCCGTTTCAACTCCTCTGCGTGGCATTCCAGTCCGCCCAGCTTCACTTCGGTGTCGTTTTTGATACGCCCTCCATTGTTAATCGCGGAATTGACTACGGCGGGTTGTTCGTTGATTTCGCGAATCGTCCAGTGGGGGTACGGGTCCGGCACCGTGGTTCGCACCGTGTCGCTCACCTTTTTCCGCAAATAAGTGTTCGTGGTTTTGATGGAGAGAACGGCATTCTGGGATGAGAGGACACAGATATCGTCGTTATTTAGCGTAATGTATTTGCCGACTTGATTACAGAATCCGCTTTGTTCGGATGTAACGAGAATTGTGGTGTCGGTCTTGCCTATCAATAGAGGCGACCCATTTCGCACGCAAAAGAGCTGGTCGGGGGTTTTCACATCCACCAAGATGATTCCGTAAGTGCCTCTCAGTCGTTGGATGGCGGAGTTTAGCGATTCGTAGGTCGTAGACCCGCGCGAGTAATATTCCACCAGATTGACGATGATTTCGCTGTCGGTTTGGGATTGGAAAGCGAACCCGTGCCCAATGAGCTCGTCGCGCAATTCGGCGTAGTTCTCAATGATGCCATTGTGGACGATGGCAAACTGGCCGTTTTGCGAAACGTGGGGGTGCGCATTTTTGTCGGTTTTCATTCCGTGGGTCGCCCAGCGGTTGTGGCCGATGCCCGTGCCTCCGCGGGGACTCGTTAGGTGCGTCGTTTTCGCGCGCAATTGTTCTATTGAATCCACAGCATTCGTATAGGTTGAATCCACAGCATTCGTAGATGCGTATTTGTGTATGGTGATGGCGCCGCTTCCTCTCTCTATGACGCCCAACCCGGATGAATCGTAGCCGCGATTCTGTAATTGGGTGAGCCCCGCGATGATTTGTTGGTATATGTTGTCGGCCGACACCGTCAAAATACCGAAGATTCCGCACATTCTATAGGATTCCTATTGTTTTGTATTTATGTAAGTTTTCCGAATATTCGCAGTGCGTAAAAAATGGGCGAAAATCATCAATCTAGAAAATATAATAAGCAAATTATGAGTCAAGCAAACGCCGCCGCACGAAAACGCAGAGCAGGAGGGTCATCTATGCCCGGAGCACCTGAACCGATGGTACAACAACAACCCCCCGCTGGGGCGGGCCTCACTCTTCCCCAAGTCATTGCGCTGGTGGATAAGAGGCTTGTGAATCTGGAAACCTTTATGAAAGAGACGAAGGCTTCAGTGCCGAAGCCTTCTGTGCCTCTGCCTTCTGTGCCTCAGCCTTCAGCGCCAGCACCTTCAGCAGAGATGGATGATGCCCTTGTTGAAGAAATCAACACCAAGTTTGAGTTGTTGGCGACCGAGGTCGCCGAGTTGAAGGATATGATTGTCAAGCTCCAGTCTTTCACCATGGAGGTGAACAAGAAGATGTTTGAAGAGCGCATCCAGTTATTGTCCGATGTGGGGGACAATGGTCCGATGAAGTTTGATATGAAACGCGGGGACAACCTTGTGTTGGAATTGTCCGAAGATGATGAAGCTTAAGCGTCAGCGACCAAATCCTTAGTTATTTTCATTATTGAGATGTGCTCAATAATGGAATCTTTTTATACCGCTCATTTGAAGGTTTAATTTTCTTCATCGGATTCAGACGTTGGTTCTGGTCCACATTCCTTACAAGGATTGTCGCCTTGCCTACAACCGCGACAATACCATTTTTCACATTCACCGCAAGGCCATCCGTCTGACCCCCGATTTACATCTGTTCTGCAACTATAACAATGTCCATAACAACCGCAATCGACCTCATTATTTATACATTCATAACACATATTGTAACCACAATCACAACATACGAATTCAACACATTCTTTACATCCTCTAATTTCACAAGCATCGCATTTAAGAGTACATTTTTTACAGAATAGATGTTTTATTTTCCCATCCCAACTATCTAAGCTTGCTTCTTCTAAGCTTGCGACTGTTGAGCTTGCTTCTTCTAAGCAAGCGACTGTTGAGCTTGCGACTGTTGAGCTTGAGTCATCATCGCTTGTGTCATTTATGTTACACAATTCACAACGAATCGACTTTTCTAAAGAATGGACGGTTTTACAAGATTCACAATTGAATGTTGTTTTTTCTTCTACTTTTTCTTTTTCCAATTCAGGTGGAGCAGGACCACATTCTTTACACGGATTTTTGTCGCTTTTCTTACAATCCGAACAATTCCATATTCCACATTCACCGCAAGGCCATCCTGAACCACGACTAACATCTGTTCCGCAAGTATTACATTTTCCAAAACAATCGCACATAATATCATCAATGTTGCTACAGGCCCGACATAATTCAATAGAACAATCACAACACTCTGTCTGTACACATTTAGAACATCCGCCGACTTTACATCTGTCACATGTATAAGTGCAATTTTTACACAATAACGGTTGGTATGAGCTTGCGACTGTTTCTTCTGCTTCACTTGAACTTGCGACAGTGTCTTTTATCACACACCAGTGTAAAAGCATGGCATCTTCTAAAAGAATATCGGTTTTACAAGATACACAGTTTACCATATTTTATATAAATGTAAAATATTTCTATATTGTTTACACAATTGAAGCACTTTTCTCATTTTGAATGAGAAACGTGTAAAATGGGAACTGTGGTCGGCACACTTTGTGTGCCATTTTTACAAGTTATAAAATGTTCTAGGTTCGTGACCGATAACCATTTTATAACACGGCACACTTTGTGTGCCATTTTTACAAGTTATAAAATGTTCATCGGTTTATACGACCATCTTCGCCTTAATAGCCTCGTGGCACTGGTAATTACTCAACACGAAATCATCCACCACATAATCGTTGATATTGTCGCGTTTCGCCCCCATCTGTAGTGTCGGGAACTCAAACGGCGTTCGCTCCAATTGCGTCTTCGCCGCATCAATGTGGTCTTCATACAAATGGCAATTTCCCTTGAAATACACAAACTCGTGCGCCTCTAACCCACAATGATGCGCCAACAAATGCGTGAGGAAACTGTACGACGCGATATTGAACGGCACGCCCAGCAATTCGTCGCAACTGCGTTGGGTCATTGCGCACGAGAGCTTGTTGCCGTCGTGGACGTTGAATTGGCACATCATATGGCAAGGGGGCAGCGCCATCTGGTCCAGCTGAGACGGGTTCCACGCGGTCATTATGAGACGGCGACTCGTGCGCTGGGCGGGGTCTCTAAGTACGTCAATGATTTGTTGGAGCTGGTCCACGCCTCTGTTTATAGGACTTGTGTCGGCGTCGTAGTCCCCTCCAAAATGCCGCCATTGAAACCCGTATCCCGGCCCGATAAGCCCCTCTCTATAATGGTGGAGACCGCGCGAATCTAGGAACTCGCGACTGGTATTGCCATCCCAAATATGGACCCCCTGTTCTTGTAATAATGCGTTGTCGGTATCTCCGCGAACGAACCACAACAACTCTTTTAGACACGTTTTCCACGCGGTCTTTTTGGTGGTTAAAATCGGGATTTTTCCGTCGGCCAATGAGAATCGCATCATTTCGCCGAAAATGCTTTTCACGCGCCCATTGCGCCCCATTTCCCACGACCCGGTGTCAATGATTTTCTGAATAATGTTCAAGTATTGGTACTCTTCGGATAAGGGGGTCTCTTCCTTATTCATTGTTATATTATTTCTACTTTCATATCTTTATATCTGTATCTGTTTACACATCTTCAAATCCACAAAACAAGTTTGTGTGTATTTTGTTTTTATATGATATAGTAGATATGGACAATATTATCAGTGAAGCACGTTCTATGAATGACAGCACATTTTTGAACCATATTTTCTGTACTTCCGAGGAAGGCAAGGCCGAGATTCTGAATGTAGTACAATATGCCGTGATGGGTATTTTGCCCGTGGTCGCCCTCAACAAAACCATCCAGAAGTTCATCCCGGAAGCCGATGTGGAGAAGTCGTCGCTAGAAGTTTTAGCAGAAGTCTTCATTCAAATCGTCATTATGTTTATCGGCGTGGTCCTTATTCACCGCCTTATCACCTATTTCCCTACATACAGTGGATACAAATATGAGGCATTTAACTTGACGACCGTGATACTCGCGTTTTTGGTGATTGTTCTGAGCTTACAGACGAAGTTGGGCATCAAGGTGAATATTTTGGTGGACCGCGCCTACGAGTTGTGGAATGGACCCAGTAAGGAGACGGTGCGAAAAGACGCGAAGAGGCCGGTGAATAACCACGCGATGAGCCAGGCGGACACGTTGGATAACTCGGGGGTCCAAAACGGAGTTTTTCCGCCAGCTCCGGCGATGGCTACTTCCAACCGATCGTCGGGCCAGGGACACGACTATATGCTGAAAGCCTCGGGACAAGGAGCGCCGATGAGCGATTTTAACGATTTTTCGCCAGCTCCTGCTAATTCAGCCCTGGCGGGCGGCAGCTTCTGGTAAGCGGCACTCTAAAATCTCACAACCTCTTATACATATTCATATATATAGACACTTGTAAAACAACGATTTTACATATCATAAAACAACTGGATAGTTTCAATTGTTTTGTTTGTTGTATTTGCCGGGTTTATCCAGTAATTTATATGCTCTTCTAACACCTTTAATCGTTGTGTCCATTCATCTTGTTTATTTTTGTTTATAATACATATTCCTCTCTTGTCTTGACCCCAACATGAAGTTATATTTGTTCCTTCTTTTTCATAATCGTCTGGATTAAATCGGATAAATACAATGGGTCTGTGCCCCAAATCTTGTGATAATTCCATTATACGTTTGTTTTGACAACTACAATCATATTCCGTATGCTGATTTTCATCAACTTCTACAATTATAATTTGGTATGATAAATCTAATAATAAATCCGGACGGCGTTTTGAATAACCACCTGATACTATTTTGTCAGCTATCCATGTATGGTTGGGAAACTTGGTTTTCACATATTCAACCACAGCGTATTCTTTGGTTTTGTAATTACGCGACACTGGTTTGTCAGGGAATAAGTTTATATAACAAAATAGACAATATCCGTCGTATTTTTCAACTTGAACATGGGTTGAACACCATTCACTTTTACATGTTTTATTTTTCACATCAACCATCCCTTCCTTTTTGTGTGCTGAACAATACAATCCAATTGTCTCACCTTCGTTATTATAATTTGGTATTGTCTTACATTCAAGACATGTTTTGCTTTTCACATTCACCATTGCTTCCTTTTTATGTATTGAACAATACAATGGTTTTGTTTCACCTTCTACATTAAATGCTGGTAGAACCATACAATCTGGATGAACACAAGTTTTACTAACAACATTTACCATGCCTTCCTTTTTATGCGCTGAACAATACAATCCTCTAGTCTCCCCTTCTTTGTTAAATACTGGTATAATTTTACAATCTGGATAAATACAAGTTTTACTTTTCACATTCACCATCCCTTCCTGTTTATGTGTTAAACAATACATTGCTTTGGTTTCACCTTCGTTATTATATGTTGGTTGTTTTATACAATCTGGATGAATACAAGTTTTATTTATTACATCCACCATTCCTTCCTTTTTGTGTGCTGAACAATATATTCCCTTTGTCTCACCTTCTTTGTTATATGTTGGCTGAATTTTACAATCTGGATGAATACAAGTTTTACCAATAACATTCACCATTCCTTCCTTTTTGTGTGCTGAACAATATAACGCTTTTGTCTCACCTTCTTTGTTATATCTTGGCTGAATTTTACAATCTGGATGAATACAAGTTTTACATACCACATTCACCATTCCTTCCTTTTTGTGTCCTGAACAATATAATGCTTTTGTCTCACCTTCCTTGTTAAATCCTGCTCTAACATTACACTCAAGACAAGTTTTATGTTTTACGTCTATCATTCCTTCTTTTTTGTGCGTTAAACAATACAATCCTTTTGTCTCACCTTCTTTATTAAATGCTGCTCTAACATTACATTCAAGACAAGTTTCATGTTTTACATCTACCATTCCTTCCTTTTTGTGTGCTGAACAATACAATGCTTTTGTCTCGCCTTTGTTGTTAAACAATGGGCTAATTTTACACCCTTTTTCTTTGCACATTTGTCTAATAATTATATTAGACAAATATTTAAACCAATTCTTAATGTTGAAATGGACGTTTTAACAGTAAAATAAATGCCCATTATATCGTCTCAATCTTTACTCCCCCTTCTTTTTTCCCCATCTTTGAAGGACCATATTTCTCGAACAAATGATGTCCTATATTGGAAATATTAGAAAAAATATTCATTGGCGAACTGTAATCAAAAATATGAGCTACGTGGTCATCTTCCCCCGTCATTTTCAAACTATAGTGCCAAAAAGGCGGAACGTATACTATTTGCCCCGCCTCTATGTTAAACTCCAAAAACTTCATTTTAGAATAGCCCGAATCATACGCAGGTTGCGGGGTCCAAACATTGAGAGGCGACGAAAACTCATAATCGCGGTAGTTCTTGTTTATCGCCATGTATTTCGTGGATCGCCACGGCGTCATTTTCACGACATATTTGCCTCCAGTGATGTAGATGTATCGGCGCTCAAATGTGTGATAGGTTAAGGGCGTCGTGGCCCCGGCGGAGCCGAGCAGCAAATCGTAACGGCTAAATACGGAGAGCGCGGGTTCCAGGTATTTGTCCAGCTGTTGGTAGTATCGCTGGATGCCCGTTTCCTCTATGAAATATTGGTTGCCGCTGCTAAAATATTTGCCGGTAGTATCCGTCTTCATAAGCCCGTTGGTGGCGCTCAAAGAGAGGACCACGGAAGTGGGGGGGCGGTCGGCGTGGTAGTCGGCGGTCTCTTTGACAAAGACGTCAAAGCTGCCTTGTTCCGCGACCAGTTTGCTTAGCGGGATAGACTTGAGATTGGTGTCGTATTCGCCGAATTGGAAAACGAAGGGTTGTTTCAAGTTGGCGTTGGCGTTGATGTCCTTGTTTGTGGTGTAGTCGGTTTCGTAGATTTCTATTTCGTCGCCCTTTTTGAGCTGGAATATGATTTGGCTATAGAGGATGAGGACGGCGATAAAAATTAAAACGGAGTATATTGTGTCCATTGTTCATAAAAAATGGACACATCTTTATTTGGATGAGCGGTCGCACCCTCTTTAGGGGCCCTTTAGAAGTCACGACCAAACTTGGTATAGGACCGCTTATGTCTACGTATGTTCTTCTTTGTCTTGCGGCGAGAACCACCGGTTTGTGTAGGAGCAGGAGGAGCCTCAACCGGAGGAGCAGGAGGAGCAGCAGTAGCCTCAACCGGAGGAGCAGGAGGAGCATCAGTAGTAGCGGTAACAGCAGAAGGAGGAGCAGGAGGAGCAGCAGTAGTAGCGGTAACAGTAGGAGCAGGAGGAGCAGCCTTGGCAGCCTCTTTGGTAGCTTCATTTGGCAAAATAGCAGCAGGAGGAGCAGCATCAGTAACAGTAGGAGCGGCAGGAGCAGCAACCGCGGGAACACAAATACGTTTCTTGATTTCGTCAAGAATACCAGTGTCCTCTAACATTTTCATAATACTGTCAATTGTATTCTTTTTATCATCGTCGCTCATACTTTGTAAACCTTGCTTGACTGATGCTTCTGTCGCGTCCGGACTTACTGTAGGAGCAGGACTTACTGTAGGAGCAGGAGTGGTCGCAGGAGGGGTCGCAGGAGGAGCATCCGCGGTTTTCGTTCCCATAATCAGTTCATCAACCAGCGTCTTTAGCTTGTCTATCACTTTTTTAGGAAGCTCCTTTACCCGTGTTGTGATTTCCGGAGCAAGGTCGGGTATTTTTTCCAATTCCGACAAATCAATGCCATCCATTTTGAGTTTCAATTCGTCCGCCAATTCCTGTAATTTCTCACTTGGATTGCCAAACGGAATTAATTTCATTCCCGCAACAATCGGACTTGAAATGGGTTCAACTACATCTTTCACTTTTTTAATTATATCATCAATGCCGGCTTCAACAACATCAAACTGTTTTTCGTTTTCTTTTATTTTTTTGGTGAGCTCAACTAATAAAATAGGTTTAATCGTATTTATAATTTGGTCTGCCATACTACGAGTCTCGTTATACACTATATTAATAAATTGATTTATTTCAAATTATTAACAAAATACTCCTAAACACCGGTTTATTTGGCCGATACCGCAGGGGCGCCAGCGCAATTGGCGGGGCCATATCCAACCTCTAAGGGGACACGAGCATAGTCGGGCTCATAAGTACTCTGGTTCCACGGACCCACATCCTGCTTGGGGATAATGGGGTCGCTTCTCAACTGGAGATTGGCGTTCTTCATCGATTGACCAATTGTGTCTAAACCAATGTGGTAACCAGCCTGGAGCATATCACCGTTCAAGATATTGCCCTGGGAC
>Ga0315906_10011341_pt1 | contig 10396 bp, 3 predicted proteins | sample LakEriMetagenome_4_FD_203526 | JGI IMG/M metagenome (GOLD analysis project Ga0315906, IMG submission 203526) | Freshwater fungal communities from buoy surface, Lake Erie, Ohio, United States - Buoy 2 MA122 | ecosystem: Environmental > Aquatic > Freshwater > Lake > Lake biofilm | place: USA: Lake...
GAGCCGCTGGTCGCCGTCCTCGTGTCACCTCACGCCCTGTACCTGGTCGAGCACAAGGCCGCCACGCCCGCGCCGCTGTCGGGCCTGGAGCTGGCCAATCGGCTGTCGTTCTTCCTCTGGGGTGGCCCGAGTTCGGCAAGATGTCGCACCACCAGGCGTCGCACGCCACGAACTTCACGCCCGAGCAGGAGGCGGCGGCCAATTACGCCTTCCTGGAGGTCCAAGGCTATCGGGACAAGAGCGTCAAGCCCGAGTGGCCGGGTTGGATTTCCTGTACCAGGGGATATGAGGGTTTAGGAACAGGGTGCCTCGCCACAGGGCGGCGCATGGCAGGATCACCAGTCGGGCTGCGTCACGGCGTAGCTTTCTTGATCGTCCCGGCGACCCGCACCGGGTCAAGACTGGGTTGCCACAGATACTGCTCGTCCTGGGTGATGCTGGCGGGCCCCTGGAACGGCTGCACCGGGGTTTTCGCTTCGCCGAGCGTGGCGGAGGGTTCGAGCAGGTTGCCGGAAGTGAGATCGACTCGAACGGTCCGCCCGCCCTGATCCTTGCCGACCTTCAGCGTCTTGAACTCGAGGACGGTGTAGTCCGGGCTGATCCGATAGGTTCCGTAGCCGATGCGAGGCGCCGACTTGGACGTCAAGCCGGGGTATTCGTCGACCCATCGCACGGTGGAAAACATCTTGTACGCGGCGCCCAATTCGTTCGCGTCCAACAGATCCTTGATCGCGAACGACTTCACGACGTCTCCCGTCTTGCGATAGATGACGAGGCGATGCGCGAAGGCGGGATGATCCGGCCATGCATTGTCCGGTTGCTCCGCCAGCTTTGCTCCGTTGCGAAGCTTCGCGATGGGCGGGAGCTCGCCGGGGCAATAGGCGAAGGGACTCCATACGGCGAACGTCTCGCCATCAGGCGCCAGGAACATGTGGGCGTATGGGGTGGACGGCGACAGGCCGACGAGATCGCCCGTGTGTGCCTGTTCCGTCCGGGTATCCGTCCAGCGAAACGTCCACTTGCCCGATGTGCGGTCTTTCGGATCGCCGCCGACGAGTTCGGCCGTCACCACGTAGCGGCCGTCGACCGACTGACAGCCATCGACGTATTCCTGTCGCCATCGACCGGCTTCCGCCGTTCCCGCGACGAGGAGCACGAGCAGCCCCAACCCTGAGCGAACAAGCATCTTCATGAGGAAAGCTCCTCGGTGACCACGAATCGGATGACACGATAACCCGCAGGGGATCAGCCTGTCGTCTGACGAAGCGGGGACGGCGGCATTCGGTGAATTGCGACTCAGGTGCGTCACGGTACTTCGTCGTGGGCGGCCGCTTCCCGGAGGCCCGAGGCCCCAGGAATCGCCTCGTTCTCGCCGTGGTCCGCCCGGCATGGCGGACCGAGCTTATCGCGCTTGAATCTCCACTCCGCTGAGCACCGGCTCGCCGACGCTCGCCGTGAGCCGGATCGGCAGGACGCCGTCCGCCGCGACACCCCGGATCGTCCGCGTGACGATGCGGCGGGGGCCGCCGGCTTCCTTGACGATGTCGAGATCCTTGACCGCTTCCTGGCCGCCCACGCTGACCGAGAACACCCGTTCGCCGGCTGCGCGGCTCTCCGGCTCGACGAACGTCAGGGTCACGTCGACGGTCATCTTCGGACCCTTGCCCGGCGCGGCCTTGCCGCCGACGACGAGCGGGATGGCGATGTCCGTGATGCCCGCGGCTCCGGTGCGGCCGACGAACGACGTGCCGCTCTCGCCGGGGACTTCGAACCAGTTCGCGGCCTGCGGCGCGACCTGCGCGCCGCCCGATTTCGGCCCCACGGCCAGCCACAGCGTCCCATCCGGGGCGATGCGGTCGCCGGGCGCACCGAGATTGAAGCCTGCCTTCTTGAGCGGCGCGGGGGCGACGGCGGTCTTCGGCGGCCGCATCTCGTACCTGGTCCATGCCGCGTTTTCGGGCACGTGCACCAGCGCCATCGCGGTCATCCGGTTGCGCTTGTGGTGCGTGCCGAAGTTCGGGATGTTGAGCAGGCCGCCGGCCGGCGTGAGCGTCGGCGTGCACCCGGCGTCCATGCCCGCCAGCGGCAGCGTTCCCGCCTGACCGGCGAGGTCGTAGACCGCACACCGCCAGGTGATCAGCGTGTCGCAGGCGATGAGGTGGTTGCAGCCGCCCTTCTGGAAACTCCACTCCTCGGCCGCCCCGGTGAGCGGCGACGTCCGCCGATGCCGCTCGCCGGTCCGCAGGTCGTAGGTCACCCCCTGGCGGTCGATGATCAGGTCATCGAGCACGATGTGCGGGTCGAAGAAGGGGGCCGCATCGGTCTCCCACACCGTCTCGCCGTCGGCGGCCTTGAGCGCCCGCATCCGCCCCGCCGCGCCCTTGAGGCCCTTGGTCCAGCCGCCATCCTTCCAGGGCGTGTAGTGGCGATTGGCGGCGAGGAGCAGGTCGCGCGGGGCGGAGTAGACGAGGCCGCGAATGAGCACGTCCATGTCGCGTTTCCAGATCAGTCTGCCCGTCTGGAGATCGAGGGCGAGAATCTGCGGCGGATCCTGGGGCAGTTCGCGGCCCGCCTCGCGGAGCTTCGCCATCACCTTTTCCTCGCAGGCATCGAGGGCGAAGACGCGGGTGCTCGACAGGGCCACGCCGCTGCGATTGAGAAAGCCCCAGACCGCCTTGCGGGTCCAGAGAATCCCGCCCGTGGTCTTGTCGATCGCCACGAGGTGGGCCATCGGCATGCGATCGCTGCCGAAGTCGCCGCCCTGGCCGTCGAAGCCGGCCTGGCAATCGATCATCGTCCGCTCGTGGAGCAGCGTGGCGACGATGACGTTGCCCTCGGCATGCAGTCCGCCCCAGAACAGCCCCGGCTCCTCGAGGGCGGGAACGGGCCATGCGGACAGCTGCCTGCCGGTGTCGGGATCGAACCGGAGGATGTGGCGGTGGGCGGCCACGAAGACGCCGTCGGGCAGGGCGACCATGTTGAAGCCGCTGGCCCGGCAATGCTGCGTCACGGGCACCTCGGCCGCGACCGCCTCGGGGTGCTCCCATGGCTTCGGATACTTCTTGGAATGGATGCCGAGACCGCCCCCCGAGCCGCCGAAGCGGAACATGACCGGCAGCTTGGTCTCCCACAGCCTGCGACCCGTGTACATGTCGAATGCACCGAGCAGGCCCGGCCCTTGGAGGATCATCCGGCCGTCGACGAACCGGGCGCCGACCGGCTGCGGGTTGATGCCGTCGCCCGACTGGTGGTCGACGTTGGCGTCGAAGTAGAACCGCAGGTCGGCCGCATCGCCGCCATACCAGAGCGTTCCGAGGGGCGCCTTGATCCGCTTGTCGCGGGAGGCGAGCGTGTTGGCGGCGTCGTGGAACTCCTGCCGCCAGTCGTCCGCGCCGGGGAGCGGACCGTCCCGCCGGGTCGTCGTCGACCCGGCGGCCAGGATGCCGCCGTAGGGCCGCACGCATTCCTGCAGCGCCGCCGCATGGTGGGCGTCGCAGGCGACGTAGCTGGCGATGTACGGCGGAAGCACGCCGGCGACGACGGGGCCCGAGCGAATGCTCAGACGGCGGCCCTCGTAGAGCCCGTGGACCTCGGCCGCGGCCCGCAGATCGCGGGCCGCAGCCGGCTGTTCCACGAGGGCGATGACCCGCACTGCGGGCTTCTGCAAGGCGGCGGTGATCGTGGCCACCGTCGGATTGACGAGGATCACGTAGCCGGCGTCGACGTCGATCTTCCGGGCGGCTTCAACGGCGGGCGGCGCCGCCCGCGGCGGCTCGTGAACCACCGCCTGGGCCGGCGGCGACTCGCGGTAGCAGAGAATCTCATCCTGCGACGTGCCGACGAACGCCTCCGCGGATCCTGCCGCCTGGCGGACGACCTGAAAGGTGACGCTTTGGGCGCCCGGAAAGCTGGGCCGCGGCTCGGCGCCGGCGGTCTTGTCCTTGGGCGGTGCCGCGGGCTGCGCCGCGACCGCAGCCCCGGTCTGGATGTCGAATCGGCCGCTGGACGGATGGCCGGTCACGGTGAGCACGCCGTCCGCGACGTTCATGACGCCGAACGGGCGAAACTGGGCCGTCGAGTTGGTCCACTCGATCGCGCCCGTCCGGAGATCGACGGCATGATGGTAGATGCCGTTGACGGGCCAATAGCCCGCGACGAAGTACACCTTCCCCTCGTGCACCGCCGGTTTCGCGGCCACCGGCCAGGCGGACATCAGCCGCCCATGGCCGAGCACGAGTCGTTCCCGCGGCCCGCCGCACACCGACCAGCGGAGCCGGCCGTCCTGCTCCAGACAGTAGAGGAAGCCGTCCTCCGAGCCGACCACGACGGCGTCGCCGGCCGCCACGGCGGCCGACCGGATCGGGCCGTTGGTGTGAAACCGCCATTGCTCCCGGCCGCTCGCGGTGTCGAACGCCCGCACCGACCCGTCGAACTCCGTCGTCACCACCGCCAGGTTGCCGACCGGCGTGATCTCATAGGCGGTGTCGCGTCCCATTTTGGGGACGAACTCCCAGGCCCCGACCCGCGGGGGCAGGGTCTGTTTCCATTGCAGGTGCCACTCGGCCCGAGCGGGCATCGTGATCACGACCAGCGCACAGCAGAGGAGAGTTCGGCGCATGTTTTCAATCCGTTCCGAAAAAGGAAGCCGTTCCGGTGTCCATCGATCCTGCAGGGCGGGCCGCTACTTCTTCGGCGGCTGCGTCCGCGTCGTTCCGCCCATGCCGACGCGAATGTCGATCAGTTGGTCAGCGGGCACCGCCTTCAGTCCGAGTTCACCAGCCGGCAGGGTGACGTAGGCGTTCATGCGGAGGCCGTTGATCGGGCCGTCCTTGGACGTGGTGTACGCGATCGTGATCCGCGGCGTGACGGCCAGCTGCTTGCCGCCGATCTCCAGCGTCGCCTTGCCCTCGCGGTACTCGACCGTCCGCACCCCCTCCTTGCCCTTGTCGACGGTCTTGATCTCGGCCGTCAGGACCGGCCCCAGGGCCCCGACACGGAGCACCAGCGACGGGGGCTGCTGCGGATCGCGGAGCAGTTCGCCGAGGACCCGCGGAGTCGGCTCCCCGTCGGGCTGGCAGGTGGATGTGCAGGCGACCGTGAACTCGCCTTCGAATCCGCCCGCCTTGGCCGTCAGCGCGCCGGAGACGGGCTTGCCGTACATGAAGCCCGGCCAGAGCCGTGCCGACTGGTCGCGGATCTCGGCGTCCACCGTCACCCAGGCCGGATACGTCGGGACGAAGTGGAACACGGTGCCCTCGTCCGGACTTTTCTGCGCGGCCGGATCCTTCTTGGGGGCCGCCGTGCGGGCGTGCCGCTGGAAATGGGCTCTCGTCGGCCCCGCCACCACGGGCTTGACTTCGGCCGCAGGCCGCGGCGCAGGCGTCGCCAGTTCCATGAGGACGACGTAGCCGTCGGAGCGGCCGCCGCCGAACCGCTCCTGGGCGGCGTTCCGCGTCGGCGACGCGACCGCGGTGGCGCCCGAGCCGTGGCCGCCGTTCGATCCGGCGAGGAACAGCACGCGGCTCCTGCCGTTGACGCTCCCGGTGGCGATGCCCCAGCCGCTGCCGCGCGACGCGGAGCCGTCGTTGAGATCCGCCGCCCCGGCTCCCGGAATCACCGAGCAGTGCCGCAGGCCGGAGAAGTCCTCGTCGAGCACCGCCAGGTAGGGCCCCTCCGGCTCGGCGTTCGTCAGTTTGTCGGCCGTCTGCCACAGCCCCCAGGCGGCTTTGCCCGCGAAGGCGAGCGAACCGTCCGAGGTTCGTGTCATCTGTTCCACCCACGTGCTGTTCGGCCGGCTGCGGGGCGGAAGGTCGTTGCCCAACCAGAGCGTCCACGACGTGACGCGGTAGTCCCGCGGGTCGAGCCGGACGAGATACGACACGCTGAGCACCCCCGCTCCGGCGGTCGTCATGCCGAGGCCGCGGATGCCGACCGGTTCCCGGACGTCGAAGGGTTGCGTGGTGGCCACGCTGTTGCCGCCGTCCGACCAGAGATACATGAGGATGCCGCCGTCCTGATCGTGGGTGACGGAGCGGACGGCCGTGTCGGATTCCAGGCGGCAATTGTCGAGCCCGATGTACGGTCCGCTCCAATCGTAGAACCGATGCTTGAGAGAGCCGTCGGGATTGTGGACCTTGAGCGTCGGGCAGCGATACGGTTCGCGGCCGGTGGGCGAGTTGTGTTCGCCCCCCACGACGATCTGGCCATCCTGGTGTCGCACGGACGCGGTGGGACGCAGGCCTCCCGGAACGTGCACGGTGGACAGCGATTTGCCGGCGGCGTCGAGCAGGTGCAGATGGCCGGCGCCGAAGCGAACGGTGCCGTCCGGCGTGAGATCGACCGTGGGCGCGGCCGACGGGCCGCGGACATGCCGCACCCAGAGCGTTTTCTTCGCGTCGGCGGACAGCCTGGCGACGAACGCGTGGTCGCAGCGGGCCCGGTCCGGATCCTTCTTCGCCAGCGGCTCCATCGCGGGCAGTTCGGCGACGTCGCCGCCCAGGTCGACGATGCCGTCCGTGGCCCGGCCGGCGACGTAGATCGCGCCGTCCGGGCCGATCGCCGCCGCCGTGGCCGCTCCCGCCGTCCAGGGCAGCCGCTGCAGGGAGATCCGCTGTTTCAGGTCGGGAGAGTAGACGGCCACGAATGCCGTGACGCCGTCGTGTCGCCAGGACGGGATCTGGAGGACGGGCTGGCCGTCGACGACCTTGGGCTGGCCCCTTTCGAGCACGGGAATCGGCTGCGGGTCCGGGGGCGCCGGCCGATCGGTGCCGATGACGCCCACCGGGCCGGGCAGATCGAACGTGCTGCCCAGCACGTTGCCGACCAGCACGACCCTGCCGTCCGGCAGAAACCCGCCGGATGCCAGCCACTCGGTCCCGCCGCCTCCCAAGAACGTGGCCGCCAGGACTTCCACCCCGTCGGCCGACGACTTCCAGATCCGCGGCGGCTTGTCCTGGCCGTGGGCGGCCGTCGTCAGGAGGGCGGCCGTGACCGCGGCCGCGATGAACTCACGTTTCATGGTCGCTCTCCAAAAGTGGCAGTCAGAAGGGCATTCAGAGTGGCAGTCGGGCGCGTGGCGGACGACATCGCTGGCCCCGGGATCGAGATGCCGCCGCGGGCGGGTTGGCGGCGAGGCGATCGCTCAGCGGCCGGACCGAAACCTCGATGGGGAAGGGCCGGACGTCGAGATCGCCGGCGTGATCCGCAAACTTCCTCAAGGGTATCGACGTTCCCGCGGGCCTGCAACCAGGCGGCCATCCGGCCGACACGGCATGTTTGCGGTGCCGCTGTCGACAGGAGTATCATCTCGGTTGCGTGTAACAAGGCTTCTCACCTCGGAGTTCCGCCATGCCGGTGCCTTCGCTGCGGTCGATCGTCTGCGGTCTGCTGATCCTGGCGGCTTCGGTCGCCACCCGCACGACGGCGGCCGCGCCATCGCCGGTCTGGTCGTGGACTCTGCCGCCGCGGCAGGCGGCCTGGGAGTTCACCAAAGAAATGCCGCGGGACAACGTCCATCGGCCTGTCGTTCAGGGCACGCTGGTGCTGGTCGGCTGCGAGCACAACGGGGCCCTGCTCGCGCTCGACCTGGAGACCGGCGCGGAGCGGTGGCGGTTCTACACGGACGGCCCGATCCGCATGGCGCCGATCGCCGATGCGGAGCGGATCGCGGTCGCCTCGGATGACGGCCATCTCTACTGTCTCGACCACGCGGGCAAACTGCTGTGGAAGTTCCGCGGCGGTCCGTCGCAGCGGAGGATTCTGGCCCACGAGCGGCTGACATCGGCCTGGCCGGCCGGCGCAACGCCGGCGCTGATCGACGGCCGGATCATCTACGTCGCGGGCTATTGGCCTCTCGACGGGGTGTTCGTGCACGCCCTCGACGCCCGCACGGGCGTGCCGGCCTGGTCCAGGCTGGCGGAATACCGTCCCACCGGCACGCCCCGTCGCGCGGGCGACACGCTCTATGTCGCCGGGCACCACGGCAGCGGCGTCTACGACTTCGCCACCGGCGAGGAACGCAACGACAAGCCGCCGCCGCCCGAAAACCAGCCGCCGGCCCCCTTGCCGGGCGGCCGCACGATCGAGGTTCAGCCCGGCGGCAAAATCGTCTGTTTCGCCGAACAACCGGCCACGGAACGGACGTACGGCACTCGCGCTCCGGTCCAGGTCGACACGTCGGCCGCCGACGCCGTCCTCGCGGCCGCCGCGGTCAAGGATGGGTACTGCATCGTCGCCGGCCTCACCGACGGCGTGCTCGTCGAGGGGCTGCTCGCGAAGTCGAACCTGTCCGTCCTCGCGTTCGACGGCGATGCCGCCCGCGTCGACACCGTGCGGCGGCGGCTGGACGCCGCCGGGGCGTTCGACGGGCAGCGGCTGGCGATGTTCGTCGCCGATCCTGCGGCCAGCGGCCTGCCCCCCTTCATCGCGAGCCTGATCGTCTCGGAAACCGACGCCCCCGTGGCCGAGAGCCTGCGGGCCTCGCTGCGGCCGTTCGGCGGCGCGTGGGTCGAGCGGGCGAAAGCCGCGGTGCAGGTTTCCCGGCGCGAGGGACCGCCGCCGGGCACCGATCAGTGGACGCACGAGTTCGGCAACGCGGGCAACACGCTTTCCGTTCGCGACACGCTCGTCAAGACGCCGCTGGGGTCGCTCTGGTATGGCGGCCCGGCGAGTGCGGCCAAGTACTATTACGCGGGCAGCGAGCACGGCGCGAACCCCGTGAGCGCCGAAGTCATCGACGGCCGCCTCATCCTCCAGGGCAACGGCCTGCTGTCGGCGTTCGACATCTACACCGGCCGGCGGCTGTGGGAGAGTCCGACGCCGAAGATGCATGTCTTCGCCGGCCTGGGCATCCATTCCAAGGACAACCCGCACCCCGTTCGCGACGCGAAGCCGGCGCAGGATGCCGAGCTGCCGCCGCGGCAGCGGTGCCGGGCGACCGGCATGAACTATGTCTCGGCGCCGGACGGCATCTATGTGGCGGCCGGTCCCAACCTCATCCGCTTCGATCCGGTCGACGGCCGGCGGACGGCGGAGTGGAAGGTGCCGCTCGACGACAAGGAGCTGTGCTGGGGCGCGGTGCGGATCTCGGGAAACATCCTCGTGGCCACCGTGTTTTCGCCGCAGGACATCATCGACGCCGACGCCGGCGCTGACGGCAACGGCGGCGAATGGTCCGGCGACCGCATGCCCATGGCCCATCTGGTGGCCATCGATCGCGGCACGGGCCGGCTGCTCTGGTCGCGGAAGGCGGCCTGGGGTTTTCTCAATCGGGGCGGCGTGGCGCTGGGCGGCGGCAAGGTGTATTGCGTCGATCTGCTGCTGGAAGTCGCCCGCGAGAAGTTCAAGGAGGCCGGCCGCGGGTTTCCCCAGACGCCGCCGATGCTCTACGCCCTCGACCTCCAGACCGGCGCGGAGGTCTGGAAGCGGCCGCTCGAGTGGCGGGCCAAGGGCGTCGTCTACGCGGCCGACCGCGACCTGCTCATCGTCCCCTGCCGCAACAACGTGCAGTGGAAGGACGGCGACTGGTTCAACGGGAAGAAGGCCAAGCTCGTCGACGGGCTCAAGGGCGACATGCGGGCCCTGCGGGGGAGCGACGGCACGCTCCTGTGGGAGGTCAACGACGAATCGTACGACGACCCGCCCGTTGTCCTCGGCGACCTGCTGATCACCCGCGACGGCCGGTCGTTCGATCTGGCGACCGGCAAACGCGCCGCCCGCCCCGCGCCGTTGACCGGCCTCCCGGAACCGTGGAGCTTCAAGAAGGCCGGCTGCAACCACCTCATCGGCTGCGACAACCTGATCACCTGGCGGACCGGCTTTTTCGACCTCGGCGGCACCGCCGGGTCGATGTCGCTCAAGGGCATGGAGGCCGGCTGCACGCCCACGCTCATTCCCTCCGGCGGCGTCCTCATGATCCCGAACTTCGGTCAGATGCATCTCCGCGCCCGCATGTCCGCGATGGGGCTGGTGCACGTTCCGGACAACCCGTTCTGGGGCGAGGTGCAGTCCGCCGGGGGCGGGGCGGCCGCGCCGCTGGCGGCCCATACCGCCTTCAACTTCGGCGCTCCCGGCTGGCGGGCCGACGACCGCGGCCGGCAGTGGGTTCCGGTCACGGCCCGGTCGAACGGCTTCGTCGTCAAGGGGGACAAGGTCGAGTGGTACAATCTCCATCCCGCCAGCGTCGGCGGCTGGATCGGGGCGACCGGCGTGCTCGGCGCCGATGAGATCGCGATCCCGGCCCAGTTTCGCGGCGTGAAGGGGGCCGCGGGTGGCGGCAAACGAACCTGCGACGTCCGCCTCCACTTCCTCGACCCCGCGCCGGGCAAGCCCGGCGAGCGGGTGTTTTCCGTCGCCCTTGAAGGCCGTGTCGTGCTCGAGGATTTCGACATCGCCCGCG
>Ga0315906_10011345_pt1 | contig 10394 bp, 9 predicted proteins | sample LakEriMetagenome_4_FD_203526 | JGI IMG/M metagenome (GOLD analysis project Ga0315906, IMG submission 203526) | Freshwater fungal communities from buoy surface, Lake Erie, Ohio, United States - Buoy 2 MA122 | ecosystem: Environmental > Aquatic > Freshwater > Lake > Lake biofilm | place: USA: Lake...
TGCGACTGTTAATAAATTTGTAATAACAGTCGCACCCCAAAAGCTCATCTGTCCCCACGGCAACACATACCCCATAAACGCCGTTGCCATCATAAGAAGCAGAATCACTACTCCCAAAATCCACAGCAATTCTCGGGGTTTTTTATACGATCCATAATAAAGTCCACGCAACATATGCAGATAAACGACAATAAAAAACATTGAAGCCCCATTCATATGGACATAGCGAATCAACCACCCAAAATTAACTTCACGCATAATGCGCTCCACGCTATCAAACGCATAATCCACATGCGGCACATAATGCATTGCCAAAAAAATTCCACTTAGCATCATGATTACAAGTGAAATACCCGCGAGCGATCCGAAATTCCACAAATAATTTAAGTTCTTAGGCGTGGGATATTCTTTCAGTTCTTTGCGAAACAGCGTTACAATTGGCAAGCGATAATCGATCCATTCCAATATTTTCATGCGCTCACCCAATTTTAATAATGGTATTATTGTTTAACAACTCATAAGGAGGAATATCCAAATTCCTAGGAGCTGGTCCTGAGATAATACGACCTGACACATCATAACGTGATCCATGGCACGCACACAGCCACCCTTCTTCTGAAGCAGTCACATTTTTACGCTCAGTCGGCACACATCCCAAATGCGTACAAATACCAATTACCACCAGCCATTCGGGATTTTTCCCAAATCGCTCTTGATCTGTTTGAGGATCCGGCAACGACAGCAACTCAACAGCTTGGGCTTCCTTAATTTCTTCAGCAGTTCGTCTTTTGATAAATACGGGTTTTCCCCGCCAAAGATTAGTGATACTTTGTCCTGGCTCTAATTTAGAAACATCAACTTCAATACTCGCCACCGCCATCACATCTGCTGCTGGATTCATACTGCTTATAAAAGGCCAAGCTGCTGCACACACCCCCACAGCCCCAAATGAGGTCGCGGTCAACTTTAAAAAATCTCGACGATTTGTGCCTTCATCTGGCAAATGCTTGCGCGTTTTTTTCATAAAACGATAGATAACCCCTGATCTAAAAAGGATAATCTAAAAGTACAAGCGATGTAAAATATGGAATTTCTTAAATTTCAAAAATCTAAGTTGGCAAATTTTGACAAACTTTAAATAAAAGATCAATTAGGAAAATTCGCCACAAATTTATTCATTATTTAAAAATTTAACTAAATACATTTACATTTTTATCATTCACTTGAAGAATTATTATAGTAGTTATCATTAGGAAAAATATGAGCAAGTCAACAATTCTCCTGCTAATGGCAGGTATATCTTTAGCTCCTTTAGCTGCAGCTGAAAGTACTTCTGCAAATCAAGTAGCTGCCCTTCAAAAGCAAATTGAAGCATTGCAAAAACAACTAGAAGTTCTTGCCAAGCAAGTAAAAGAACAAGGCTCTGAAGTTAAAGAGATCAAAACGGAAAGCAAACATGCAAAAGCTCGCAAAGCAACGCCTGGCATGCCAGTTGTGCAAGAGCAAGCTGATGATGGACTAGTTTTTGATAAAGGCTATATGCGCGTTCCTGGAACAAAAGCTGCCGTAAAAGTTGGCGGAATGGTCAAACTTGACATGATTCGGGATACAAAAGCTAACACCAGTGAACAAACAAGCGTAGGTCGACTTCCTTATGCATTACAGATGCGCAATCCAAGCACTCCTTCTATAAAGAATTCTTGGAAAGAACATTTCATGGTGCACGCTAAACAAACAAAAATACGTTTGGATACTGTTGTAAAAAATACATCTGGCACCGACGTTAAAGGCTTTATAGAAGGTGACTTCTTCGGTTCTACGCATTGGGGAGACGTTGTTCCCGGCGGAACAACCGGAAACACAACTAACTCTTCCACTACGTATACCTTCCGGTTACGCCACGCCGTACTCAGCTATGGCGGTCTAGAAGCTGGACACACAAACACGACCTTCCATCTCGATGAAGCCATTCTACCATCGGTGGATTTAAATGGAATTTCCGGTGGCTACGGTCGACACGCTTTAATTAGATACACACATAAATTAGGTAATTTCTCTATAACAGCAGCTGCAGAAAATAGTCGCGGTGATTATGTATCCTATGCAAAAACTCCAACTAATGCTACCACTGCTCAATATACATATAACACACAGGATTCTACAGGAAATCTTTCAAAGCAAACACGTCCAGATTTAATCATGCGCGTGAAATATAACTTTGATAGCGGCAGCGCAGTTGGTGTCAGCGTTGTAAATCGTGATCTACGCATTAAAAATAATGCTGTAGTTGGAGGCAACACAGCAGCAACAACAGTTGATGGAAGAACATACAAAGCCGATGCATGGGGCGCCAACGTCGCGGCAAAAATTATGACAACGGGTGGCAGTTTCTTCACCGGTGGGGTCAGCACAGGTAAAGGTATTGGTTGGTATATCCTTGAGATGAATGGTAGATCAGCTCTCTTCGATCCAGCAGCGTCCACCGAAGGACAACGATACAGAGCCATTGGCATGAACATGTTCTGGGCTGGGTACTCACATGTTTGGACTCCACAATGGCAGACAAGCATCGGTGTTGCACAAATCCGGCTAAACACGCAAGCCAAGTCTAATGATATTAATCGCCCAATCAAGCAATGGTTTGAACCAGGCATTGATAAGAAATTCAACAAATTCCTTATCAACACAATATACAGACCAGAAGATAACCTAGAGCTTGGTTTAGAATATTTTGTGCTGCAACGTCAATCAACGTTAAAATACAAAGGCCTAGGACAACGCTTACAGTTTGGCGCATCTTACAAATTCTAAAAACTTCCTAACCTATCACTTCCCTCTAGCAAATTTGTTAGAGGGAATTTTCTTTTTGACAATTTCAAATAAAGCAATTTTGTAATTGAATTTTGAAATATTTATATTATGATGATGAAGATTCATAATTGTTTACGCAATCATGGTTAATATTTACGAACCTTTCTTACGCTTTCTGTTGATAAGCTGGCTGCTCTTTCCTCTTATTAAGGCCATGGATACAGAAGATATCAAAAAAAGAAGCGTCCCTCCTCCCTCTCCTCGATCAGTTGTTTTTTACTCCGTTTTTGATCCTTCATCAGAAGAAATCAGTACTCTAGAAATACCGCAAACCACTCAAGACCACAAAGAACAAGAAGAAAGTGCATCTGATAAACCTTCTGTCTTTAATACAACACCTCTCACAAGCATTTCCTTTAACGCACTCTCGTATTTTCTCATCATACCAAGAAATGCTAAGTATTTAGGCATCTCCACCCCTTTATTTCGCAACACATCATCCGATAGTCCTGATTTATTAGATTTACCTCGATGTCTTTTCTCTGAAGGCGGTACAACGCTCCATCTTAAACATGGTACTGTTTATAGTATCCCCACTGTTTCTTCTTCAAAAGCTCTTGGTATCGCTATTCAAGATCAGACCCTTTTTGTAAGTATTTCTCAACATCCTTCAAAAGACATTCGTAGATACGTAGAAGAAAAAGATCTGGGTATTTTTTTACTGCTTGATGATACCTATCTCCGCAAACAATTATTGTACATGCAGCCATCAAACCCCCTTCTAAATGAAGCTATAAAAGTATTTACAAGCCACACACATGTTCAACTTGATGAAATGCTGGGCGTTGTAAGCACGCAAAGCGAATCTGACTTACCACAAATGACAGGTTTAGCCTCAATTGAGCAAGTAAGAGAAGTTACCTACACTGGTGTAGATAACCTTCTTTTCGCAAAGGCCTACACCCATATGATCAATATCCTACAAAAGGTTTTGCTAATCTCAGAGCAACACATCAACCCAAATGCACCTTCCATCGCAGCTGTACGCCAGCTTTTTTGCACGAAAAAACCTTACCTCATGGCCATGATCGCCTTCTTAACCACCTGCCACCAGGTCGCTGCTAGTGAAGAGCAAAAACAGATAAGCAAAAGTCTAGACCTACCAACTGAAGAATTACCTTCATCCACCCCTTTAATAGGCATCACGAATGCTCAAGAAATAGCCTTTCCAGCAACTTCTTTAGCAGGCCCACCAAGAGAAGACGACACCCCAATGGATGAACTCTTCCGTATCTTAGGGGTTGCAAACCAAGAAGAGTTCTTTGCGCTAGAAAACGATGAATTCATAAGAAAAGTTAAAGAAAGTATATCTTCTCGGCAAAATAGCAATCGTTTAGTTAAGCTTTACTCACATCATCAAGTTCAAATCAGAAAACAACAGAGACAAGAAGAAGCCTTAAAAAGAGCAGCGGAACGAAACGCACGAGCTGATGATTTTTATAAAAATGCGGTGATTACAGATATCGTAAGAGATTCTTATGGCCATATCCTTTTCGCTAGAGTCGGTCCACCTGAAGAAAAGGATTCTAAATGATTGCTCTTTTCAGATTTTTTCATTGCTTAAGTTTCATGTTGTCTTGTATTTCAGCTTTTGCAAGCCATCATGAGCAAGACTATTTAAAATTTGATGAGAGTTTTTGGAATAGAGTTTCCTCACTGTTTACAACGCGTCCCAATGAACCACAAGGCTCAATCATTTCCTATCATCTCGCAAAAATAGAAGGCACACGGCCAGGAGCAACTTTTAGCTCAGGTATTATGGTGCATCGAAATCTTGTCATCACCACTGCTCATTCTGTTAAATTTAAAATTTCTCCTGGAGATTCTGCTGCTGCCAAAGCAGAAAAAGAGGAATTTTTAAAAGACTATGAAGATACTGCTTTTGAAGTCCACTTTTATGATGCACAAGGCCATAGATTTATTTTTGAGAGGCATGCCATTCCTCAACAATTTGATACTCGTTTTTTGTACAAGGGATATGATATTGCCATCTTATATAATGAAGATGATTTTCCTCACGTTTTTTCCTATAAAATTACTGTACCACCAGACCAATCTGATGATGCGGATATTGAACTGATTGGCTATGTAATCGAGCAAACCACCGAGCAAACCTCGGTTGATCGTGTGATGAGAACACGTCACCAAGTAATGGGAACTGTAAAGTTTACTGGTAACAATAAAATTGAAGGCAACTTAGAAACCTATGCATCCATGAGCGGATCTTCCCTATATCAACACATAGATGACACCTGGATAATTTTTGGCATTCATGGTTATGGAGATGGTGACCGGAAAAAAAGCCAACGTGAAGCAGCACCTCTTTTTCGTTTTTCTTTATCCGCGCAAGAAAGCAAAAGTAAGGCAGAGAAGCCAGCACAAAGCTGTGCCGCAAGACTAGACTATCATTTTTTATTAAATCGCTATTCTCTTTTTTCAAAAATCGATTTATGGCAGCAATTAAATGTTGATTATCAAAACCCGCCCTTAGATAGATGGCGGCCTGTGTTATTTAGTGTACAAACAGACGGTGATCAGCCCTGGCAAGAAGCCTTTATCGATGAACTGCGACTACAAATGCAAACAGCGTGCAAGGAGCATTCAATAAAAATCTCTGACATCTTCTCGGAAGCTTTTTTTGCCTTCAGTGGAAAAGGAAAAGACACTCTCGAGGAATTCAAGGCAATTTCGTTAAAAGATAATTTCACCAATCATGCAGGCATGGAAGCACCATTACCTTCTGTATTCATTGAACCAATCAGTCAAGACATGACCCTGCAAGGCATTGAGCAACTGCAACGGCGTTATCCAGATACTCCTCCTATCGTTATTCAGTTCAAATAGTGAAGAAGTGCATGAAGAAATCATAGATAATGTAAAAATATGGAATTTCATCTACCACCGCATCAGCTACTTGCATTTTATGCAAGGAAGCCTTGGTAAGAATTCACCCTTACGAGAAGAAAGCTATGACGACTACTACCGAAAAATTGAAGATCAAGCACGTCTTGTCACAGAGCTTCTTATTCAAAACTATCTTTTAAAATACCCACCCGCACTCCAAAAAGAAGAACCTCTTTTCATGCCCATTACAACTACCGAATCCATATCAGCATCACTCAAATCTGATCTTGCACTTTCAAACCCTTTATCATCTGCTATCATTTATAGCTAAACAGACTTTCTGAAAGTCACCTACGTCGGAGCCCCGAGCCCAGGGAGGCACCCAAAATTTTCTTTTTGACAATTTCAAAAGAACCACTTAATATCAACGCCAAGCATGTAGGTGAAATTTATGAAAATCGCAAATTCTTTAAAAACTCTTAAAAATCGTGATAAAGACTGCAAGTTAGTACGCCGTAAGGGTCGCTTGTACGTTATCAACAAAAAGAAACCACGTTACAAAGCACGTCAAGGTTAAGCTCAGAAGCCATGCAGTACGAAACCGACGTTGTCATCGTTGGCGCCGGACCGGTTGGCTTATTTGCCATTTTCGAATGCGGAATGGCAAAACTTAAGGCGCACGTTGTCGATGCCTTTGAAAAGGTGGGGGGGCAATGTTCAGCATTGTATCCAGAAAAACCCATCTACGATATTGCCGCCTACCCATCCATTACCGCAGCAGATCTTATCGATCAGCTTGAAAAGCAAGCCGCTCCTTTTTTCCCAACATACCACTTAAATCAACAAGTAACACAGCTTACCCCTTTAAATAATGATGGCACCGAATGGCTTGTGCAGACCTCAACAGGCACCGAAATTAAAACCAAAAGCATTATTATTGCTGCTGGCGTTGGTGCTTTTGGCCCCAATCGTCCCCCTCTTGATCATTTAGACATGTACGAAAAAAACAGCATTCACTATGCCGTACGCAATAAGGATACTTATAAAGACAAACACATCGTCATCGCAGGCGGCGGAGACTCAGCCGTTGATTGGGCGCTCATTTTAAAAGACATTGCCGCATCTGTTAAGGTTGTGCATCGTCGAGCAAAATTCCGTGCCGCCCCCGATAGTGAAGAAAAACTTAATATTGCAGCTTCAAAAGGCGAGCTCGAACTTGTTACCCCTTATCAGCTTAGCGGGCTACAAGGCACTAACGGCATTTTAAGCCACGTTGATGTGGAAAGCCTTGATGGACAAAAACGATCTCTCCAAGCCGATTATCTTCTCCCATTCTTTGGCCTGTCCATGAATTTAGGACCTATCGCTGAATGGGGATTAAACCTTGAAAAACATCACATTGCTGTTGATCAAGCCACTTCTTCCACAAACCGCAAAGGCATTTATGCCATTGGCGATATTGCCACCTACCCTCACAAGCTTAAGCTCATTCTAACGGGTTTTGCCGAAGCTGCCCAAGCAGCACACGCTATTCGCACGCACCTCTACCCCGATGAAATCACGCACTTTGAATATTCCACTACAAAAGGGGTAGGCTTTTAATTTTTTAGCCAAGTTTACCCTTGACGCTTCGGTAAAATATGCTATAAATTAACGAAAATTATTCAAGGAAAAATGATATGGCGCGTCGTTGTGCATTAACAGGAAAAGGTGTGTTGTTTGGTCATAATGTGAGCCACGCAAATAATAAGACAAATCGTCGTTTTTTACCTAACTTGCAAAATGTATCTTTCCTAAGTGAAGCGCTTGGCAGAACTGTAAGCCTTCGTCTTTCAACTCGTGCAATTCGCACTATTGAATTTCATGGCGGCTTAGATGCGTACTTAACATCGACTCCAAAGCGTAAGCTAACAGCTGAAATTCTACCGTTGAAAAAAGTTATTGCTAGAAAATTAAGCACAAAACAATAAGCGCGACTTAATGTTTCGATTTCTAAGGCGTGTTTTGCACGCCTTTATTTTTAACTTCGTAATTTATGGCGTCTCCACAGAAATGGCATATCTTTCAGTAAAAGATCTCAAACCATGCCTTGACCAGCTTCAAGCTGGTGATTTTTTAGTGATTGATATTGATGACACAGTCATCACCCCAAGAGCTATGATGTTTAGAGCGCAATCACCGCATCATAAAATCATTGATGATCTTAAAAAACAACCAAACTCAGACCCCATTGTTGCCATTTGGCGCTTAGGCCGACACGTTATGCTTGTCGAACCCGAATGGCCTGAAATTATTGAATCATTAAAAAGCCGCGGCGTGATTGTCATTGCCTTAACGCAAATGCACACCGGAACTTTTGCTTCCATTCCTTCGGTAGAAAAATGGCGCGCTGATGAACTTCGGTCCTTTGGCATCACTTTCAGTCCATATGCAACCAAAACTGTTGAAACATTAATTAATAACGCAATGCCTGCCACCCTTTATCAAGGAATCCTATTTACAGGCTCCCATTCCAAGGTAGAAACCTTCAAAGCCTTTATTGCAAAATATGGAAAACCGGCAAAAATACTATTTATTGATGATCGCTTAGAACACGTTCAAGCACTACATGCATTCTGCGAATCTGTGCACATTGAATACACAGGTTGCCACTATAAAGCTGCCCTTTCCCTACCCTATGATCCTTCTCAGGATTTTGGTGATATTCAATCTCAAAAGCTTATAGAAGAACATATCTGGCTAGATGAAGCGCAAATCGTAACGAAAAGCAGCGACGTTCATGGATAATTTTTTCCTATACTTTATTACAATCCTTGAGCACCTTTCGCCGGAAATGCTTATTGTTCTTGGTTTTTTCACCTGTATTGCCAGCATTTTACTTGCATTTAGATATTTCGGCTCCTTAGGACTAGTGTGCTATAGCGTGCTTGCAGTAGCTATTGCGAACATGCAAGTGCTCAAGCTTGGCATTTTTTCTTATATTGATGAGCCTATTGCCCTAGGCACCGTTATGTTTACAACGCTTTTCACAAGCAGCGATCTTATCACCGAACACTATGGCCCTGTTCTTGCAAAAAAGACAATTTACCTGACTTTTTCCATGCAAATCTTCGTCATCCTAAGCATGCTTTTTGTTATTGCTCACCCAGAACCAGGTCATCACAAAAGCGCTGTTCAGTTAGGAATTGAAGCTCTATTTACCCCATCTTTACGACTTCTTATCGCAAGCTTGATTTCTTTTGTAATTTCTCAACACATAGACATCAGCATCTTTGATACTCTTAAAAAACGTCACGGCCAAAAATTATTATGGCTCAGAGGAAATGTCTCGTGTTTAGTTTCCGGCTTTTTTGATACAGTTATTTTCAGCGTTCTTGCGTGGATTGTATTGGCACCCTCACCTCTACCTTTTTCCACAGTTTTAGTTGGTTTTATCGGGTTTTCTCAAGCATTACGAATTTTTATCTCTATTTTGTCAACACCACTTCTATATATCAGTTATCGTTTTAAACCACATGACATTTAAATTTGATATTTTAAAATCTAGCCCTGAAGGTCGCCTAGGTGAGCTTGTAACTCCACACGGCACCATCAAAACGCCTGCTTTTATATTTTGCGCCACAAAAGCCGCTATGAAAGCATTAACGCCCACTCAAATGAAAACGGCAGAAACGCAAATTATCTTATCCAATACATACCACCTCATGTTGCAGCCGGGCGGAGAAACAGTAAAAACTCTTGGCGGATTACAAAAAATGACGGGCTGGAATGGCCCCATGCTAACTGATTCTGGTGGCTTTCAAATCTTCAGCCTTGGGCATGGTTCGGTTGCTGCAGAAATCAAAGGTAATAGATCAACCAATCGTCCTAAAACATTATTAAGCATTACCGAACAAGGCGCAAAATTTAAATCTTATATTGATGGGAAAATGCATTTTCTAACACCCGAGGAATCTATCCGCGTCCAACGCAACCTCGGCGCTGACCTTATTGTTGTGTTGGATGAATGCACACCTTATAACGTTGATAAAAATTACACACAAGAATCTATGCGCATGAGCCATCGCTGGGCACTTCGTTCTCTGGAAGAATGGCGCAGAGAAGATAATGGCACTCAAAAACTTTATGGCATTATCCAAGGCGGAATTTATCCGCAACTTCGCCAAGAAAGCTGCGAATTTATTAACGAGCATGATTTTTTTGGAACAGCCGTAGGTGGCTGCCTAGGCGCACATAAAACACAAATGCACGATGTCGTTTCCTTTACCATGGAAATGGTGCGAAAAGAACGTCCCGTGCACCTTCTTGGAATTGGCGGAATTTCCGACATATTTGTAGGTGTACGCCAGGGCATTGATACTTTCGACTGCGTCCATCCAACACGTCTCGCACGCCACGGGGGCGCACTCGTAAAACCCGCAAATAATCCTCAAAAAAACAGAGAACACCTCAATTTACGAAATAGTATATATATTAAAGACAGCAACCCGATTGAAGAAGGGTGCGGATGCGAAACGTGCGCATGGGCGAGTCGTGGCTACATCCACCATCTTTTAAAAGCTAAGGAATTATTAGCATTTACTTTAATTTCTATTCACAACGTTTATTTTATGAATACATTAATGACCGCCATTCGCTGCGCATTACAAAGCGAAACGCTTGATCAATGCCAGCAAGAA
>Ga0315906_10011346_pt1 | contig 10394 bp, 6 predicted proteins | sample LakEriMetagenome_4_FD_203526 | JGI IMG/M metagenome (GOLD analysis project Ga0315906, IMG submission 203526) | Freshwater fungal communities from buoy surface, Lake Erie, Ohio, United States - Buoy 2 MA122 | ecosystem: Environmental > Aquatic > Freshwater > Lake > Lake biofilm | place: USA: Lake...
ACTAAGGATGACGGCCTTAAACTGCTGCTGCCAATCGCTAGGGATGTGGTGAAAGGGATGGATTTCGCAATAAACGTGGAGCTCGCGAACCCTGCGCGCAATGAGCTGGGTGTACTGGGAGCCAAAATCGAGAATGAGGATAGCGTCGGTCATTACTGCAAAAGTAAGGCGACCGCCATAGGTTCAGCGAAATTCCCACCAACCGGCTTCATCCCAATTTTGCTGGCTCGAGAAGGCCTTGAGGTATTGGCTAATGGCATCGTCTCCCGCGCATTCCGCAAGGTCAAAATGAGTCCAAATTCGTTCTTGAAGGGTTCCCGAGGGCAGAAGGCTGTCGCTCAGTGCAGCCAAATGATTCAGCCTGGTGGCCTGACCGCGTGCAATTTCTCGGCGAAGACGCTCCAGCATCTTGCCTTCTTCGTTGCCGATTCGCTTAACCCAAGCGGCCACCGACTGCTCAAGGCCCGGCATGCTATAGCGTTCGGTAATTTTTGCTTTAAACTCCTCGGCGAGCAGAAGATCGTTGCGGTTTGGTGCGCCGGCTTCTTCGAGAATACTTTGGCGGACCTGCTGGGGATTCCAGGAACCCCTATAAAAGTCCGCATTAAAATGTTGACTGGCTTTTTGAGCCTTTGCTGGGAACCAAGCTGCGCTGTGGCGAAGCCTCCACAATGCATGAGGAGAACCCGAATTCCTCCAGTATGGGGCAAGTTGCTGGGCATAGGCAACCTCGGCAGCCCCGCCCGTGTAGGCAGCGTTGGGCATAATCCACTCTTGGTAGGCAAGCCTTAGGAGTGCATTGGGGCTCACCTCCTGCGGATTCGACGACGCCCATGCAGCCACGTCACGATCGCTGCCCATGGCAAAGCCGTCGGAACGGACCCAGGATCCCTGGGCATCGCGGTCAATGCGAAGTCTCTTGCCCTGGCGGTCGAGCGCAAAAAGGGCGGACTGCTTGAAGGGAACCGGCGGTTCGGCACCGGCCCAAGGCCTGGATGCTTCTTCTGCGGTGCGATATAGGGTTTGGTTGGCGATCTCGTCCTGCCAAAGGTCTCCTGCGGCCGCCTTGAGCCTCGGGTCGGAGGCATCGAGCACCAGAACCTCAGGATGGTAGTGCGCCAGCAGCCTTCGAGTGGCCTCAGCCAGGTTGGCAGAAGTCCGATAGGCTTCTTCGCTGCGCTCCGCAGCGATTCTGACGGATTCCGGAACAGGGCCTGAGTCAAGCCAAGCCTTGATTGCCTCTGCCACGGGCAAGGACTCAACCAATCCGCTGCGAATGGCTTCTCTGGGGCGATCCCAGGCTGCCACAGCTTTGCCACGCCAAAAAATCCGACGCACCTCGTCAATGTCGTGGTCTTCGCTGGCCATCCAAAAAACAGGAACGGTTGGAACTCCCTTAGCCGTCCAATGAGCCGCAAGCGCCACCGTCTCGGCAATTTTGGAGTGCACATAAAGCGGACCCATGGCCGAAACGAGCTGCTGGCCCGCAACCACCGTGACGGAATCAGGGCGAGCCAATCGCTGCAAATGCTCCTGCTGAAACAAGCTGCAGTCGAGACCGCTCTGGTCCTGAAGTACCCTCACGAGCAGGGCCCGCCGGTCTTCTGGGAATGCCGCTGCCCTTTGGCGCATGGACTCCGCATTCATGACTTCTTGAGCGAAACCGTTCTCAACGACTCGCGCACGAAGGGCCTCAAGGGCGTTGCCGATGCCGCATTCCAGGAGCGGCGCAATCCATTGGCCGGTCATTTTCGCGGCTTTAATTTGCCCTCTGTATCCATTGGGATGCGCTCAGTGAGGTCTCCCATGGCAAAGGAGCGCCGCAGAATTTTCTCGATCAAAACGTCTTCTTGATTGCCCACGGGATCGTATTCCTTGCGAATGTTGATATCAAACCATGAACCAGTAACGCTCCACCCCACTGCGGTAATCCAGTTGCGGTACTTGCGGATCAACTGAAAAACCGTCTGGTCGGTCTCTCGGTACACCAGTTTGCACAAAATTTGACCCTCGGATCGGGTAAGCTTGCGAAGTTCCGCCTCAAAGCGCTGCTCCAAAAACTCCTGGTACCGCTTGGTGTACTTGGTTCTTTTGCGCGCGGACTTTTCTCGAGCAAGGTTCATGTTTAATGAATCCAGACGCTCGCCGGCCGCTTTGGCATAAGGGTACACCTTCATAACCCTGCGCCGCAGGAGCAAATAGCGCTTGCGAGCCTCCACGTCAGTGAAGGTGGGCTTGTCGACAATTAGAATTTCGTCGAGAAAAACCCAGGGAATCGTGTCACCCTCAATGACCGAGCCCTGACCCTTTTGGCCGTTGTAGTTGGTCTGAACCTCCTGGGCCTTCGCGGAGCTTAGCGCAGCAAAGAGCAGAACGAAAGCAAACCTCTTCATGGGTTGTACCGTGCTTTCCACCGACTTACCAGGGGCATATCGTGACGCTCCAAAGCCTCGGGGCGGTAGAATTCCGCCAAAGCAGCGGCCCATTGGGCATTCTCTGGGCGGGGCTGCAGGGCGTCCGGACTGAAGTTTTTGGCCACAAAACCCGTATCAAAGCGTCCGCTGATAAAGTCAGGGTGCTCCAAGACAAAGCGCCCAAACCGCAAGGTGGTTTTGACCCCTACCACGGCATAGGAATTAATGGCCTTGATCAGGCGCAGTCTGGCCGTTTCACGGTCGGGACCCCACGCAATTAGCTTTGCAAGCATGGGGTCGTAGTAGACCGACACCTCCTGCCCCTCGCGCACCCCGTCGTCCACGCGGATGCCTTCGCCGTAGGGCCTGCGGTAAACCTCTAGGGTCCCCGTGTCGGGTACAAAATTGTTAGTCACGTCTTCGGCATACACGCGGAGCTCGATGGCGTGACCATTGAGCTTGAGGTCCTCTTGGCGGTAGCGCAGCGCTTCGCCGCGGGCAATGCGAATCTGTTCTTCGACGAGGTCCAAGCCCGTAACCTCCTCGGTCACTGGATGCTCGACTTGAAGCCGCGTGTTCATTTCTAAGAAATAAAAAGCTCCGCTTGCATCAAAAATGAATTCCACGGTACCCGCACCTACGTAGCCGCAGCTCTTGGCTGCCTTGACGGCCGCCTCCCCCATCTCCGCGCGAAGCTGGGGCGTTAGCACTGCGCTCGGGGCCTCCTCTACTACTTTTTGATGGCGCCTTTGCACCGAGCATTCCCGCTCAAAAAGATGCAAATGATTGCCAAACTGGTCCGACAGCACCTGAATCTCAATATGCCGCGGAGAGGTAACAAACTTCTCTACAAAGACCTCGCCGTTGCCAAAGGACTTTAGGGCCTCTGAAGCAGCGTTTTCAAAGGCCTCTTGAACCTCTGACGAAGAATAAACCACCCGCATGCCTTTGCCGCCTCCGCCTGCGGAGGCTTTGAGCATTACGGGGTATCCGATTTGGTCGGCTACTGCTTGAGCCTCTGCGGCTGTGGGGGAGGCTCCGTCGCTGCCCATTACCAAGGGGACGCCGAATTCTGCCGCCGCTGCCTTGGCAGAAAGCTTGTCGCCCATGACCCGAATTGCCGAGGGGGGAGGTCCAATCCATGCGATACCCGCAGACTCCACCTGCTCTGCAAAGCGGGCATTTTCGCTCAAAAATCCATAACCTGGGTGCACGGCATCGGCCCCAGAGGCCTTGCAAACCGCCAGAATGGCGTCGGCATTGAGGTAGCTCTGAGCGCTCGGAGCGGGGCCAACCAGGTAGGCCTCGTCAGCAAAATCTGCGTGGGCAGAGCCCCGGTCCGCCTCCGAATAAATGGCTACGGTTTTGATTCCCATCTGGCGAGCGCTGCGCATCACCCTTATGGCGATTTCGCCACGGTTTGCAACCAAGAGCTTTTTCATTGTCTAAACGATGGCTTTTGCCTGCAAAGTACGCACAGGGCTTCGTACTTTGGCCCTATGGAACTGTATCTTGACTCCGCCAACCCTTCAGAAATTTCTGCGGCATTCCAGCTCGGTATTTTTCACGGACTTACCACCACGCCGACCTTTTTGAAGCGACAGGGCATTACCAATGTCGACCATTGGCTGCTCGAGACGGCTAAACAGGTTCCGATTATTCAAATTGAAGCCCTAGGCAACTCCGCGCAAGAGATTGTCAATGAGGCCAATCGCCTGCTGAGTCTCGGCCTGAACCGCGAAACCACGGTATTTAAGATTCCCGTTTCGCTGCATGGCCTTGAAGCCTGTGCACGCCTGACCAAGGACGAAATCATGACCAACGTGCACCTCATTTACACGCCCCAGCAGGCCTACATGGCGATGAACTCCGGCGCTACCTACGTCTGCCCCTTGGTGGGCCGACTGCAGGATCAGGGCATGGACGCACTGGCTTTGGTCGACGCTATTGTTGCCTTCAAGGACCGGCATTCCTACTCATCTAAGGTTATGTTCTCTTCGGTGCGCCACAGCGAGCACGTGCGCAATGCCATGGACCTGGGGGTTGACGCCGTAACGGTTCCTTGGTCGGTAGTGCAGCTGCTGCCCAACAACCACCTGACCTCCCTGGGCTCAGCGCAGTTTGACGAAGACCACCGGCGCATGACCGTTCGTGTGGAGCAGGTTTTGCGGCCCAATCAGCCCATCGTTTCGCCCGACTCGCCCCTGCGCGAGGCCCTGGTGGCCATGACTTTAAGCGGACTCGGAGCCGTAGTTCTGGCAGAAAACCAGCGCGCAATCGGTCTTTTCACCGACGGAGATCTTCGCAGGCTCATGGAGCATACCAGCAACCTCGACACGAATTCCTCGATCAGAAGCATGCATGCCCTGCGCCCACCCTTGGCCATCTCGGGGTCGGCGCAACTTCAGGAGGCCTTTAGCCGTTTTACCGAAACCAAGGTCGATCAACTTCTAGTTGAAGATGGTAATGGTAATGCGCTTGGATTAATTGACATACAAGACATCAACGGATAATGCAGTTTGAGGATTTTGACGGTGTAATTCTTGATTGGGATGGTGTGTTTACCGATGGTCGAAAAACAGCGGCGGGCGACTCATCCTTCAGTGAACTTGATCTCATGGGTTTAAACCTCTTAAGGTTTGGTTTTTACCTTCAAACGGGGCGAATGCTTCGAACAGCAATTGTTACGGGTGAACGAAATCCCACTGCGGAACATGTTGCACTTAGAGAGCACTTTGATCATTTCATCTACTACTGCAAAAACAAGAAGGACAGCATTCCCATTTTAAGTGAAGCCTGGGCTTCAACGAGTTCACGTTGGATGTTTGTTTTTGACGATGTGCTGGACTTTGGATTGGCAAGAGAAGTAGGACTTAGGGCTATGGTTGTGCGTCCTCAAACCACTGAAACCAACAAATTTGCCGCTAATCAAAAATTAATTGACGTCGAATTATCCGAACCATACGGCATTCGCCACTTTTGCGAAAAAGCTCTCGCCGAAGTTGGACTTTTTGAACACGTGCTGAATCACCGAATCGATTGGTCAACAGAATACCAATTGTACTGGGAACAAAGGAATTACATTTCAACTGAAATTGTTGATAACAGCCTAACTACACCTGGATAATGTTTAAGTAGGGCTCGTATCTTGGTGATTCGAAGCAACTTCACCATGACGCACTTCTATTCAGCTAAAGCTAAACTGCTAAAATTCTGCATTTTAGCTTCTTTTATTTGTACTATACCGACACTTTTTGCGCAAGTTCCGAGCTACGTACCTACCAACGGCCTGATTGGTTGGTGGCCTTTTAATGGGAATGCGAATGATGAGAGTGGTAATGGACATGATGGGGTAGTGAATAATGTTAATTTGACTTTTGACCGACAAGGAATAAGTAATTCTGCATACACATTTAATGGGACTTCTAGTTATATTAACATTCCTAGGCAAACGCAATTTAATGGGGCTGTAGGAACAATAAGCGCTTGGATAAAATCAAGTAGTCCACTGTCCAGTCAAGCCGTAATTTTCGCGCAACCAAATGGAAGACCGCAGCTTATTGTTGAAGCAGAGCGGTCTATATCACCGAACAAGGCTGCAATCGATTGGAAAGCAAGTGATGGCACTTTTCCATCGGCATTTTCGACTTCGGATATCGATAATGGTAACTGGATAATGGTCACCGGTATATATAGTCAGAACTTCTTGAAAATTTATGTTAATGGAACATTAGAAGATAGCGTTTCAACCAATTTAAATCAAGACAGCTGCAGTACGGATGACATTCAAATAGGTGGATTCTACTCGGTTTCTACCAATTGCGGCAACGTCGTTGGGCTGTCGCAAATGTTTAATGGCTTAATTGACGATATTGGATTCTGGGATCGTCCCTTAACAAACGCCGAAATCCAAAACCTTTACGTACAGCCCACATGTAGTTACGGCGACACCATCTATCAATCTCGGTACAGTCAAATCTGCCCAAAGGATACGGTTCATCTCTTTGCAAGCGGCCCAGCCAAAGGACTTATTTTTCATGACAAGGGTTCAAATACAAATGGCTGGCGGTACATGGAAACACCAATTCAGGATATTTCCAGTGGGCTAGAACTTGGATGTCCAAACGGACCGAATGCCACTACGAGCACAGCAGTCGGAACAGGATTATTGAATTCAACGAACATAGATGGTATATGCTTCGACACTAATTACGCCGCAACTAAATCGTTGTTATACAGCTTGAACGGCTACAACGATTGGTTTCTTCCATCTCAAGGTGATTTTCTTTTGATGCACCTAAACCTACACTCAAAAGGCGTTGGAAATTTTCAGAACTATACTGGGGCAAATTGGGTAGTTCAAAATTTCAATCGGTATTGGACATCTTCGTTAATAGCACAGTATGGTTATGCATTTGATTTTGGCAATGGGTCTACTATTAGCACTCAGCCTCTGGTAGTTTTTGGGCGGAATGAATTAAACAGAGTTCGTCCTGCTCGGTTTGTGTCCGGTGACGTGAAGTACTTATGGTCTACTGGCGATACAACGCCGAACATAAGTGTCAATCCAGCACAAACGACTACCTATTACCTCACGGTAACACACAATGGTTTGGTCTGTACCGACAGCACCACCATCGTGGTCAGCGGTACACCCGGCAACTTTGCACCTTATGGAAGAGATAGTGTTGTTTTATGCTCAGACAGCGCTCGATTGGACGCAGGACCAGGGTATGTAAGCTACTTATGGTCTAATGGTGCTAATTCTAAAGTCACATTCGTAAGCACTCCTGGTTGGTATACGATCACAGTGGTAGATTCCATCGGCTGCTCAGGTGTGGATTCCGTATTTGTGTACAATTCCGACTTAAGTGCCTCTTTAATTGTCGATCAAAATGCCTCATGTTTTGGCGGTAATAATGGTCGCGCTATTCTCACCGTGACGGGTGGAACTGGACCATACTCAATTAATTGGAGCAACGGCTCAACATCAAATGACACTTTATCTAATTTGTCTGCTGGTTCATTTTGGGTGCTCGTAACGGATGCATTGGGTTGTTCTATATCTGATAGTGTATCGATACAAGAACCTCAACTCGCACTAACTGCGATTACCTCTAAAATTAATGTAAGCTGCCATGGAGGCAATGATGGCTCTGTTGCCGTGGTAGCTTCAGGAGGGACTGGACCGTACTCCTACACATGGCTTACCAATCCTCCTCGATCGGGAAATGCATTAATCAATGTTTCCGCTGGAATTTATCCGGTAATGGTAGTTGATGCGAACGGGTGCCAATACACCACAAGCTTGGTCGTTACTGAGCCTGCAGCTTTAGTGAATACGGCAACAGTGCAACATGTACAGTGCTTTGGTCAGCCAAACGGTTCTGCAGTAGTCCAAACTTCAGGTGGTACGGCAGGATATCAGTATGCATGGAACGGAGGGGCTTTCACTTTGAATAATTCAATGGGAGGATTGGATACCGGTTTGAATTATGTCCGAATTCTTGATGCTAATGGGTGCTCTGACAGTATTGCTTTTGTTATAAATGGACCACCTTCGCCCATTCAACATGTGGCCACAGCAACTAACGTCACATGTTATGGACTATCTAATGGTAGTGCACAGGTGCTTGCTTCTGGTGGAAGTGGCTCGCTCCAAATTACCTGGAATACCGTTCCTATCTCGGTTGGTTCTGCACTATTTGGTCGCCCAACAGGAACCTATAAGTACACCATTTTGGATGTAGTTCATGGATGTACGGTCGTTGATTCGGTAGTTATTTCACAACCAATCGCTCCACTTTCGCGCACCACTACCGCTAATGATGTGTTGTGTCATGGCGACAGTTCAGGTAGCGCATTAGTGAACCCATTGGGCGGATCATCTCCCTATTCCATTAATTGGACATCACCATCTATCGTTGGATTCAACCCTACCAGCCTTTGGGCCGGTTGGCATTTCTTTACGCTTACTGACGCTAACGGCTGTTTGCTTTCAGATTCTTTAGAAATCAAAGAACCATTGGTGCCGCTCACCTTGGCAACAGGAGTTACGAACGTATTGTGCTACGGGGATTCTACCGGGTCAGCATGGGTGTCCGCGTCTGGTGGCACAGGGCCATACGTTATACTATGGTCAGCTAACAATGCCACTAACGATACATTAACAGGTATTCCTTCGGGCACCTATTCCGTAACGGTTACCGACAGTGTTGGCTGTTCTGCTACCCGAATAATAACGGTACAACAACCTCAATTACCACTGTCGATAACAACTTTAAGTCAACCTGCACTATGTTTTGGCACCAACTCGGGAACTGCAGCAGTGATCGTTCAAGGTGGAACAGGTCCTTATTCAATTATTTGGAGCGACACATTAGGTTCAACGACCACCAGCATTACTCAACTTTATTCTGGTTGGTACATAGTAAACGTGACCGATCTGAACGGATGTTCAATTCTCGATAGCGTCTTTGTTGGTCAACCCAGTTCTTCTCTAAGTATTCAGTCCGGAACGACGTCTGTTGGTTGCTTCGGTTCCGCAACCGGCAGTGCTTGGGTTAGCGCTAACGGAGGAACCGCACCCTACACCTATTTATGGCCTCATAATGGAACAACAAATGACAGCATAACAAATCTTAGTGCGGGAACCTATTTAATTCAGGTCCAGGATGCAAACCAATGTTCTGAGACATTATCCATTTCTATCACGCAGGCTGCCCCACTCACATCAATAACGAGCCAGCAACACATACTCTGTAAGGGCGACAGTACTGGCAGTATCACGGTAAGTCCTCAAGGTGGTTGGTCTCCTTATAGAATCGTCTGGAACACGGGGGATACCAATATGGTAATCAATAATCTGTATGCTGGGATGTACTCAGCTGTCATCACCGATTCTCTTGGTTGTTCTGACTCTATATTCATTCAGATAACTGAACCACAAAGTCCGTTAAACAGCATTGGGTTGTCTACGGACGCCACATGTTCAGGTTCAATCGATGGAAGTATTCAAGTCATCGCAAGTGGAGGAGTCGGTCCTTATTCGTATTCCCTGAATAGTCAGACTCCCATAACGCAGGGTATTTTCACCAGCCTATCCGCTGGCACCTACATATGCACCATTACCGATGCCAATGGATGCAGCATTACTGATACATTCCAAATAAATGAGCCCAATCCAATCTCATTTATATCTGCCGTAGACCCTGTAACTTGTTCAGGAAATTCCGATGGAGCAATTGATCTGACGATTAGCGGTGGAACGAATAGTTACAATGTCATATGGTCAACTGGGGCAACCGGTCCAAAGCTGAGCGGCATTAGTGGAGGTTGGTACCAGTTTTCGATTAATGACGGCAATGGTTGCGGCTTGACAGATTCCATTTTCGTAGCTGAGCCCGACGTGCTTTTGTTGACACTTAGTTTCCTCCATCCTGAATGTTCGAATTCCTTTAATGGCAGTATTACAGGAATAGCAACCGGCGGAAGTGGAAGCTATAGCTACACAATGAACAACAATTCGAGTAATGGCATAGAGCCCAACTTAGGGGTCGGAACATATATTGTTTCTGTTGTGGACGCGAACGGTTGTTCTGAATCATCAACCATTCAGCTGAGCGCACAACGTACTCCTTGTGTTGAAATTCCAAATTGGTTCTCTCCGAACGGAAATGGAACAAACGACTCTTGGGAAATTCCTGGATTTGAATACGGAAACTACACGTTGTATGTAGTAAACGTTTGGGGGCAAAAGATTTACGAGACGTCTTCCGACAACTACGTACCCTGGGATGGCACGTTCAATGGTGAACCTTTACCCAATGGGGATTACTACTATGTCATCTCTTCAACCGATGAAACTGAACCAACTTTTGCAGGCTATGTCACGATACTTCGCTAACTACCTCCTTGCCATTGGACTTCTGGGGTCAATGAGTGCATTGGCACAAGAGGCTGTCTTAAACACCCCCATGT
>Ga0315906_10011347_pt1 | contig 10394 bp, 8 predicted proteins | sample LakEriMetagenome_4_FD_203526 | JGI IMG/M metagenome (GOLD analysis project Ga0315906, IMG submission 203526) | Freshwater fungal communities from buoy surface, Lake Erie, Ohio, United States - Buoy 2 MA122 | ecosystem: Environmental > Aquatic > Freshwater > Lake > Lake biofilm | place: USA: Lake...
AGGTTCGTTATTTGCGGCAAGCCGGGCCCTATCGCGAGCATTACGGGTATTCCAACCTGATGTACATCGCGGCGGGAGAGGTTGTCCGCCGGGTCACGGGTGTCAGTTGGGCCGAGTTTGCCCGGCTGGAGTTGATCGAGCCGCTCGGCATGGAGCGGACGGTTTTCAGTGTCAAAGACTTGGCGGCTGACCCGAATGCGGCAACGCCCCACAAGACTTTGCCCGATCAAAACGTCCCGCTCAATTGGTGCAATTGGGATTCCATGGTGGCCGCCGGGGGAATCATTTCGTCCAGCTCGGACATGGCCAAGTGGCTGCAACTGCAACTCCGGCAGGGAACGCTCTCGGCGGAGCATCGGCTCTTTTCAGAAAAGTCGGCTGAGCTGATGTGGAGTCCGCTGACTGTGATTCCCGTGACCGCGCGACACCGCGAGTTGTTTCGCTCTAATCATTTTCGGGCCTACGGAATGGGGTGGGCGATGATGGACTATCGCGGTGTGAAGGTCCTTTCGCATGGCGGTGGTTATGACGGGATGTACAGCTGCGTGATGCTGGTCCCGGAGGCTGACTTGGGGGTGGTCGTGTTGACGAACAGCATGACCAGTTTCCCGACCGCTTTGGCGTATCAGGTCGTCGAGAAAGCTCTCGCCGCTGACTCGGAATTGGATTTTGTCGACGCCTACCATCCCCGCTTTCTCAAGGAGCGAGAGGAGTTTTACGCGCGAATTCGCGAGTTGACGACCGCCAAGGTTCCCCAGACGGCGACGACTCATCCGCTGGAGGCCTACTGCGGCGAATATCACGATCCGAAGTATGGCAAGGCCACAGTGGAAATCGAGGCAGGCAGGTTGGTGCTGCGGTTATTGCCCAACCCTGAACTCGTCGCCGACCTGACCCATCTGCAGTACGACACCTTTCGGACCGACTGGCGGAATGAGCACGCCTGGTTTGAAGAGGGCGCGCTGCAGTTTCAATTGGCGATTACCGGTGAGATCGAAGCGTTGCGGTTAAACGTCCCCAATGAGGATCTCTGGTTTGATGAACTCGATTTGCGGCGGGCAAAACCCAGCGGCAAATAGGAGCAGCGGGGACTGGCTTCTGCATCCTGCGAATGACAGCGGGCCAGATCAGGCGGCGCGGCGGCTGGTCAGGTTGTTGGCCAGCTCGCGGAGGCAGCGGAACGATTCGGGAGTCGCCGCCGTTTGGCTTTGGAGCGGATTGGCGAGGAGACAGGTTTGCCAGCGGCAATGCTTAGCTAAGGCAATGCGATTCGGGTCGCGGCTGACGTAGGTCAGCCGATCGGAAGTCAGGCCGAGCGCCTGAGCCGCGGCCTGAAAAGCGAGTGCCGTGGGGAGCGAGTGCCCGAGGGCCCGCGAAGTCTGGCAATAATCCCAGCGAACTTGAATACCGATGCGGCGGAGCAGTCCCTCGATTTCATCGGGCTGGAAAATGGAATTCGAAAGAATGCCCAAGCGGCAACCGGCACGCTGTAATTCGCTCAAGGCTTGAGGAATTCCCGGGAACGGTCGCATCCCCGCTTGAGCCGATCGCAAGCGGGCTTGGGCTGCGGCCAGCAGTTCGGCTTGAACGCAGCCATCGATTTGGAGGTCGCCAAAGAGTCCCCGCAACGCGGCCCAGTACTCGAGCTGGCCGGAATAGACTTGCGGGAGCCAGCGGTTTTGCCAGTTCGCCTTGAATTGGGCAAACGAAATCGGGGCGCACCAGCGCGAGACCATCTGGTGCAATTGACGATGCCAGAAGGTACCGTCAAACAAGGTGTTCTCAAGGTCGAACAGCAACGCGGCAGGAGGCATGAGTTCAAAATCGGCCTAGGGGGTGCTAGCGTTGGGCTGGTGGTAATTTCCGCCGACGCTATCGGTTGTATCGGCAGTTGGCCCTGGCTTCTGCAGCCTCCCCCGCGCCAGCGACTCAGTTCACCCCGGTCGGTGAATCGCCGCTGGGGGCGAGTGTCGGGCCAGCACGATTCGCTGAGCCGCCGTGAATTTGATCCCGGGGCAGTCAGTCGCGCAGGACGTAGGGGGCTTTGGTGTTGCCGAGACATGGCGAGGTCGCAGGGTTCTGGCCAAGCCGCAAGGTTCTGGCCACGCCGCAAGGTTCGGCCGAGCGGGACGTGAGCAGCCTGCTTGACGAAAGCCTGCTTGACGAAAGCCTGCATGACGAAAGCCTGCATGACGAAAGCCTGCATGACGAAAGCCTGCATGACGAAAGCCTGCTTGGCCAAGCGTTTTGCGCCATTGTCGATGCGGGCTTGGCTTGGCTGCACTAGCCAATCAGTTCGGCAACGAGCGGGTCTGCCAGCGAGGCGACGCGATAGGAGGCGTGGCTGAAGTCGAGGTGTTGGCTGTGCGATCCGGGAACTGCGACGGTGATCGCGCCGGACTCCGCCGCGGCTTTGGTTCCGTTGAAGCTATCCTCAAAAACGAGCATTTTCGGGCAGCTTGTGCCGAGTTTGGCTGCGGTCCGCCAGTAGATTTCCGGGTGCGGTTTGGCTCGAGCGACATCCTCGCCGGTGAGAACGAACTCAAACCTTTTGAGCAGGTCAAAATGTCCCAGGGCCCGTTCGGCAAAAGCCCGGCGGCTGCTGGTGGCGACGGCTTTCGGCAAATCGCGGCGTTCGATGGAGTCGAGAACCTCATCCAGGCCGGCCAATTTCTCGATTCGCTGAGGCAAAAGGGACTCAAAGATCCGGTCCGCCTCGGTCTGCAGAAACCGCCAGGGATCGGCGATATTGCATTGGGCTCGAAGAATGTTCCAAGCTTCTTCCGCTGCCCGCCCCATCATCTGGAGTTTGAGTTCGAGAGAGAATCGCTGGCCACGGCGTTGCAGAATTTCATCGCAGACCAAATCGTACAGGTCTTCCGTATTGAACATCAGTCCGTCCATGTCAAAGACGACAGCTTCAATGGCGGCAGGCAAGTGGGGCCTCTTTCTCAAATGGCTGGGTAGGCGAACAATTGGTTCCGGCGGCGGGGATCAGGGAGTCTCATCGTAATTGATGAGCAGAAGTAATGGAAACCGTCGTGCGAAGTGGCCGGAACTGACGCGGAGAGCGAGCCGCGAGGGGCTGGTTTGATTCCGGGCGGCTGAGTCACGCTTCGGATTGAAATCCTGACCAAGTTTGAAATTCCCGGTTGGTGCCGGCTGAAAAACTGGTGATTCGGCCAGCGGGCAATTGCGGTATGATGAATGGGAATCGCGTCAGCATTTCGACGGGCTGGGCAACGCGAGGGAAGCGAGGCCAAACGGACTCGATTGGCGTGGGTGAATTCGGGCAGGATCAATTTGTCAGACGGTTTGGGACGGCCTCGCCAATGCTTCCCTGGCCGAGGGTAAGCAATGACGATTGAGCGGACGGAACATCAATCCAGTGAGCAACTGCAGGATGCGCGGCTGAAGAGCCTCGAGCCGCCACTGGCTCCGGCTGAATTGCCGGGTTACCGGTTGCTGCAGCATCTCGGCTCGGGAGCGTTCGGCCAGGTTTGGTTGGCGATCGATGAGACGACCGGACGCAAAGTGGCGATTAAGTTCTACAATCGCCGCTCGGTCGGTGATGTGAACGCCTTGGCGCGGGAAGTTCAGAAACTCGCAGCGCTGGCGGCGGATCGGCACGTGGTCCAACTGCTCGATGTCGGCTGGGAAGCGGATCCGCCTTTTTACGTGATGGACTACATCGATCGCGGTTCGCTCGAGGATCGGTTGCGCCGCGAGAAGACGTTGCCGGTCCCGGAGGCCGTCGAAATCTTTCAAGATGTGGCAACCGGTCTGTTGAACCTGCACGGCAAAGGGATTCTGCATTGCGACCTCAAGCCCGGCAATGTGTTGCTGGATGACGACCACAAGCCCCGGCTGGCTGATTTTGGTCAGGCCCGTTTGTCGGACGAGGCAGTCCCTTCACTGGGGACGCTGTACTACATGGCGCCGGAGCAAGCGGACCTGCGGGCGGTCCCCGACGCGCGCTGGGATGTTTATGCGTTGGGCGCATTGCTGTTTGTGATGCTCACCGGGCGGCCGCCGTATCACGAGGAAACGCTCAGCGGCCTGATGGAGTCGACGAGTGACTTGCAGCATCGGCTCGATACCTATCGGAATGGGATTGTTCGCTCGCGTCCTCCGCAGCGGCACCGCAAAGTGCCGGGCGTCGACAAGCAGTTGGCTGACATTATTGATCGCTGCATTGCGGTCGATCCGCGGAAACGTTTTCCGAACATCCAGAGCGTGCTGTTCGCCCTGCGGCAGCGTCAGGAGTGGATCTCGCGGCGCCCGCTGTTGCTGCTCGGGCTGATTGGTCCGCTCTTGCTGTTGGGAGTCGTGGGCCTGACGGGTTGGTCAGCTTACAACCGGGCGGTAGGTGACAGCGACACGGCCATCACGGTCAAGGCAGCTCAAAGTAATCACTTTGCGGCGCAGTTGGCGGCTCGCAGTGCTGCCGAGCAAATGGATGAATATTTCCGTGCCGTGACGGAACTCGCGGGTGACGTCGCCTTTCAGATGGACCTCAAGGCGGCGATTAACGACCGGGATTTTGCCGACTTGCGGCTGCAGTTGGCCGATCCGAACCGCAACCGTCTGGCGGAACTGATTCCGGTGCGACAACGCTTTCTCCAGCACCCCGCGCGGGTGCCGCTCGATAACAAGTTGCGAAAACTCAAGGCGGCGAAGAACTTGCAGCAAGTCTCCAGTTGGTGGGTGTATGACACTTACGGCAATCAGCTGGCGGGAGCGTTTGAGGGGTCCGGTCCGCTGGAGCAACAGAAAACGCTCGGCAGAAACTACAGTTATCGAAGTTACTTTACGGGACTGTACGACGACCTCATCGAGAAGCAGGCAGACGGAACCGTCAAATATCCGGTCGCGCCCGATCCACGCAACCGCCAGCACATCATGCTCTCGCATCTTTCGGCCGCCTTCCTGAGCGAGGCGAGCAATACCTGGAAAATTGCCTTTTCGGCGCCTGTCTTCGTGGATGCCGAGGGGGACAAGCAATGTGTCGGGGTGGTGGGACTGACGGTTGAAATGGGGGACTTTGTCGAATTCACTGCCACTCCCAGTCAATACGCGATCATGTATGACCAGCGACCGGGGCGCAATCAGGGATTGGTCCTCGAGCATCCTTTGTTTGACGCTTACCAACAACGAGGAGAGACGGTCCCATCCGAACTGAATGACTGCCGGATCTCGGAACGGCTGTTGGAGCAGTTACCCGCGCAGGATCCGCTGGGAAAATCCGCTTTCGGCGAAAAATATGGCGGGCGATATGTGACCGGCAGGGCCGATGTTGAATTCTCGGACCTGGAGCTGCATGCCGATAATGCGCGACGGAAGTCCGGTTTGGCAGTAGTCGTCTTCGAGGACTACGACGAGATTGTTCGTCCGTCCCACGAACTGGGGAGCAAGCTTTTAAATCTCGGCTTGGCTGCCGCGGCCATTGCGCTCACCGTGGCGATCGGGATGTGGTTGCTCGCTGCCCGCATGCTGCGGCAAACGGGTCGCCGCTTGGCGCGGGGCGATGCCTCAGTTGATGATAGCGTTCGCAACTCAGCTGCGGCCGAGTCTGCCGGCGGCCCGGTCGCGGAGGTCACCGGTCGCAGGGGCAAGACCGAGGAGGCGCCTGATTCGGCTGCGAACGAGGCGGCGGGGAAGCCTCAACTGCGGCCGACGGAAGTCTTCGAGGGGCGCGGCGACGGGACCTGATCCCTGCCGGCAGGTCTCAGCCCGATTTCAGCGGTTGTCGGTCTCCAAAAAAAGAAAAGAAAGCGAGTGTTTGTCGATGACTACCCCTCAAGCGATCGCCCAATTGATCGACCATGCTCTCCTTCACCCGACCATGACCGACAAGGAGGTGCGCGAGGGGTGTGAATTAGCCGCGCGTTTGGGTGTCAAAAGCGTCTGCGTCAAGCCCTATGCAGTCCCCTTGGCGGTGGAGGTGCTGGCCGGTTCTCCGACCCTGGTGGGAACTGTGATCGGATTTCCACACGGCAGCAATCCCACCGCGATCAAGGTCGCCGAGGCAGAGTGGGCCTTGCAGGCCGGCGCTGTCGAGTTGGACATGGTCGTCAACATCGGCAAGGTGCTGCAGGGGGATTGGGATTACATCCGTCAAGAGTTGGACGCGGTGGTCGCGGTGGCTCATCGCCGTGGAGCACTGGTCAAAGTGATTTTCGAGACTGATTACGTCACGCGGGATGAAGACAAACGCAAGCTTTGCGAGTTGTGCGAGGCCAGTGGAGCCGATTACGTGAAGACTTCAACCGGTTTTGGTTTCGTGAAACAGCCTTCGGGTGATTACAACTATCATGGTGCGACGGAGCATGATATCGCCTTGATGCGAAAGAGTTGCTCGGAGCGAGTTGGCGTCAAAGCCTCGGGAGGTGTCAGGGACTTTGCCCAAGCCGCAGCGTTTCAGCAGCTGGGCGCCACTCGCCTGGGGACCAGCGCTTCGGCGGCGATCATCCAAGGTGCTGGCCGAGACGCCAATAGCTATTGATGGCAGTCAGTTGTTGTTCGCACGGTTAGCCGTGCAATCTCACTGCCCATTGCAGTCGCCAGGAATGGAAATTTTCCTCCGGCATGGCCCGCTCTCCGGTCCAGCGCTGACTCCAGCGGTTGAAGCGCCGGATTAGAGCTCATCTGCCTCAGCCTGCAAGGCGGCGACTTGGCCGTGGCGCGAGAGGGGCTGGCGGCGGATCTCGGCCGTGGGGATCCCGAGAAATTCCGCTGCCCGATAGGCGACATCCAGATCGCGGACGCCATGATACTGATTGACCTGGCCCCGATCGGTGTAAAGCGTATTGCGGTCATGGTCGAAGCCTGACTCGAAGCAATCCTGTAATTCATCCAGCCAATGGTCCGGCACTCCCATTTTTTTTGCATGTTCCAGAGACCAGACTTCATCGCCGCGACAGCGCGAGAGCAGGATTTCGGCAGCCATACGGTCGAACATGGAATACTCTGGCAGGGTTAAAGGGCGAATCTGGTCACAGCAGGAACCGCATCCCATTAGTTCCGGTTTCGGGATGCGGCCTCGGGAATCAGCGGCAATCGGAGCTGCTGTCCTCGGCCTTGGCTGCAGCAGTCGGAGCTGTCAACGCTCTTGTTTGGCTTTTAATTTCAACAGGCCATCAATCAGTTCTCCCTGAAGCTCGGTTCCCCGCAGCGTTTCAGCGAGCAACTCTTCGAGACTGACACGCTGAACATCGAGCTCAATCCGCTCATTCAGGAGCGGGCGGATCTCTTCGGCGAAATTGAGTTTGACTCCCAGTTGCTGGGCGATCGTGGCGAGGATGCTGCCTCGAGCCGCATTGGTCTTCAACGTGAAGACTTGAGTTCCTCCCGCCTCCTTGTCGGTACTTCGTAGCAAGGCGATTTGCCGCTGTAATTCACTCAGCAGTGGCGGCTTGCCTGTGGCGGACAAGAGCTTGCCTGAGAATTCAAGTTCGAGTTCGGGAAATTTTCCGGCGAGCTGATCGACGGCGGAGCGATCGAGTCCCTCGAGGGAGCACGAGCAAGTCAGCTCAGGGGGAAGCTGCAAAGGGGCCAGTCGCAGTGAATCCCCCTCCACATCGAGGCCTTGGCCAAAGCCGGCGAGCAGCAGCAGATAGGCTTGGTAGCGCGGCATGCTTGGCCAGTCGATCGGCCCCCACAAGTCGAAGGGAAGATGCTCCGGGTTGAGTAACTCCAAGTTGGCTGAGGCGAGGTCTTTCGACAGCCAGGTGACTGGTTCAAACGGGTTTGGACTTTTCCAGCGAATGGTTTGATTGAGTCGGTGGCGCAACTCAGGGGAGAGCGTCGCGTCTTGCACGCGTTGAGTCCAAAGCCTGTTCTGTTCGGCAAGGGCCAAGGCGGTTTCGCGGGGACCAAAGTAGAACAGGTCACCGACCTGAGTCACGCCGAGGGTTTGGTCGGCGCCAAGCTCCCAAAGAAACTGTTCGAGATTGAGATCGCGGCTCCGCCAGTCAATTTTTTGTGTGGGATCGACTCGTCGGTCGAGCAGGATGGCGACTCGCTGGTTGCGCGACAAAGCCTGAAGTTGTGGGCGAAGTGGGGCCTGTTCCCAGAAAACCGAAACGGAACTGCGGCGGGCGGCAGATTCAAAAGTCTTGCCGGTGGCCCACTCGGTGGAATCCTGCAGAAAGAGCAGCAGGAGCGTGGTCCAAGTTGCTTGGAATGCTGGCATCAGCGGGTTTCCTGGTCGTTGCAATCGCTACTACTTACGGAGCTTGCCCATTTGCCGGGCGAGATTCATTTGACTGAGCCGAAAACGTGTGCCTGCTCATTGAGTTTTAGAATCGCGGAAATTAGATTCAAGTCTAAGCGGTACGCTGTTTCGCGCCGTTGGATCGACTCTTTGGTCGGTCGCCCCGAAGGGGCTGGTGTTGGCAGGTTCCGGTCTTGCCGCTTTTTCCAGTGGAGAGTTTTGACATGTCCCAGCAGCCACAGCAACCGACGCTGCTGGACCGATTCTATCAGGACTTCCTCCGTTCGGAGCGTTCTGCCGATTTTGTCGATCGTGTCAGCCGTTATTATTCTTTGGAGACGCTTTCGGAGTTGGTTGCGAAAGGGTCGCGGACAACCCGGCGTGCGGCTGCCCTTGCCGTGGGCTTTCTTGGAGACTACTCGGCAATCGAGTCTTTGGGACGCGCGTTGCACGATAACGACCGCGCGGTGCGGATGTTGGCCGACCACGGCTTGCGGCAACTCTGGTATCGGCAAGGCCTGCAGCACGAGCAATTAATGGCGCGACGGCTGGCCCGACTGAACACGCGGGGCTTGCACGAGCAAGCCTTGGAGTTGGCTCGGCTGACGCTGACCGAAAATGATTCTCTGGCCGAAGTCTGGAACCAGCGAGCACTGGCCCATTACGCGTTGGGTGAGTATGAAAGCGCCATCGCGGCCGCGGAAGAGGCGCTTTATCTGAATCGTTACCACTTCCTCGCTGCGGTAGGGCTGGCAAATTGCCATTTGCAGCAGGATTCGGTCTCAGCCGCTCTGGACGCGTTTCGCCTCGCGCTCAAGATTAATCCCGACCTGGAGAGCGTGCGCGGGCAGATCTTGCATCTGGAAAAGATCCTCGAGGATTAGTCGGCCCCTCCCTCGGCAGCGTCGCCTCTATCGGTTCGGCGCTCGTGATGCGATTGCCAAGATGGCGATTTCCAAAAGATGAACTCCAGAGCATCGGGCCCGACCCCACGGGGCCGAGAGGAATGAAGCGAGCGCCGCCCGCGTCTCCCAGGCGTTTCCTGCTGGGCACCCCTGCTGAGCCGACTCGGGCGGAGTACTCCCTGGACTTGGCAATCGCTCAAGCCGGATTCGTGCGCGACGGCCGTTCGGCCGGCGGGCAATAAAAAAACCGCCCCCGTAAAACGTTGGCGGTTTGCAGATTGATGAACTTGGAAAGTCGGCTTGCCGCCAGCTCAACTCGGCCGGCGAAACTCGAGGCCGAGTAGATCCTGCGTCAAGCTAACGCGAGTCAGTTGACGTTCCACCACCAGCGAGCGGCAGTCGGAGTTGTCGAAGGAGCAGTCAGGCTGGCAACGACTTCGGAGCGGCTGGCTACGGCCCAGGAGTCGACTTGAATCCCGCCACTGGCGGTGATGATCCAGCTCTTGCTGGTCTGGACAAAGCTGCAAGAGGTCGGGACCAGCTTGGGAGTTTCCCAAGCGGGAGTGGAGACCTTGGTGTTGCTGCCATCCAGATTCGCCAGCGACAGATTAGCCTTCTCCAACAAGCCTTCCTTCGCGATCAAGGCGGCGACGACGCTCAGGTCCATCACGTTCCGCAGTTCGCGGAACACCGGTTCGGCCGCGCTCAGTTCTTCAAATCGCTCGGTCATGTTCTTGGCCCACTGTTCGGCCATCTTGTTGGACTTCTCGGACTTTTCGAAGCCACCCTCACGGTTCACGGTTTGTTCTTCGGTCAGGGTCTTCACGCCCTGGCCGCGAATTTGCCAAACGTTGCCGTCTTCGCTGCGAGCGATTGGATCATAATGGCATTCCATCCAGAAACGCGGAGCCATTTGTCCAAGACTCGAAGTGTCTTTGCGTTGAGCCATTTCCAGGATGCTGGGGAAGTTTCGGATTGGAGCGGGTTCGAGGCCCATCGAAAGCCGCTTCATCTTGTAGTCGGCTGCCACGAGGATTTGAGCGTAGCGGCTGTCGGTCGGGACGCCAGTCAGGCTGATTCGTTGTTCGCCCATCACTGATTCGACTTCCTTGGCGAGACCCGGATTGAAGCCGGTCAGCTTGGAAACAAATTGGCCGTAACGCTGGACGCCTTCTTCCGTCGGGTCAATCGAAACGGAGATTCCTTGGCCTTCACGAGCTGCGTTGGCTGAGCGAAGGGCCACGAGGAGGTCTTCGAGCTTCAGAACCGGGGCG
>Ga0315906_10011351_pt1 | contig 10390 bp, 10 predicted proteins | sample LakEriMetagenome_4_FD_203526 | JGI IMG/M metagenome (GOLD analysis project Ga0315906, IMG submission 203526) | Freshwater fungal communities from buoy surface, Lake Erie, Ohio, United States - Buoy 2 MA122 | ecosystem: Environmental > Aquatic > Freshwater > Lake > Lake biofilm | place: USA...
TCACCGACGATGGTGCCGAGACCGATCTGGACCTGGGCCACTACGAGCGCTTCATCACCACGCGGATGAAGCGCACCAACAACTTCACCACCGGCCAGATCTACAAGAGCGTGCTCGAGAAAGAGCGTCGCGGCGACTATCTGGGCAAGACCGTCCAGGTGATCCCGCACGTGACCAACGAGATCCAGGAGTTCGTCAAGCGCGGCGCCACGGACGTGGACGTGGCCATCGTGGAAATCGGCGGCACCGTGGGCGATATCGAGTCCCTGCCCTTCCTGGAAGCCGTGCGGCAGTTGAGCCTGAAGCTCGGCCCCACCAACACCGCTTTCGTGCACCTGACCTACGTGCCGTGGATCGCCGCTGCCGGAGAGCTCAAGACCAAGCCCACGCAGCACACGGTGCAGAAGCTGCGCGAGATCGGCATCCAGCCCGACGTGCTGCTGTGCCGGGCCGACCGGCCCATCCCCGACGACGAGCGCGAGAAGATCAGTCTGTTCACGAACGTGCAGTTGCACGGCGTCATCTCCATGTGGGATGTGGACACCATCTACAAGGTGCCGCGCCTGCTGCACGAGCAGGGCCTGGACGAACTCATCTGCATGAAGCTGCAGTTGCTGACCAAGCCGGCCGACCTGAAGCGCTGGGACTCGCTGGTGCACGAGGTGGCGCACCCCAAGGCCAGCGTGAAGATCGCGATGTGCGGCAAGTACACCGACCTGTCGGATTCGTACAAGTCGCTCAACGAAGCCCTGCGCCACGCCGGCATCCACAACCACGCCCGCGTGGACATCGAGTACGTGGACGCCGAGACGCTCACGCCCGACAACGTGTCCCAGTTGGGCCGCTTCGACGCCATCCTGGTGCCCGGAGGCTTTGGCAAGCGCGGCATTGAGGGCAAGATCTGCGCGGTGCGCTACGCCCGCGAGCATCAGGTGCCCTACCTCGGCATCTGCCTGGGCATGCAGGTGGCCACCATCGAGTACGCCCGGCATGTGGCCGGGCTGTCCGGCGCCAACTCCACCGAGTTCGAACCCGAGTCACCCCACCCGGTGATCGCCCTGATTGACGAGTGGCAGGACCGAGACGGCTCCATCCAGAAGCGCGACGCGAGCTCAGACCTCGGCGGCACCATGCGCCTGGGAGCACAAAGCTCCGACGTGGAGCCCGGCACCCTGGCGCATGAGATCTACGGGCCGGTGGTGACCGAGCGTCACCGCCACCGTTACGAGGCCAACGTGCACTACCTGGATAGGCTGCAACAGGCCGGCCTGGTGATTTCTGCGCTCACGCAGCGCGAGAAGCTTACCGAGATGGTGGAACTGCCGCGCGCGGTGCATCCCTGGTTTGTGGGTGTGCAATTCCACCCCGAGTTCAAGAGCACCCCTTGGGGTGGACACCCGTTGTTCAGCAGCTTCGTCAAGGCCGCGCTGAGCCACCAGCAGGTCCTCCAGCAGGCACCGGCCGCCGCCGTGGCTGCCGCCTGAGAGGCCGCACGATGCAGCTGTGCGACTTCGAGGTCGGCATCGACCAGCCCTTCTTTCTCATCGCCGGCACCTGCTCCATCGAAGGCCTGGAGATGTCCCTGGAAGTGGCGGGCCGACTGCAGGAGGCCTGCAAGCCACTGGGCATCCCCTTGATCTACAAGGGGTCGTTTGACAAGGCCAACCGGTCTTCGGGCGCAAGCAGGCGCGGCGTCGGCCTGGACGCTGGCCTGAAGATCCTGGACGAGGTGCGGCGCCAGACCGGCCTGCCCATCCTCACCGACGTGCACGACGAGGCCCAGGTGGCCGAAGTGGCCAGCGTGGTGGATGTACTGCAGACGCCAGCCTTCCTGTGCCGCCAGACCGATTTCATCCGAGCCGTCGCCCAGTCTGGCAAGCCGGTGAACATCAAGAAGGGCCAATTCCTTGCGCCCTGGGACATGACGAACGTCATCGACAAGGCCCGCTCTGCAGCCCGTGAGGCCGGCCTGTCGGAAGACCGGTTTCTCGCCTGCGAGCGCGGCGTGAGCTTTGGCTACAACAACCTGGTGGCCGACATGAGCAGCCTGGCCGAGATGCGCAAGTCCGGCGCCCCGGTGGTGTTCGATGTCACCCACTCGGTGCAAAAGCCCGGTGGCCTGGGCGCCAGCAGCGGCGGCGCGCGTGACATGGTGCCGGTGCTGGCGCGTGCGGGCGTGGGTGCTGGCGTGGCCGGCCTGTTCATGGAAACGCATCCGCGGCCGGCCGAGGCCTGGTCCGACGGGCCGAACGCCGTGCCGCTGAAGCACATGGCCGCCCTGCTCGCGCAACTCGTGGCGCTGGACCGCGTGGTCAAGTCTCAACCGCTGCTCGAGGACGCCTTCGCCAGCTGATCGGCTGCCAGTCGGTGCCACCAGTCCCTTCTTCCACTTCCCAGAGAACCCATCCCATGAGTGCCATCGTCGACATCGTCGGCCGCGAAATCCTCGACAGCCGAGGCAACCCCACCGTCGAATGCGACGTCCTGCTCGAGTCGGGCACCATGGGCCGTGCCGCCGTGCCCTCGGGCGCCTCCACCGGCAGCCGCGAGGCCATCGAATTGCGTGACGGCGACAAGGGCCGCTACCTTGGCAAGGGCGTGCTGCGCGCGGTGGAGCACATCAACACCGAGATTTCCGAGGCCGTGATGGGCCTGGACGCCAGCGAGCAGGCCTTCCTGGACAAGACCCTGATCGATTTGGACGGCACCGAGAACAAGAGCAAACTCGGCGCCAACGCCATGCTGGCCGTGAGCATGGCCGTGGCCCGGGCCGCGGCCGAGGAGTCCGGCCTGCCGCTGTACCGCTACTTCGGCGGCATGGGGGGCATGCAGATGCCCGTGCCGATGATGAACGTGATCAACGGCGGCGCGCACGCCAACAACAGCCTGGACCTGCAGGAGCTGATGATCATCCCCGTGGGCGCGCCGAGCTTCCGCGAAGCGGTGCGCTGGGGTGCGGAAACCTTCCACGCGCTGAAGAAGATCATCGACGGCCGCGGCATGCCCACCGCCGTGGGTGACGAAGGCGGCTTTGCCCCTAACGTGGAGAGCCACGAGGCAGCCATCCAGATGATCCTGGAGGCCATCGACAAAGCCGGCTACACCGCCGGCGAACAGATCGCCATCGGTCTGGACTGCGCAGCCAGCGAGTTCTTCCACGACGGGCTGTACGTGCTGGAAGGCGAAGGTGGGTTGAAGCTCACCGCTGAGGCCTGGACCGACATGCTGGCCACCTGGGTGGACAAGTACCCCATCATCAGCATCGAAGACGGCATGCACGAGGGCGACTGGGCGGGCTGGAAGCACCTGACCGAACGCCTGGGCAAGAAGGTGCAGCTGGTGGGTGACGACCTCTTCGTCACCAACACCAAGATCTTGAAGCGCGGCATCGACGAGCGCATCGCCAATTCCATCCTCATCAAGATCAACCAGATCGGCACCTTGACCGAGACCTTTGCCGCCATCGAGATGGCCAAGACGGCGGGCTACACCGCTGTCATCAGCCACCGCTCGGGCGAGACCGAAGACTCCACCATCGCCGACATCGCGGTGGGCACCAACGCGGGCCAGATCAAGACCGGCTCCATGAGCCGCAGCGACCGCATCGCCAAGTACAACCAGTTGCTGCGCATCGAGGAAGACCTCGGTGACGTGGCCCGCTACCCCGGGCGGGCGGCGTTCTACAACCTGCGCTGAGGGCCATGGCGGCGCACCCAGGCTCTCGCCCACCACCCGGCCACGCCGGCCGGGCCCGCCCCGGCGCGCGCCGGGGGGCTTGAGAGGACAACGTGCGCTGGGTCACCATCGCCCTGGCCGTACTCCTGCTGCTGGTGCAGGCGGATCTGTGGCTGGGCCGGGGCAGCCTGCCCCAGGTGTGGAAGCTTCAGCGTGATCTTGCGGCCCAGCAGCAGACCAATGAACGTGCGCGGGAACGCAACGCCCGCGTCACGGCCGAAGTCACCGATCTCAAGGAAGGCCTGGAGATGGTGGAAGACAAGGCCCGCAGCGAACTCGGCATGCTCAAGCCCGACGAAATCCTGGTGCAGGTCTCCAGACCACGCTGACCTGTGCATCCGCGCTGGCGGCCAATCCCCGCCACTCTGGCGCTTCGCCTGACCACGGGCCCACACAGGCCCTCCTTCGATCGCGATCAGATCAATTCACGGCGTCCGACCCCGGGGGATGATCCGCCGGGGCGGTGAAGAGTTCCCCAACGTCCACGACATCAAAGCGGTACTGCTGACCGCAGAACTCGCAGCCCACCTCGACATCACCGCGCTCAGCGATGATGGAGTCCACCTCCGGACGGCCCAGGGACCTCAACATGCCCCCCACGCGCTGGCGCGAGCAGGTGCAGGCAAAGCGTGGCACCTGGGGCTCGAAGCGCAGCACCTTCTCCTCCCAGAACAGACGGCGCAGCACGGTGTCGGCGTCCAGGCCCAGCAGCTCCTCCCGGGTCAGCGTGGCCGCCAGGTGGGCGATGCGGTTGAAGCCCTCGCTCAGGCCGATGTCGTCCTCGTTGCGGCGGCCCGCGCGGCCCTCCAGGTTGGCCTCGCCCTGCACGGGCAGGCGCTGGATCAGCAAGCCTGCGGCGATGTCGTCGTTGGCCGCCAGCACCAGCCGGGTGTCCAGTTGCTCACTTTGCAGCATGTAATGCTCCAGCACCTCGCTCAGGGCCTGCAGCGGCTCACGTTGATCGCCGTGCAGGGGAACGACCCCTTGGTAAGGCTGCTGGCCGGGCAGTCGGTCCTGAGGGTCCAGCGTGATGGCGCAGCGCCCCTGGCCGTGGGCGTTCAGCAAGGCCTCCAGGCGGGCCCCGTCGGGCACCTCGCCCTTCACCGTAGCGGTCACCCGAAACCCCAGATCCGGTCGGGCCTCGGCCACCGCCAGCTTGACCGGGCCATCGCCCTGCATTTGCAGAATCAGTGCCCCGTTGAACTTGATGTTGGCCTGCATCAGCACGCTGGCGGCCGCCATCTCACCCAGCAGGCTGCGCACAGGTGCAGGGTAGGCCCCCTGACCCCCATGCGCCGGATCACGCCGCGCCAGCAGTTCGCGCCAGCTGCCCGTCAGGCGCACCAGCATGCCGCGAACCGGCAAGCCGTCGAAGAGAAACTTGTGAAGTTCGTCCATGTCCGCCCTCACGCCCCCTCCACGCGGCGCAGGCCGCCACGGTGCCGGGCCGCATTGGCCACGTAGTTCACCGCGCTTTGCCGCAGGCGCTGGGCCTGCTCGGGCGTCAGCTCACGCACCACCTTGGCAGGCGAGCCCATGATCAGCGAGTTGTCAGGGAATTCCTTGCCCTCGGTGACCAGGGATCCGGCGCCCACCAGGCAATTGCGGCCGATGCGCGCGCCGTTGAGCACCACGGCCTGGATGCCGATCAGCGAGCCATCGCCGATGGTGCAGCCGTGCAAGACGGCCTGATGCCCGACCGTGACACCCTGGCCCAGCGTCAGTGGAAACCCGTGGTCCGTGTGCAGCACACTGCCATCCTGCACATTGCTGCCTTGGCCGATGACGATGGGCTCGTTGTCGCCACGGATCACCGCGCCGTACCAGACACTGGCTTCTGCCTCGAGGCTGACGTTGCCAATGACGGTGGCGTTCTCGGCGACCCAGGCCGTTTCATGAACCTGGGGAACCGTGTCGTGCAGCGCGTAGACGGCCATGGAAACCTTGCAGCTTGGGCGAAACAGATGGAAGATGAGGGCTTGTTGAACCGCTTGATTCTAGGGATGGACCTGCGCTGCCTGGCCCTCGACGCTCTGACCGAACCCGACCCCACCCGCAAGGCGGCGTCGGTGGAGGCCGGCTGGGCGTTGGCCCTGGCCGGCTGCGATGCCGATGCGGGCCTGGAACTCACCGCCCGCCTGACCTTGCCGGGCAGGCCCGAGCGGCCGCACCTGGTCGACCCGGCCCGCGTGCCCCGGCGCAGCCCCTTCACGCCCGAGGGCCGGGCAGCCCTGCTGCACGCCGTGGCCCACATCGAGTTCAACGCCATCAACCTCGCACTGGATGCGGTCTGGCGGTATGCAGGCATGCCGCAGGCCTTCTACCGCGACTGGTGGTTGGTGGCCGCCGACGAGGCTCGCCACTTCAACTTGCTGCGGTCCCATCTGCAGGCGCTGGGGCATGACTATGGCGACTTCGAAGCCCATGACGGCCTGTGGAGCATGGCCGAAAAGACCGCTGACGACATCGTGGCGCGCATGGCCCTGGTGCCGCGCACCCTGGAGGCGCGCGGCCTGGACGCCACCCCGCCCATGCAGGCGCGTCTGGCCCGCGCGGGCGATCAGCGCGCGGTGGAGATCCTGGGCGTGATCCTGCACGACGAAGTCCAGCACGTGGCCATCGGCAACCGCTGGTACCGCTGGCTGTGCGAAGGCCGGGGCCTGGATGCGCTGGCGCAATACCCAGTGCTGGCGCAGCGCTACGGCGCGCCGCGCCTGAAAGGCCCGTTCAACCTGGAAGCCCGCAGCCGAGCCGGCTTCACAGACCAGGAACTCTCAACGCTGCCCACCGATTGAGTCCAGGCAACGCCCCGCAGGCCCTGGCTGCGGCGACCCGTTCAGCCGCGGGGGTGGTGCGTGGCGTGCAACTGGCGCAAGCGTTCACGCGCCACGTGGGTGTAGATGGTGGTGGTGGAAATGTCGGCATGGCCCAGCAGCATCTGCACGGCCCTCAGGTCAGCGCCATGGTTCAGCAAGTGGGTGGCAAAGGCATGGCGCAGGGTGTGCGGTGACAAAGGCACCTGGATGCCCGCCGCCAGCGCGTAGCGCTTGATCAGCCGCCAGAACATCTGGCGGGTCATGGGGCCTGCGCGCACCGTGACGAACAGCGCGTCGCTGACCCGGCCCTGCAGAAGGGCGGCACGGGCCTCTTGCACGTAGCGGTGGATCCAGGCGTGAGCCTCTTGCCCAAAGGGCACCATGCGCTCCCTGGAGCCCTTGCCCGTGACGCGCAGCGCCCCTTCGCTCAGGCCCACATGCACGGTTTTCAGACCCACCAGCTCGCTCACGCGCAGGCCGCTGGCGTACATCAGCTCGATCATGGTGCGGTCGCGCAGACCCAGCGGGGTGGTGACATCCGGTGCCGACAGCAGGGCCTCCACCTGCGCCTCGCTCAAGCTCTTGGGCACGCGCAGCGCCTGACGGGCCGCCAGCAGTTTGAGCGTGGGGTCCGCAGTGCACAGGTGTTCGCGCAGCGCCCAGCGGAAGAAGCGTCGGAACACCGTCAGGCGCCGGTTCGCCGTGGTGGCCCGCGTGGCGGCGTGGCGCTCGCTCATGTAGCCCAGCAGGTCCGACTCGCGCGTGTGTTCCAGCGTGCGCTGCGCGTTCGACTCCAGCCAGGCGGCGTACAGGCTCAGGTCTCGTCGGTAGGCCGCCAGGCTGAGCGGGGCCAGTCCGTCCTCCACCCACAGGGTGTCGATGAACCGGTCGATGAGGGGTGCGCTGCGCATACGCCAAGAAGAGCTTGCCCGTCAGCGGGTGATCGGCTCCGGACCCGACAAAAAAGCCACCCGGAGGTGGCCTGTCCGTGACCGTGCCCGCTGAGCTTCAGTCCAGCGTGAGCTTCTGCTGGGCCACGACCTTCTTGTAGGTATCAAACTCGGCGCGGATCTGCGCGGCGAACTCGTCGGGCGAGTTGGCCACGATCAGGGAGCCGGTGTCCTCGATGCGCTTGCGCACGTCGGGCATGGCCACGGTGGCCTTGACCGCCGCGCTCACCTTGTCCACGACCTCCTTGGACAGACCCTTGGGGCCGTAGATGCCGTAGTAGGCCATGCGGTTCACCGGCTCCAGGCCCACATCCTTGAAGGTGGGAACGTTGGGCAGTTGGCTCAGGCGCTGCGGAGCCGCCACCACGATGGGAATCAATCGGCCATCGCGGATGAAGGGCAGCGCCGAGGGCATGTTGTCGAAGATGACCTGTACCTGCCCTGCCACGGTGTCGTTCAGCGCCGGGCCGGCCCCCCGGTACGGAATGTGGGTCATGAACACACCCGCCAGGTTCTTGAAGAGCTCGGTCTGCAGGTGTCCGATACCGCCGGTGCCCGAACTGGCGTAGCTGTACTTGCCGGGATTCTTCTTCAGTTCGGCGATGAAGCCCTTGTAATCCCGCGCCGGGAAGCTGGGATGCACCGCGATCACATTGGGCGTGGCGGCGATGTTGATGATGGGTGTGAAGTCGGTCAGGGGGTTGTAGGCGATCTTGGGATTGATCGCCGGGTTGGACGCCGTGGTGGAGACCGTGGCCATGCCCAGGGAATAGCCGTCGGGCGTCGCCTTGGCCGTCTCGGTGGCGCCCACCGAGCCACCGCCGCCAGCCTTGTTCTCGATCACCATCTGCTGGCCAAACGGGCCGCCGATCTTCTCGGCCACCACGCGGGCAATGATGTCCGTCGTGCCCCCGGGCGCGAAGGGCACGACAAGCCGTACGGGCTTGTTGGGGTAGGGCTGGGCCAGGGCATGGGGCGCAGCCAGCACGGCAGCGCTCACCAGGGGCAGAAGGAACTTGAGCTTCATGGGCGTCTCCAGGACAAGGCTCGGCACGTATGTGCCGAAAAGTACGAAGTGTGCCTTGCCGCTGGCACCCCCAACGGTATCAAGGGATGGATGACCCCGGGTGCTGCGCCACGGCCCAGTCGATGTGCTCACACAAGAGTGGGTCGGCCGGCTCACGGGCATTGACCAGCGCCGAGCGAATCGCAGCGGCCGCAGGCGCATCGGCTGCCTGCGCCAGCGCGTTGCCCAGCCCGACAGCCAGGTTGCGGCGCCAGCGCCTCCAGCCGATGCGCCGGATGGCGCTGCCCTCTGTGCGCCGCAGCCACGTAGGCTCGTCCCAGGCCCACAGCGTCAGCAAGGAGCTGCCGCCCAGGCCTTCGCGCTCGTCGAAGTCTGGCAGCACGGCGCGCTGTGCGAACTTGTTCCAGGGGCAGACGAGTTGGCAGTCGTCACAGCCGTAGATTCGGTTGCCCATGGCGCGGCGGAACTCCAGCGGTATCGGCCCGTCATGCTCGATGCTCAGGTACGACAGACAGCGCCTTGCATCCAGTCGGTAGGGCGCCACGATGGCCTGGGTGGGGCAGACGTCCAGGCAGGCGCTGCACTGGCCGCAGTGCGCACTGACCGCAGGCGTGGGCGGCAACGCCAGGTCGACAAAGAGTTCGCCCAGGAAGAACATCGAGCCCGCCTCACGGTGCAGGGCCAGGGTGTGCTTGCCGCGCCAGCCCACGCCGCTGCGCGCGGCCAGTTCCACCTCCAGCACCGGGGCGGAGTCGGTGAAGGCGCGGTGGCCGAAGGGGCCCAGCCACCCGTTCAAAGCCTGCGCCAGCTTCTGCAGGCGCTGACGCAGCACCTTGTGATAGTCCCGGCCGCGGGCATAGACCGAGATCACCGCCTGGTGCGGGTCTGCCAGGCGGACCTGTTCGCGCACCACCCAGTCTTGCGCATCGGCGGGCCCAGTTGCTTCTGGCCGTGGCCGCGGCAGATAGTCCATGCGCGCGCTGATGACGCTCACGGTGCCCGGCACCAGTTCGGCCGGCCGGGCCCGCTTCAGGCCGTGGGTCGCCATGTACCCCATGGACCCGTGGAAACCGGCTGCCAGCCAGGCCGTCAACCCCGGCTCAGCCGTGGACAAGTCAATGCCGGAAACCCCGATTTGGGAGAATCCGAGCGTGCGCGCCTCCTGGCGCACACGTGCCAGCAGGTTTTCCGCCTGCAGCCCCTCATCTTCCGGCCGATGCACAACGCTCATCCGACGATTCTAGAAACCAGGGCCTGGCAATGGGCCGACGAAGCGGCCTGTGCGGCCTTCGCGCGGCGCCTGGCCCGCCAGACGGGCTTGGAGCGCGCTTTTCTCACCTTGCAAGGGCCGCTGGGGGCCGGCAAGACGACCTTCGTGCGCCACCTGCTGCGGGCGCTGGGGGTGGCCGGCCGCATCAAGAGCCCGACCTACACCGTGATGGAGCCCTATCAGGCCCCGGGCCTGGAGATCGCGCACTTCGACTTCTACCGCTTCAACGACCCCCGAGAGTGGGAGGACGCCGGCTTCAGGGATGTGTTCGCAGGGCCCGGCCTGAAGCTGGCGGAGTGGCCGGACAAGGCGGCGGGCGCCCTGCCCACGGCTGACCTGGCGATTCATATTTCGCCGCAGGACGGGGCCCAGGAGACGGGCGACGTCCCGCGCGACGACCCGCCCGCGGTGACGCGCCAGGACACCGGCGACGAGACATCGTCCCCGCGCGAGGTTCGCGTCGACGCGCTGACGCCCACTGGTCAACAACTGCTGGCCGCCCTGGCCCGGGCTGAATGACCGTGCGGCCCCCTGCCCTGCGCCCCGGCCGCACAGAGCCCTCTGCGGCCGGCAGGGCCCGTCGCCGTGCGCT
>Ga0315906_10011353_pt1 | contig 10390 bp, 8 predicted proteins | sample LakEriMetagenome_4_FD_203526 | JGI IMG/M metagenome (GOLD analysis project Ga0315906, IMG submission 203526) | Freshwater fungal communities from buoy surface, Lake Erie, Ohio, United States - Buoy 2 MA122 | ecosystem: Environmental > Aquatic > Freshwater > Lake > Lake biofilm | place: USA: Lake...
CAATACCTGTTTGTAATTGAGCAATGGCTCGCCCATGCCCATGAAAACAATGTTGGTGAGTTTGCGGCCGTATGTTTTCTCACTTTCGCTGTTGATCAGCACCACCTCATCATAGATCTCGTCGAATTGTAAATTCCGCTTGCGCTCCATGTAACCGGTGGCACAAAATTTACAGCTGAGCGAGCAGCCGATCTGAGAAGATACACAAGCGGTAAGCCGAGCTTCCGTTGGAATCAAAACCCCCTCTACAAAATGACCATCCCAGGTGCGGAAACGAAATTTACGGGTCCCATCCTCCGACACTTGCATTTCATCGACCTGCAAGGCAGGCAACGTGAACTGTTCGCCAAGTTGCTGGCGCAATTCTTTGCTTAGGTTGGTCATGTCGGCAAAATGCAAGGCCTTTTTTTGCCAGAGCCATTCGTATACTTGTTTGGCACGGAATTTTGGTTGTCCAGCCTCCAAAAAATATTCCTCCAGTTCCTGGAGCGTGCAATGCCTAATGTTGTGTCCGGTTGGAAACATAGGATGCAAAGATAACCGGGTCGGTGGCGATTCCGGGGATTACATGATATTTGTGTCAAATCCCTTACATGCGACCTGTTTACGTAGTTGATGCTGTTCGTACCCCCATTGGGAGATATGGTGGTGCTTTGAGCCAATGGCGCCCAGACGACCTGCTGGCTTATGTCCTTCGGGCCTTGCTGCATCGAAACGAAATGATCGATCCGGCCCGCATCGAAGATGTCATTGCCGGTGCGGCTAACCAGGCGGGGGAGGACAATCGCAACGTCGCACGCATGGCGGCCTTGCTTGCTGGTTTGCCAGTTACCGTTCCCGGTACGACGGTGAATCGCCTGTGTGCCTCCGGATTGCAAGCCGTTATGGATGGTGCTCGTCAAATTGCTTTGGGTGATGCGGAACTGATCGTCGCTTCCGGCGTGGAGAGCATGACCCGTGCACCTTTTGTCATGGGAAAATCCAACGCAGCCTTCGATCGCCAGACACAGTTTTTTGATACCACGCTGGGTTGGCGATTTGTCAATCCCCGGCTGGCTGAAAAATATCCGCCTTATTCAATGGGCGAAACTGCCGAGAACGTGGCGCGTCAATGGAAGATCACCCGTGAGGAGCAGGACGCATTCGCGTTCTCCTCGCAACAAAAATATTTTAGCGCGAAAGATGCCGATCGATGGGCAGACGAGATCCAACCCGTGGAAATGGTAGAAAAGGGAATGGTTTCCTGGTTCACACACGATGAACATCCCCGTCAGACCAGTCTCGAAAAGCTGGCTTCCCTCAAACCTGCTTTTGCAAAAGACGGGACTGTTACTGCGGGCAATGCCTCGGGCATCAATGACGGATCGGCGGCGATGTTACTCGTAAGTGAGGAGGCGTTGAAAGAATTTAATCTGCAACCGATCGGCCGAATCGTATCTATGGCAGTTGCCGGAGTGGATCCGGGCGTGATGGGCATTGGTCCCGTGCCTGCCACGCAAAAAGCATTGAAGCGTGCCGGACTTTCCCTGAACGACCTTTCATTGGTAGAACTCAATGAAGCCTTTGCCGCACAAGCATTGGCATGCATCCGCGACCTTCAATTGGATCCTTCCATCGTGAATGTCAACGGTGGGGCCATTGCATTGGGTCATCCGCTTGGCTGCAGTGGTGTTCGGCTCTCCGCTACCTTGCTTCATGAGATGAAACGTTCCGATAAGCGATATGGACTGGCAACGATGTGTGTGGGCGTAGGGCAAGGTGCCTCGGTGATCTACGAGCGTTGTTGATCAGGATATTCCGTACAATAATTTTTTGACCATTTTAAGGTTGGTGATCACGGACAGCAACGTGATGCAAACGGCCGTGATCAAGACGGATGGATCGATCCAGGACGATAATTCTGGTCGGTTGTACATTACCCACTGATGAAATCCAACTTGCATCAGTTGAGTCACGATCAAGGCAACCAGCACAACCAGGATATATACGGGAATGAATCGGCGAGCTACCTGACGGCTTAGCCAATCCGGACGATACCCGATTGTGAGCAGCAACTGAAGATTGTCTCGACTGCGTGCTACCATTAGTTGGAGATAAAAGGAGAACAGCAGCAGGGCCAATCCAACCACCAGTACCCCAAAAATGCCGAGTCCCGCGATCACGCCTTGCAAAATCTGTTTCGAACGACCGAAGGCTGTTTTTTCCTTGTTGACCCGGTAGTTTTTTTGCGCAAGAAACTCCATCAACTCGGTGCTGTTCGCATCTTTTGTTTTCAGGTAAACTCGGGAGGCATTGGCGGAGGGGAGACCTTCAAATTCCATGTTGGCCCAATCCAAAAATGATTTGGGTACCAGTAGTGAATTGATCCGGTCAGAGAAGGCAACGATCTGGGCGCGGAATACTTGCCCCCCTTTTTGTCCTTCGCAGCGAAGACCGATGATCACATTGGAAGCTGTTTCCATGGAGAGCTGGGGCAATCCGTAACTGGGTGCAAAGACATTGTACATCTCCAGAAAATCGGACGAGAAGATGAGGGGCACCAGAGGCTGATCGGGCTGCCAGGTAAATCCGGGCGGCACTGTATCAATGAATTCATTGTCGAGCGCCTCTAAAAAAATATCCGAGGCAAAGGGGATTTGATCACCTGCCGTAGCCACGACTTCAAACCGGTTGGAAATGAGGGGCGCAGCACCTTGAATAAATGATTGTTGACGCAGTGTATCGAGGTCGGCCGGATTGAACCGGTTGTCGCGTCCCATGTTCTCATTGGTGATCTGTTTGGTAACGGAGATGTAATCGAATCCGTTTTTCCGGATGCTGGTTTGCTTCACCAAGGCCTGAATGTCGATGAACAATTGCTGCGCCAACAGCAGCAGCAACACGCCGATGCCCAATCCTACATAAGAAAACCAGCGGGTGGAGGATCGGCCACCCGTTACCAGCAAGGGCTTGATGATATGGAAGGAAGGTTGTTTCATGCGAGCAGTCTCAAAAGACGGGTACTTGGGTAAAAGGGAACGATCTCCAGATCGGCTAGGAGAACCGCTGCTCCCTGTCTTTCTGATTCTTCGAGGAGGAGATCCATGGCTTTGCGGGCATTGGCGTCATCGAGATGAGAAAAGGGCTCGTCAAGCAGGATCCATTTGAATGGTTGCAACAGCGCCCGAATGATCGAGGCACGTTGCTGCTCGCCATACGAACACAATTTAGCGGGGGTATCCAGCCGGTGATCGATGCCCAGGCGTTTGGCCCATTCCTCCAGGGTGGCGACAGCATGAAAATCGGTCAGTTGACGTTTGATCTCAAAGTTTTCCCGAAGAGTAGGTTCGGGAAATAAGCGCATGTCCTGAAATACGATCGCCAATTTATCTCTTCGCAAGTCAGCCAATTGGTCGGGATTCATTGATCGCAAATCATTGTCGTCGTATCGGATCGTACCCATGTACTCGTGTCGCATACCATATAGAAAATGCGTCAGGGAGGTTTTGCCACTGCCAGAAGGGGCTTGGATCTGTATGCGTTCGCCCGGTTCCACGTCAATACACTTCATCCATAGTTCGGAATGCGTGCAGGCGCTTGCATCAAAAAAGGTTGGCAAAATACGATCGAGCTGTAGCATGGCATTAAAAAACCACCGCTCTGTTGGAGCGGTGGTTGGTCTAGTGGATCAGATCATTCAATGGGCGTGGCGACGGAATCAACAGGTTCCATGGTTTCCCATTCTTTCTCTTGACGTGCTTCTTCGTCTTTCGCGATCTTGGCGATCGATCCGAAGTATTGGTTGAGGGATTTCAAGCTGTTGGTATTCTCATCTCCCAGTGTCAACGTGATTTTGCTGACGGAGGCTCCATTCTTGAATTCTCCACCGGTCATTACGATTTCTTTCCAGAATTTAAGGGAAAGATCAGAGATACTCTTGGTGAGGGCATCCTCACCCAACTCGGCGGTTGAGCCTTTGATGAAGGAGGTGATGTTTACATATAGTCCAAAAGGATGTCCTTTAATCTTGTTGATGAAGGCGTGATCGGTTTGCTTTGTTCCGTAGTTCTTGAGTTGAGCAGAATCGTTTCCGGAGAGGAACCATTTGTCTTTTAATTCATACGGCACTTTGCTCAGGTCCTCTTCGCTCATGCCTGCTTTTCCGGTCAGCATTTTCTTGGCTACCTCCATCATTTTTTGGAAGGCATTCTTTTCTTTGACTGCTGCACCGAAAAGCAGCTTGCCATCTGGCTCTGTACTGCTGTAAGTGATGGGTTCGCCGTCAAATCCTTCGAATGATTTCTCTACCTTTTTGATGTTGAAATCGCTCAGAGAGAAGAATAGGTTTCCGTCGTTGGCTTTGATGAATTCATCCACGCTGAAACCAGCTTCCTGCATGAAATTATTGACCAGTCCGTCTACGCCGAACAACGTCAGCAGCGCTTTGAGTCCCTCGGGCGGGTAATTCATGGCCATGGCCAGGTTCACTTCGCCAGCGGGCAGGTTCTTGAGTGCGTTCTCATCGAAGTTGGCGGACTGATATTTTTTATACAGCGCCTCCAGTTCTTTTCCGACATATCCTTTGGATTCAATATCGATCGATCCATTGTTGAAGCTGACAGCCGCGGTGGCGATGTTTCCTTCGAGCAATGACCCCAGTTTGGAGAGGGAGAGAAGACTTCCCGCGAGCGAATTGCCGTACATTTTACCGGCATTCAGCCAGAAATGAACATCTCCTTTCGTATTGATCAGGTCAGCAAACTTGTCGTCGCTGCTCAGCTTGTCGCCAGACTTCAAGTTCTGCAACTCAAGGGCGATCGCAAGTAAGCTGTCATTGGTGAAACGAAAAGCCGGCTCGGATTCAATCAGGTTGCCCAATGAGTCATAGGTCATTTCATTGTCACTGGTTGTTCCATTCAACTGCTGTGTGTATTCAGACGCATCGCCCAACAGCATCAATTTCTTTCCTTTCCAGGCCACCAGCATGGTGCCTTCGGCGATGTAACTAGTGGACTCTTTCTGTTGGATCTTGGCCTCCGGGGCAGATTTTTTGATGATGCCCTCGAATTTGTCGGCATCCGCCAAATCCCAAACAAACGCAGAGTACGCGCCTTTGCCGCGGTTGGCCAGAAATACCCAGCCGTTGCCACTGATGTCGAGGCCAGATTTTTCCGGATTGTTCAACAATACTGTCGCCAACGAATCACCGTCGACATTTTCGGCAGCATACTTGAACCATTGAGTTTCTTTTACCTCCGACCAAGGCAATTTTTCACTGATGCTCTTTCCGTTGATGTGCATCACGAACGTAGCGTTCGAGGGGATGGGCGCATCCGGTTTGGAGGAACAGGAGGAGAGAGTTACCAGGGCGATCAGCAGGATCCCGAGGTACGAAAGGGAATTTTTCATTTGGTTGTATTTATCAGCGATTAAAGTTCAATGTTCATGAGTTCCGCTTGGGTGAGCGTAGATTGCTGTCCGGTCTGTAAGTTTTTCAGCTGGATGGTTCCGTTCAGCCGTTCGCTTTCTCCCAAGATGGCAACGTAAGGAATGCCTCTTTTCTCCGCGTATTTGAATTGTTTGTCGAATTTGGCCATTTCCGGATACATGTCTGCCGCGATTCCTTTTTTTCTTAATTCCTGAAGGAGGCCAAAAGTAACCTTTGCCTCCGTTAACCCGAGGTTAAAGAAAAGGACCCTGGGTGGCTGGGCGATGTCAGTCGGAAATGCATTCAAGGCTTCCATGACATCATAGATCCGATCCACGCCAAAGGAAATTCCGACGCCAGGAACACCCGGCACACCGAAAAGTCCGGTCAGGTCGTCGTACCGGCCACCCCCGCCGATGCTTCCGATCGATACGGACGCAGGGGCTTTCACTTCAAAAATGATGCCCGTGTAATAGTTAAGTCCTCGCGCCAGCGTCGGATCGATCCGGTACGAAACGGACTGGTCGGTCAAATAATTCATCCATTCCCGGAGGGCAGCGATGCCTTCCGTTCCTTCCGGTAGATGGCCGAACAATACATGCAACTGATCCAATACGGATTCAGCGGGTCCTTCCACGGCGAGATATTTTTCGATCTGTCGGATCGCATCGGGGGTAATGTTTTTTTGTTCGAGTTCCCCTTTGACTTTTTCCAGCCCGATCTTATCCAGTTTGTCGATGGCTGTAGTGATCGGAACCAGCCAATCCCGGTTGCCGCAAGACGCCGCCAAGGCCAACAACAACGATCGATGGTTCACCTGGAGGGTATAGCCAGTCAGCCCCAACTGCGTCAGGACCTCGTGATACAAACAGGCCAGTTCCGCTTCGTAAACCAGGGAACGGCTTCCGACCACATCTGCGTCGCATTGGTAGAATTCGCGGTAACGGCCTTTTTGCGGGCGGTCGGCGCGCCAAACCGGTTGAATCTGGTAGCGTTTGAACGGAAACGTCAGTTGTCCGTGATGCATGGCCACGTAGCGGGCGAAGGGGATCGTCAGATCATATTTAAGGGCACGCTCGGTGATGTCGGTGCTGCTTTTTCCTTCCAATATCTTTTCAAATCCTGCGCGGAGGTTGGTTTCTTTTTCGGGATTGTCCAAGCCATTGTTCAGGATCTTAAAAATCAGTTTGTCTCCTTCTTCTCCATATTTACCCATCAGGGTGTCGAGGTTTTCGAAGGCAGGGGTTTCCAAAGGCTGATAGCCATAACGTTCAAATGCCGAACGTATGGTGTGGAGGATGTGATTTCGTTTGCGAACCACATCGGGTCCGAAATCACGGGTGCCGGCCGGTAAACTGGGTTTGCTCATGCGATTTGAGGGGATAAGCGGAACAAAAACAAAGGTACGTTTTCGGGTGGCTTATTTAAATCTCGAACCGGAATATGCAATTGGTCCTGCGCCTGCATCCTTCCAAAAAGCAATCACCATGAGCACACATCAAAACCAGGCCTCCTTGCTCGAACTGGTGTTCGAGGGCCGAAACAAATCCTATGGTGCGTACGTACTGCGTCGCGATTACTCCCAGCGGATGGGGACCGCATTGGGCATCATGCTAACCGGTGTATTGGGAATTTGTATGTGGTTTCAAGGGCGCAGCGGTGGCTCAAACGATTCCACCCAAACCAACGAAACCCGTGAATGGATGAAGTTCACTAGTGTTCAAGTGGATCCTCCCAAACCGATACAACCTGAGCCCTTGCCACCCATGGCAAAGAAGTCGGCCCCCAAAATAGCTACTCAGAAATTCACCAGCTCGATCGACATCAAGCCGACGGTCAAGGATCCCATGCCATCCACGACCGATCTGCAGACGGCTGCGATTTCAACCACTACGCAAACGGGTAAGGATCCGGGGGGCGTGGTTCGTCAAACCGAAACCGGCACTTCAGGGGGCGATGGCAACGGAAACACAGGTAACCAGTCTCCTTTTTTGGCCGACGAACGTCAGCCTGAATTTCCCGGCGGGGAGATGGCCTTGCGGAATTATTTGTCGAGGTATCTGCAAACACCCAGCTCCCTAGAAGAAGGAGAGCGACGGATGGTTCGGATCCGGTTTACAGTGCTCCCCGATGGGCGGGTGGATCAATTGGTCATCGATGCCAGCGGCGGGGAGGAGTTTGATAAAGAGGTCATTCGGGTCTGCAAGCGAATGCCTCGGTGGGTGCCCGGATCGCAAAACGGACAAAAGGTGGCGGTACAATATGTACTCCCCGTGACCTTTCTGAGTGCGGGTAGCTAAGAAAAATGGCTAATTTGCCCGCCCCAACGAATGAACATGAAGGATCATACAACGAAGAGTCCCTCTTCCCGGTTTTCGCTTCGCGCCTTGATCGATTACATCATGGGCGGAGTCATCGGGTTGCTGGGACTCTTTTTTTTGGTACGCGGACAATTTCCAGCCCTCCCCATGAATAAGTATTTGGGCGAACCGGACATCACCGATTGGGCTTTCGGTGGATTGTGCATCCTCTACGCCGGTTGGCGGGTCATTCGGGGCAAACGAAAAGCGAGAGAGGCATGAAATCAACTTGCAGCAAACTGTTCGTTGTCGCATGCGTGGGGTGGATGATGAGTTGTTCAAGTGCTTCGGAATCATCAAAACCCACAGATACCCCGGAAAGCGGATCGATTTGGATCAGTGCCGATGAAAGTTTTCAACCCATCGTGGATGAACTGATACAGGTATATCAATCGCATCATCCTCAAACGTTGATCAACGTCCAATACAAACCGGAAGCGGATTGCTTTAAGGATCTATTCGTCGATAGCATCCGCATGGTGATCGTGACGCGGAAACCAAACGCAAGCGAGGAGCGATTGTTGACCGATTCGGTGGGGGGCATCACCCGCACCCGCGCCGTGGCTCGAGATGGCATTGCGGTGCTGGCACATCCCAGTCAGAAAAAATTAACATGGACCAGAAAAGAACTGCGTGAGCTGCTTTCGGAAAAAAATAATAATTCTTTAATGCCGGTGGTGGACGGACTGAAAGCAACCTCCACGGTGCGGTTCTTGGTCGATTCAGTGTTGCGCGGCGAAATCCCCTCTAAAAAACTGATGGCGGCGCGCACCAGTCAAGGCGTGATCGAATACGTGGCCAACAACCCAAATGTCATCGGATTTGTAGGGGTAAGCTGGATCGGCAACCGAGAAGATTCGCTTCAGCGGATTTGGCAGCCGAGGGTTCAACTGCTCCGATTGGCCAATGATAAATTTCCAGATTATACTTCGCTGCCCGATCAAGTGAATGTGTATACACGTTTGTATCCTTTTACACGCGACATCACTTACATCGTAACGGAGAAGCATGTCGGGTTGGCTACCGGTTTCGCGCGTTTCATGGATGGGGAGATCGGACAATTGATTTTTAAACGCGCCTATTTAGCGCCTTTGTTAAAAGATTTTGGCTTGCGTCCCGTTACGGCAAAAGAATGACCAATTCAATATATTTACACCAATAACAAGAAAGCATATGAAGCGATTGATCCCTGCCTTTTTATTGCCTGTCTTTATCGTACTGACTACTACGAACGCACAAACGATCGAAGATGGAAAAAAACACATGTATGCAATGCGGTCTGCTTCGGCCGTAGCGCATTTTGAAAAAATGCTTTCTGCTTCGCCAAAAGATCCGGAGGTTGTTTATTGGTTGGGGCAATCCTATCTCGAGATCGATGAGCCCATGGCCGATCGGTTGACGCTCGCCCGTAAGGTGTATACGGAGGGATTGACGTTAACTGCGGATGCTCCATTGGTAAAAGTGGGCATGGGACATGTAGAATTGTTGAGTGGTCAAACCGAATCCGCTCGTCAGCAGTTTGAGTCGGCCCTGTTGGCCACCAAAGACAAAAAAGGAAACAATCCACTAATCGCCTATGCGGTGGGTCGGGCCATTCAGGATGCCGATCAGGCCGATTTTGCTTGGGGCGTTCGACTGATGGAAGAAGCAACCACCCGATCTCCCAAAACGCCGGAAATGTGGGTATTGCTGGGCAACCTCCACCGGAAGGCAAGTCCCGGTGAAAGCGGAAACCAGGCGTTCATAGCCTATTCAAAGGCACTGGAAGCAGATTCCACGCATGGTCCTGCTTATCTGCGCCGCGCCCGCATGGCGGAAAAGGCGCAAGATTATGAGTTGCAAAAATCATTGCTCGACCGGGCCGTTGCCAAACACCCCGAATACTCTGCGGCATACTATGACCTCTATTATTATTTCCTGTATCGATTGAAATTGGCGGAAGCAGAGGAGCAATTGAATAAGTTCATCAACAGCAAGCCGGTAAAGGAATTGCAAGATGAGTTCCTGTATGCGCAATTGTGCTGGAAGAAAACCGACTACGACTGTGCCATCACCAAAACCGAAAAGCTGATTGAGCAAATGGGAACGAAGGCAAAGCCCAAAGCCTTTCGCTTGCTGGCGGATGCATATTATCAGCGTGGCTTGGTTGCCCTCAAGCGAGGCGACAATGGCGGTGCCGTGGGTGATTTTGCCAGCGCCAAGAAAAGCAGCGATGCATTCTTCACGCGCAAAACCCCTGATGATTATATTCCCTTCGATCACAAGTTGCGTGCCGACATCATGTCCAAAACCGGGGGTACCAAACAGGAGATCTATGACAACTACCTGGCCGGTGCGGCGCTGGATACCGTCATCACGTCCAAACTTGATTTCATGAAGCAGGGGCAGGCCTATTTCAAAGAAAACAAGATGCGGGATATGGAGGCAGCCATGATCGAACAGATCCTGCTGATCAAACCCAAGCCCACCATCAACGACTATTTTGACCTCACTCTGGCGCATTATTTTTCCAATAATTACGGAAAGGCGCGTGATGCCGCACAAACCATTGTCCAGAAATATCCCCAGCAGGTTTACGGCTACGAGTGGTCGTTCAACAGTGCCATGGCGATCGATACCGTGC
>Ga0315906_10011355_pt1 | contig 10389 bp, 8 predicted proteins | sample LakEriMetagenome_4_FD_203526 | JGI IMG/M metagenome (GOLD analysis project Ga0315906, IMG submission 203526) | Freshwater fungal communities from buoy surface, Lake Erie, Ohio, United States - Buoy 2 MA122 | ecosystem: Environmental > Aquatic > Freshwater > Lake > Lake biofilm | place: USA: Lake...
AGAACTTTACGCATGTTTTACCACATTTAACGCTCCTGCTATAAGATCTAGTGCTCAGTTGGACGAGAAAAACAGACAAAGATTTGCAACCGGTACTGCCGATCTTACCAAAGAGTTTTATCAAAATAATTTAAGAATCCCAACTTGTAAGGAATTGTATTGCGGAACTGAGTTTGTTCCAGATAATAAGATTTGTAAAATTAAAAAACCAAGAGTTGCAGTCCAAGAAGTTTTAGGATTTGATAACACTATTAAAAATATTGAAGATGAGTATACCCAGTTAAATGCTCTAACAGGGTATGGTCCTGGAGTTACTTTAAACTTTAAATCTTACGAAGAGATATCTAACGATTTAATGGTTTTAGCTAAAGATTTAATTAATTCAGATTTTAATCCTAAAAAATCAATTCCTGGAGCTAACTTACTTTATAAACCAGTAACAAAAGTTAGTGATATAGTTGCATGTATTGATGATAGTGGAAACCCAGTTTACTTAAACGACGGCACTACCGCCAAGGAAGGTTCGATTACTTATAATTATGAAAACCAATCCGCAACATTCTTCTCCCCGGTTCCTTTAATGAGCTTTATATCTGTTCCATATACAATGGAACTTTTCCACTCTATTGAAGGTGATAACTACGCAAACTTTAAAAAATCCGACCCTGCTAATCAACTTTTATTTCCAGAACAATGTAATTATGAAAACGCAGACTTTAGTCCCGATAAATCTCAACTTTTTGCTAACTGTAGAAAAGCAGTCATACCTGGAGGAGTTTATTCTATCTCAGCTCTAAGAGTAATCGCAAATATTTGTAATAATGTTGTGAAAATTCCAACACCAGACGCAGGGCAATTGCCTATTGGTTCCCCTCTAACCAATATTTCTGATATTGCATCAAACCGTTCAACTATTTCTAATAGTATTGATATAGATTTATCGATTTCTAAAATCGGAACCCCTGTCTCTATGTGTTTATGTTCGACCAATGACAAAAATTGTAATGTTACAACAAGTTTAAATAATAAGCCTCAGGTTAGAGATTTTGCAGTTTCGAGTTTCGTTGGAGACGGAGATCAGTTTATAACAAGCGACGGTGCTAGAAAGAATGTTCTTGGATTTTTATGTGATAATAAACACGCTTCAATGACCTCCAAAGATCCAAAATTTGATTGTTTTAGTAAGATAACTAACGTCGATCAATGGACTGTAAATAATACTGCAGACAACAATTTTCTTGGAGGAACAGGAAACCGAACATTAAAAGTAAGTTGGAAGTACGATATGGATAGATTTAATAATAATGATATGTTAAATCAATATCTAACTTATACTTGGGGCGGTTCGATAAGACCAGATTCTGGTAATTATAATGTTTTTAAATACGAAAACGGTTCTTGGAATAACGGGGGTACTGTTTTAAGCAACAATATTGAAACTGGTACAGTCGCATGTAAGCAGGGAGAAAAAGATTCCGAGGGCAAGCTTGTATGTAAAGACCCATCAGGACAACCTTCCTGGGGAATTGGAATCGACAAAGATTATAAGCAAATTTCTTCTCTTCAAGAAAATAGAATCGAAAGCGTATATGTTGGAGAAACCCAAATTCCTGAAAGAAACTACTTAGTAGATGAGCCTACTGTAAATGGTGTTACTCCGGATTATGTTCAACCAAATCTTATAGTGAAGCAAAAAGCAATGGACGGAATTGGTGGTTATACTATGTCTAGGTTTAGATTTAGAAATGCCAAATATGATCCAATTCCAGATTTATTAAATGACTTTAGAAAATATAGTGTTTATGGTGTAATGGCCGGAGATGTTTGTAGAACACCAAAAATTAATTCAATCATTGATATTAATGAATCAAATTTTAATTCAGAAAATACCGGAAGTAATTCCCCTTTAATTGATATGTATACAGCCGGAGTTCACTGTAATAGCTATATACCTGAAGAAATGAAGAAATGTGAGGATATTTCACAAAGACCTAGTGAGTGGGATACGATTGCAAGGGTTCAGGGTAAGAATCCTGTCGATGTTTGTAAGTTTGCTAAATGTGCTCAATTCTGCTGGCAAATTACTCCAACCTACTATACTGTTGCTGAATATCAAAAAGATAAGAATGGAAATCTTCTTCCAAAACCAAATTATTACTGTAGAAATCTAAATCCAACTCAAGGGTTAGAAGTTCAAGTAAACCCTGGTGAGGAAGGTTGTATCCTTGATTTTACAAGTAAGATGAAACAAAGTTATGCTAATCCTGCCGAGGTTAAGTATGATCAAAAAACAGTAGTTGGTGATCCTAGGTACGATAAAGAAAATTATCCTGTCTACAACAATAGGTTATGTACTAATCCTTCTTTAACTAATCCGTTGGTTTCTAACTACACTTGGGATGCTAATAACTGTAATCCATTTGTGGGAGACAAATTTGAAGGTTTAAGGGATTTTTATAACACTTCCGTTATAACTCCTAATAATTAATAATATTGTTAATATTTATGAAAAAAAGAATTACAAAAATAGAGAAAATTAAAACCTTAGAATATACACCTCAACCTAGTATTAAATTTAAAACCTTAATAATTTAAAACATGAAAATATTACATGTATCTATATTCCCTGAAAAAGGTCTAAAGCATGCTGAGGCTGGAGGGGTTTCCTCTTACACTAGGAATTTAATTTCTAACCTACCAACATCTGATGGGGATACTGTTTATATTGTATGTAATAAAATAAATGATAAAAATGAGTACTATGAAGAAGAAGGTGTTATGGTTCATAGATGTTTTAATAAGGATTTTAGATTTATCTTTCAAATTTTAAAAGAAATTAAAAGAATAAAACCAGACGTAGTTCATCTACAACACGAGCTTAATTTATATGGAAATCCAATTACCGCTTATTTATTTCAATGGTTAGTTTTTTTTCTTAGAGATTACAAAACTATAACAACAATTCATGGGGTTGTAAGTATAAAATCAATAGATAAAATTTTTGTTAAGGAAAACAGTTCGACTGTTCCTGTATTTTTAGTTAAACTAGCTTTTTTTATTTTTTATGCTCCAATATGTTTTTTTTCAAAAAAAGTAATAGTACATGAAGAAGTATTTAGAAAAATTTTAATTGAGGAATACTGGGTTAGCAGTTCAAAAATCGAAGTTGTCCCTCACGGTATTGAAGATCTTAAGACTATCAGTACTATGGATGCTAGAAAATACTTAAATCTTCCGTTAGATAAAAAAATTGTTTTGTTTATGGGATATCTTACAGGTTATAAAGGTATCGACCTATTAATAGATGGTTTTAGTAAATATATAATTGAGGATCCGGATGTATTATTAATTATTGGAGCAGGTGTACACCCTAAAAATAAATTTAATAAAAATTATATGGACGTTTATAATTCTATGAAAGAAAAAGCCGAAAAACTGTTAGTAGATAAGCATACTTGGGTTGGATTTATCGCTGAAGATTCTATAAAGTATTACTTTTCTGCATCGGATCTTTCAATCTATCCTTATACCTATCACTTAGCTAGTTCGGGACCAATGTCTATAAGTATTGGTTATGAAAAACCTTTTTTAGCTAGCGATGTATTTGATAATTTGATTGAAGATAAAAATATGCTATTTAAAAAAAACCCTCAAGATATGGTAGTTGCTTTAAAGAAATTCTTCTTGAATAAAGATTTGTACGAAGAGCAGATAAAAAAATTAAAAGAAAGTAGTTTGTGGGGCACTAATGGTAAAAAATTATACGATATCTATACAAATTAATTCTTAACTATGTCAGAAAAAATTTTAAATTTGAGTTATGGGAAAGGAAAGAATATTCCGAATGATGAGTATGAAGATATGCTTTTAAAAATTATTCCAAGTTATCTTGAGGAGATTGGTCCCAAAAAAATTTTTGATTATAAAAAATTATCAGATTATTTTCAAGGATTTAAAATAACAAAAATTGAAAAGACTAGAATAATTTTTATATTTACAATATGGTTTAACATAAATTTATTTAATACTTTCGTAAAATATATACCAATCTGGATAATAACTATTCCACTTGGAGATTTACTAAGTAGTAATTTTCATAAAACTGTGTTTATAACTCTAAAAAAAACATTAGTTATTTAAGATCTATATAAATTATGAAAAATTTTGCAATTATCATTATTAATTACAATTGTTATAAAGACACCTTAGAAACAATCTCTTCCCTAATGAAATTTAATCAAAATTTATTTGATATCTATCTTGTTGACAATTTTTCTAGTACAGAAGATTTAAAAAATCTTGAAAAAAATTTACCAAATCTAATTAATTTTATAAAATCAGATAGAAACTTAGGATTTGCAGGAGCAAATAACCTAGCAATAAAAGTAGCTTTAAAAAAAGATTATAAATATATTTTTATATTGAATCCAGATACCCTAATTGAGGACAAAAATTTTTTTCAAATTATTGAAGATGAAATACTAAGTTCAGGTGCTGATATAATTGGCCCTCTTGTCAGATATTTTCCAGAAGTCGACAAAATTTATTTTGCAGGTGGTTTTGTAAATAAGTGCTTGGGTTTAACCCAAATGTATGGAAAAGGTAAATATATTTCCCAATATAAAAATAAAAACAACATTGAATGTGATTTTATTACTGGTTGCTCTATGGTTGTACGTAGAGAAGTTTTTCAAGGTATAGGATTATTTCCAGAAGAATATTTTCTTTATTTTGAGGAATCTGATTTTTGCATGAATGCAAAGAGGAATAATTTTAAAATTATTTTTACACCCAAAACTTACATATTCCATAAAGTTTCATCAAGTATTAAATATATGTCGGATTTATATCTTTTTTACATGGTAAGAAATATTAAAATTTTCGCTAACAAGTATGTTCCAATTTACTATAAAATATTTTTTTACATTTTTTACTATTTATATTGGGTACCAGGTTACATTCTGATTTCAATATTTAAAAATAAGAATCTTAGTGGAATAAAATCTATTTTAAATGCTTTAAAGTGATTACATTTAAAATAATCTATAGAACTATCTTACAATTTCAAGAAAAGATTTTAATAAAAAAATTAGATCATATTTAATTTATAGTCTTAATTATTTAAAATTTTTATAATTAATTTTATAAATTTTTAGCAAATAAACACAAATTGAAGTGAATGTTACTAAACAATTAAAAATTAGAATTAATTTTAAATATAATTTAAAAAAATTATCATTTTTATATTCTATACCGGATAAATCTGACTTTGTAGTTGGTTCATAGGCCGAACTTATAATGTTTACTTTTTGTTTAAGTTTTTCATTATTAAAGGTTAGGTTTTCATCAAAAGAATAATATACTTTTTTAACAAAAAGGTGATCGATAGTATTAATTTTGTTTTTTTTCTTTCCTATGTTTTCTCCAATTATTAACATACTATATGGATTTTTTTCCAAGTATTCGTTTAACTCTTCTAGTGATCCTTTAAATTCAATTAGTTCATTTGTCTCTATTAAATTTAATTCTGATTCATATACACTTATATTTTCTTTTACAAACAACTTTTTAAATTCCTGAATAGATCCAATACACTCATTGTATTTTTGAATATTTTTGTAATTTGAATCTTCGTTGACTACAATTAATAAATCATTACTTTTGATTAACCAGGATATAAGTGTTTTGTTTAAGCATTTTTTTGTAACCACCTCGTTTTGTAATAGATATATAAATTCGCTGTAGTTAGAATTGGCATAAGTAATTTCGGGGTTTTTAGTAAGCCATAGATTTGGATTTGGAAACAAGGTTACATCTGACTCATTTTTGAAACCTATGTAGGTTTCGAAAGGAATCCAAATACTTCTTTTATTTTCTTTTTCTAAAAATTCTCTAACTTCTTTATATTCTTTAGAAATTTTAATATGCTTATAATTATAATTCTCTGTTTTTGAAAAGTAATTTATATAGATATTGAGTATAACTAAAAACATTAATGAAAATATAATAAAAAATAAATTTGTTTTAACTAGTTTCTTTGCAAAAAAAATTATTAAAAAAAATATTAAGTAATTGTAAAAAATATTTGAATCTTTAATTAACCATAATAAGTCTTTAATAAAAGGGATATGAAAAAAAATATTTTCATATAAAAAGGGTACGGATTTATAACCTAAATTAATAAGAAAAAAGATTAAAATAAATATTATGAGTTTAATATTTTCTTTTGCTATTTTTCTTTTTTTTATTATGTTCTTCCAAAGTATAGTTATAATTAAAAAAACAAAAATTAAAAAACCAGGTCCGATTAAGATTGGGTAGTTTATGCTTTCAATATAGAAGTTTGTTCCGCTTAAAGATGTTATAAAGTCGGAGTTTTTAGAAAGTGATTGAAGTACATTAGAATCGGTCACTCCTTCCCAAGGAGTCTTAATCATTAAACCTTTATCAAGATACATGGATAAAAAGTTATGTGAAACTGCTAATAAATGGATGAAGGTTAAAGAAATAAACTTTAAGAAGTACTCCTTATTAAATTTAAAATTAAATAACAGAAGAAGAACAATAATTCCAGTAAATGCTACTAAAGCGTGTGGATTAGATACCCCAAAGAATATAATTGGACTTAATATTAAAAGATTAAAGTAACTACTGTTTTGTTTTAGAAATTTATCAACTAAGTAAAAAAAGGGCGGGACAAAAACGTAGGTTAGATTTATATTCCAATGTCCTATTCTATTAAAATAAGAAGGGTTGATTATATAAATAAAACTTAATGAAGTTGAAATAAAATTTTTTAAATTGAAATTCTTGTAAAAAATATCGCCTATGTATTTACTAAGAATAATTTCCATAGAAATGAAAGCTAAAATAGGGATTATAAACAAAATAAAGAAATATATCGATTCTATACTTAAATAGTCAAATAAAGATAATATAGGAAATAAAGATAAAAATGGGGTTGAATGAGTCATTAGTCTAAAGTTAAAAAGACTGTTTGAGTTTTCAGATGGTAGTGAACTATGTATTCTTAAATCACCTGTATAAGTTACATTTCCAAATTGATAATCAAAATACCTTAAAATTATTAAAATTATTAAAAATAAATAAACAAAATACAATAAAATATGAAAAATAAGATTAGTTTTATTTATAATTTTTATATCTAAGCTATTCATAAAATTTTAAATTTTTAAATTATAATCCTTTATTTTACTACCTAAAGTTATGTCTTCAATTAATTTCAATTCTTGCTTTATTATTAAATTAAAATCAAACTTAAGTCCGTGATTTCTAATGACTTCTTTTTCATTTTCTGTAATTTTTTTCTTTAATAACTTTAATAGTTTATCTTTAAACTCAGTATAGTCACCCTTGTCCAAATAGTAAATGTATTTTCCATAAAGACTTTCTACACCTTTTGCTCTAGTGGCAAGAATTTTTTTACCAGATAATAAATAAGTAATTATCTTACTCGATTCTGTAACATTAGTAGTTTCAGTAATTTTAAATGGAGCTAAACAGACATCTGCTATAGAAATATATTTATATAAATCGTCGTAAGGCTTAAACCCTTCTATCACTACATTATTTTTTAGATTATTTTTTGAAATGTAATCTTTAAGTTTTTCAAGATACTTATTATTTCCTTTTCCAATTATTAAAAATTTAAAGTTTTTAGTTTTGTATTCATTAGCGAATTCTAAAATCATTTCAATATTATCTACATGTGAGATATCCCCTCCGTAAAAAATTACTTTATCCTCCTCCTTAAATCCGTAGGATTCTAAAATTTTTTTATCTTTATTTTTAAGGTAAGGAAATTTTTTTACATCAATACCGTTTGGTAAAACGATACATTTTTCTTCCTTAATATTATAGTTTTTTACTAATAAGTCCTTGTAGGCATACGTATCAACAGTGATAAAATCTGCATAACTTAAAAATTTTTTTTCTAGACATCTTATTATATTTTTTAAATACTTTCCAAAAGGCATTTGATACTCTACATATAAATCACTATAGAAATCACATAAATTTATTATTATTTTTGAATTAGTTTTTTTTAAAAATTTTGCAAATGGAAGTAGGTACGAACCTCCAACATAAATAATATCGAAATCCAAATGCCTTATTTTAAATAAAGTAAAAAATAATTTTATAATTCTTTCAGTCCTACTTATAAAACTATACTGAAAGTTATGATTTTTAAAAAAAAGTTTAAAATATTTTTTTTGTATATTTGCTTTTTTATTAATAAAAGTATCTTTTGTATAAGGAGATACTGTTGTAAAGTTATATTTTTCTACATTTGCAGAGTCTATCAAAAGTACTCCTCTATAAATTCTTTTATAGGAGGGGATTTCAAAGTCTGAAAATAATAAGCAATTAATTTTTTTCTGCATACAAATATATTGAATCTCCAATATTTAGCAACGATTCAATGATAAAAATTGGGTAAAGCATTAAAGCTAGTATTATAAATAGAATTTTGTTAAGTTTTAAATTATATTTTTTAAAAAAAGATTCAATATGAGAAATATTCGAGTAAGTACCTTTTTTAATTATAGTAAATCCATTTTCTAATAGGTACTCTTCAACGCATCTTTGATTAAAAATACAAAAATGAGATAAAACATTTAAAGGTACCCAATTTTCTCCAAAGAAATTTTTAAGCCAAAAATCTGAATTAGGTGTAGAAATAAAAAGAATACCACCCCCTTTAACAGATTTTATTAGATTGTTTAGAAATTGTTTTGGCTTAATTGAGTGCTCTAGGCTATGCGAGGATCTGACTATATCGTATTCTATGAAATTATTGTTTTTCTCAAAATTCATAATTTTAATATTTAAATCAGTTATCTTGTAATTGATTATATCCGTACCAAAAGTTTTTAATCTTGGGGGTAAGTTTCTGATAAAGTCCCCTCTTCCACAACCAACATCATAAAAAGTATCTTTATTATCAAAATTTATACCAAAATTAACAGGTAATATTGGAAAAAAGATTAGTTTTAAAGGAAATAGAAATTTTGAATTACTAATAAATAATCTTGAGTTTAATAAATTCCATGTTTTAAATATTTTTTTAAAAACAGATGAATCATAGTTATTATAGGAATAATCCTCAAAAGAGGAATTTTGATCGATATCTTGAGGTACGGTAGAAGTATTTATACATCCGCAGGAGCATTTTTCATTGATTTGAGCTTCTTTATAGCAAAATCTACATTTTATTTTTTTCATAATTTTCAGAAAGATTATTAAACTAATAAATTATACCTTAGGATAGTTTACTGACTATTAATTCTTGAAAAAAACTCAAGTATAGATTATTATCTATACTTATGACAAAAGGTTGTAATTGCCAAGGTTGCTTTGGTTCTTTAGGAATCGACTCTAGATACAAAATATACGAGCTCCTAAAAAACGGAGTTAATCTCTCAGTATCTCAGTTAGCTGAAAAACTTGGTCTTAAACAACCAACCGTAACTTACCATTTAAAGCAAATGGAGGTTAATGGGTTACTTAAAAGCTCTAAAAAAGGACATTTTGTTTATTATCAAGTAAATGAAGTTTGTCCTCAGACTTTGAAAAATTGTATTTTAGTTGGAAACCAAACTGCTTAAAGGAAAATAAAAATGTTAGAAATTAAAAATTTACATGTTAAAACTGCCGATAAAGAAATTGTTAAAGGATTAAATTTACAAATAGGTGCAAATGAAATTCATGCAATTATGGGACCAAATGGTTCAGGTAAATCAACTCTCGCTTCAACATTAATGGGTCACCCTGGGTATGAAGTAACTTCTGGTGAAGTGAGTTTCTTAAACGAAGATTTACTTGAAATGGAGCCAAACGAAAGAGCTGAAAAAGGCTTATTTTTATCTTTTCAATACCCCTCAGAGGTTTCGGGAGTAAATATTACTTCTTATCTAAGAATGATTTATAACAAAGCCTCGGGGCAAAAAGTTTCTCCAGTTAAATTTAGAGAAATTTTACGAGAAAAAATGGAAATTTTAGATATTAAAGACGAATTTGTTAATAGATATTTAAATGAAGGTTTTTCTGGCGGCGAAAAGAAAAGAATGGAAATGTTACAAATGCTTATTTTAGAACCAAAACTTGCAATTTTAGACGAAACAGATTCTGGTCTTGATGTTGATGCATTAAAAGTTGTTTCTAAAGCTGTTAATTATTTAGTTGAGAAAAATCAAATGTCTGTTGTTGTTATTACTCACTACACTAGAATTTTAAATTATATTAAACCTCAATTTGTTCATGTCTTAAAAGATGGAAAAATTATCAAAGAAGGTGGTGAGGAACTAGCTCATGAAATCGAATCTCAAGGTTATAAGGCCTACGAAAATTAATTTATGCAAAACGTTG
>Ga0315906_10011356_pt1 | contig 10388 bp, 7 predicted proteins | sample LakEriMetagenome_4_FD_203526 | JGI IMG/M metagenome (GOLD analysis project Ga0315906, IMG submission 203526) | Freshwater fungal communities from buoy surface, Lake Erie, Ohio, United States - Buoy 2 MA122 | ecosystem: Environmental > Aquatic > Freshwater > Lake > Lake biofilm | place: USA: Lake...
ACGATTGCCACACTACTATTACTCAAGGCACGGCGTAATTGCCCAATCCGTTCCACAACCTCATTGGTATACCAAACCTCATTTATCCCCTTTAAGCCAGAAATCCGTTTAGCAACATCAGGCACGCGATCGCTAGACACAGCCCTCACCTTAAACTCATCAACCAAAGGATTGCCCCCAAGCTGTTGCGTTGCTTGATTAAGATCGTTTTTACCCAAATCCTTCATCAAGTTTTGCCAAGCATCCTCCTTAGGAATTAGCTTCGCAGCAGCAACACCATCCACCAATAGTAAACGCGGTTGCATCGACTCACCGACGACATTTTCGTCCAAATAGACCGATATTTCTAACTGACTACCTAGCTGCCCCAGTACATTTTCTAGTTGCCAAGAAATTTGTAAGCTTGCCCCAAATAAAAACAACAACACCGCCACAGTGCTAATAGCAGCCCAATTCATCCAGCCGCCACGCCGCAGTCCTAAAAAAGTCTCACGCAGCAGGTAGTCAATTTTAGTGAAGAAGCGAACAACGTTTTGTACCATAACTTTAAAAGATTCAGTGTGTAAGCGTTACCCACACACCAAACGAAAACTCAAATTGTGTTTGACAGACTACTAGACGATGTAACCATTTTGCAAATGCAAAACAGGATGATTAGCTGCTCTGACCAACTGCTCATCGTGAGTAGTCAAAAGCACCGTCACCCCAAAAGAATTTAGCTTTTTCAAAATTTTAATTACTTGCCAAGCATTATCAGGATCAAGATTACCTGTTGGCTCATCCGCAAGTACAAGCGGCGGAGTATTAACGATCGCCCTCGCAATACTTGTTCGTTGTTGTTCTCCTCCAGAAAGTTCTTCAGGAAAGCAATCCGCCTTATGCATTAAACCAACCATCTTCAGGGCAGGCTGAACACGGCGCTGGATTTCCTTGTATGTATAGCCCTGAGCCATTAAGACAAAGGCAATATTCTCGGAAACAGTGCGCCGTGGAACAAGTTTGTAATCTTGAAATACAATGCCAATTTTGCGACGCAACATCGCCAGATTATTGCCCTTTAATCCATTAAGGTTAGAGCCATTAACAATTACATCGCCATCCGTGGCTTGTTCCGCACCATACAGTAACTTTAATAACGTGGATTTCCCCGATCCCGAATGACCTGTAATAAATTTAAAATCACCTTTATAAATCTCAATGTTCACGTCACGTAAACCCACAGATCCATTAGCATAGGTCTTGCGAACATTTTCTAATTTAACAATGACCGACTTTTGACCCTTGGTAGTATTTTCGTCAGAAGTTTGGGCGGTGCTTGATTTAAGTGATGTGGGGTTTTGTTTTGTTGGCAGTTTTAGCATGGGCGATCGCTCGAATATTCTAAAAAATCTAAGCATAGTTAAGCCATGCCCGATCTTTGTACTTGAGATTATACAGGCCAAGTCAAGGGATCAACATCAGCTATTGTTGCCAATACCAAACTATGTAGCTATGTAAGTTTTGCGCGCCCAAAGCACAAAATGGCTAAGCCATTTTGTGCTTTTAAAACCCTTACTAGGTTTAGTTTTTAATTCGCAAAAATATTTTAAAAAGTCGGAAAATCAGTTTTGATAAAAATTACTATCAAATTAGAGCGTGTCTTATCTAATTTAGGGGTAGCTATATGCTAAATTATTGCGGATTTAAGAGCTAAATCTGACAAAAACTAGTAAGCTTTTATTTACTTACTAAAGCCTCAAATTTATAAAAGCTCAAATAAATCGGCTAATTAAACTAAAAAATGCTTGCTATCATTGCCGTTTAGAACTTGAGCTATCCTGTCAATGGTAGTCATGTAATCTCCCAAAAAACTAGCTAATCAAGCTAAATCTCTATTCACCAAAATAACTGAGGGGTTATCAGCAGTGGCAGCTCGCAAAATACTAGTAATTGACGACAGTCGCGTAATCCGTAATATGGTGCGTGAAATGCTCCCGCCAGCAAACTTTGAGGTGCTAGAGGCAGCAGATGGCATCAAAGGACTGGAGATGATCCAGCAAGAAAAGCCTTGGATGATCATGCTAGATTTCTTATTACCAAAGATGAGTGGCTTTGAGGTTTATGAATCTTTGCAGCAGAGTCCAGATCTGATCCGTATCCCTCTAGTTCTAATGTCTGGTCGTAAAGAAGAAGTAACTAGTAAAATTGGAGAACCTTTTGAAGATAAATACTTTGTATTTATTGAAAAGCCATTTGAGCAAAAAGAACTGATCACAGCAATCAAAAGAGCGATGGCTTTGGCAGAAAAACGCCCAAGGCATTCAATAATGCCTATAGCCCCAACAACCAATATTGGCTCAGAGCATACAGATGAATCTCTAGTTAAGCGCATTGGAGCACTAGAAGCTAAACAGAAACTATTAGAACAGCAAATGGCTTCACAGCAAAAGCAATTCCAACAGTTAGTAGACTTTATCAAGAAAAAAATAAGGTGAGAATCACATCTCCAACAGCAGAGCGACACTTCAAATCCCCCTCTGTTGTTTGGTGTTTTTCATCGATTAGAACAGACTTATTGATGCTTAGAACCATCAGGCATGATCGTTCCACTCAATTTTGCATGATCTAATTTGGCTAAGGTAAGATCTGCTTTCAGCAGATTTGCACCTCTTAGGTTAGCGTGGCTTAAATCAGCTCTCGTCAAGATTGCACCTCGCAAATCTACTTTTTCGAGATTAGCACTACTCAAATCTGCCCACCCGAAATCAGCACCACGAAGATCAGCACCACTAAAGTTAATGTGCGTCAAGATTGATTCACTTAGATCAATGCCATGCAAAGAGACACCTTGCATGTCACTATCATGTAAATGTGATTGCTCAAAGTTGCGATCGCCTTTAGCATAACGATCAAGTAGTTCGGCTTTGGTTAGCGCAGCATGAGAAGGTAAGGTCATAGTTAAAGACTCAAAAGATAGTCCATTTCTCATATTAAGAGCAGATGTGGCGCGAAGTATCACCTTTGCTAGATAAAGTTATACATTTATTTTTGTTATGACAGATTGGCTGCAACGTACAGAATTACTAATTGGTGCAGATGGCATAAACAAGCTCAAATGTGCCAACGTTTTAGTCGTTGGCATGGGTGGGGTGGGGAGTTTTGCTGCCGAGTTTTTATGCCGTTCTGGGATTGGAAAGATGACGATTGTTGATGGAGATCGTGTTGATCCTTCTAATAAAAATCGTCAGATTGTAGCGCTTAATAGTACAGTCGATATTCATAAAGCTGATGTCATGGCAGCGCGAATGCATGATATTAATCCAGACATGCAATTAACGGTTATCAAAGAATTTCTTACCCCAGACCTAATGATGGAACTAGTAACAACTAAGTTTGATTGGGTACTAGATTGCATTGATAGCTTGCAGCCAAAACTTTATTTTCTTGGTGCAGCCGCTACTAATGGTGTAAAAGTAGCAAGTAGCATGGGAGCAGGTGGACGAGTAGATCCTCAAAAGGTAAGAATTGCACCAATTTTTGAAACTGATTGTTGCAGGTTTGCCTACAAAATCCGTAAAGGTTTACGACGCAAGGGTTTTGCCAATGCCAACATTATCGCAGTTTATTCCGAAGAGTTGGTAAATCGTGATTCGCTGCAATTAACCGACGGCAGTAATTTTAAGCGCTCATATTACGGCACAATCTCCTATTTACCTGCTCTGTTTGGGCTAAATCTAGCCAGTATAGTAATTCGAGATCTTATAAGCTAAAAATATCTAGCGTAGATATTTTTAGCTTATAAGGTTTTTTGTTGTAAAGCGAATGGCGGGAATCGAACCCGCAACATCTGCTTGGAAGGCAGAGGTTTTACCACTAAACTACATTCGCAAGTGAATGATTAGTAGATGCAGTTAATAAGTATAACAGCGATCGAAACATTATCAAATATTTTTTTTTAATAGAGAAGCTACTTAATCAACTTCCCTGTTTTTTAAAATTCACAATAGCCCTGATCCATCTCAATCCGATCTAACACTTTTAAACCGCGTGGTTCCCCTAACTTACGCAATGCATTTCTAGCATCCGTTTGGACACTAAGATCATCATCATCAAGAGCGTAAATTAGAGCATCAACAGCATCATGATAAATCTCATTTTGAGTATCAAAATCGCGGCGCATTTGCACAATTAGCTTACCGAGTGACCATGCACAATTACCTCGCACAGCAGACATCGGATCTTTAGTCAGTGCTTCAGTTAAAGGCTCAATCGCTTGCAGATCGCCTAATTGCCCCAAGGCACTAGCCGCCCATAGACGTACCGCCGAGATATCATACTTGAGTGCAGAAATGAGCGACTGCAGCCCTAATGTAGCCCGACAGGTTCCCAACGCCCAAACAATACCTTTACGGACATAGCCATTCCAATCTTGTTTAAGTTGAACTATTAGTGGCAAGATAGCCTCATCACTCTTGTTACGCCCAAGAGCATAAGCAGCACTGACACGTACTAAAGGACATTCATCTTGTAGCAATTCAATAAGACATGGTATTGCTCGTTGATCTTCTAATTCACAAAATGCTCTCGCAGCTTGCATTCTCTCTAAAACTATATCTGAATTGAGAAGTGCCAACATCTCATCAGGATCTGGAAGAGGAATTTCCTCTTCGGGGGGCAAATCCAATGGACTCAGTGGATTTGCTTCAATATCTAAGATAGTTAGGTCGTCATTCAGCGTCATGGCGATCATCGTATAAATCGAGCAAAGTTAGGATAACCCAAGGTGTAGTTGTTATCTTACAGTGCTTTGTCCTGTAGTAAACCTATACAAGAACTTGAACTTATAAACAAACAAGACAAAAGCAAAACAAAAAAAGAGATAGATAACAAAGTTACCTACCTCTTTTTCTTAAAATTAAGCTTGGCATCGAGCTATTTTCCCGTAGGGCTACCCCTAAAGTATCTTCACCGTGACAGCGTTTCACAACTGAGTTCGGGATGGGTCAGAGTGGTTCCACCGCACCATAGACACCAAGCAAACTTATCGGGTCTACTTGATAAGAACCCTGAAAGCTGCACAGTAATAGTAATTTCGATGATTTGTAGATTTAATTGCGGAATATTGAGGACAAGCCCTCGGTCTATTAGTACTTCTTGGCTACGCATGTTACCACACTTACACCTAAAGCCTATCAAACAGGTAATCTACCTGTGACCTTACTGGGTTATCCCATGAGAATACTCATCTTGAGGTGGGCTTCCCACTTAGATGCTTTCAGCGGTTATCCACTCCGCACATAGCTACCCAGCGTTTACCGTTGGCACGATAACTGGTACACCAGCGGTGCGTTCCTCCCGGTCCTCTCGTACTAAGGAGGAGTCCTCTCAATATTCTTGCGCTTGCACCGGATATGGACCGAACTGTCTCACGACGTTCTGAACCCAGCTCACGTACCGCTTTAATGGGCGAACAGCCCAACCCTTGGCACGTACTTCCGCACCAGGTTGCGATGAGCCGACATCGAGGTGCCAAACCTCCCCGTCGATGTGAACTCTTGGGGGAGATCAGCCTGTTATCCCTAGAGTAACTTTTATCCGTTGAGCGACGGCCATTCCACGCTGTGCCGTCGGATCACTAAAGCCGACTTTCGTCCCTGCTTGACTTGTTGGTCTTGCAGTCAAGCTCCCTTATGCTTTTACACTCTTTGGCTGATTTCCGACCAGCCTGAGGGAACCTTTGCGCGCCTCCGTTACTTTTTAGGAGGCGACCGCCCCAGTCAAACTACCCGCCTGAAACTGTTCCTCGCCCGGCTTACGGGTCAAGGTTAGAATCCTAGCCTCTCCAGAGTGGTATCTCACCGTTGACTCCGATGTCCCCACAAGGACATCATCTTAGTCTCCCACCTATCCTGCGCAAGAGAAGCCCGAACCCAATTCCAAGTTATAGTAAAGCTTCATAGGGTCTTTCTGTCCGGGTGCAAGTAGTCCGTATCTTCACAGACAATCCTATTTCGCCGAGTCTCTCTCCGAGACAGCATCCAAATCGTTACGCCTTTCGTGCGGGTCGGAACTTACCCGACAAGGAATTTCGCTACCTTAGGACCGTTATAGTTACGGCCGCCGTTCACCGGGGCTTCAGTCGTTAGCTTCACTTTCGCTGACCAACTTCCTTAACCTTCCGGCACTGGGCAGGCGTCAGCCCCTATACGTCGTCTTTCGACTTTGCAGAGACCTGTGTTTTTGGTAAACAGTCGCTTGGATCATTTCACTGCGGCCATCGTTAGATGGCACCCCTTCTCCCGAAGTTACGGGGCCATTTTGCCGAGTTCCTTAGAGAGAGTTATCTCGCGCCCCTTAGTATACTCAACCTACCCACCTGTGTCGGTTTAGGGTACGGGTACTATGTCTTCAACGTATATACAGCTTTTCTTGGCACTACCATTCACCAAGCGAACTCCGTAGAGTCCTCCCAATCCAATCAGGGTATGGCTATCTCTCATGCGTCATGTATATACTCCAACATAATAGTCAGGGAATGTTGACCCTGTGTCCATCGACTACGCCTTTCGACCTCGCCTTAGGTCCCGACTAACTCTACGTGGACGAGCCTTGCGTAGAAAACCTTGGGTTTTTGGGGTATATGATTCTCACATATATTTGCGCTACTCAAGCCGACATTCTCACTTCTGCTTCGTCCACATCTGCTTACGCTAATGCTTCTACCTACAACAGAACGCTCCCCTACCGATTAATATATTAATCCCACAGCTTCGGTGCATCGCTTAGCCCCGTTCATTTTCGGCGCAGGGACACTTGACCAGTGAGCTATTACGCACTCTTTCAAGGGTGGCTGCTTCTAAGCAAACCTCCTGGTTGTCTCTGTATCCCCACCTCCTTTGTCACTTAGCGATGTCTTTGGGACCTTAACTGGTGATCTGGGCTGTTTCCCTCTTGACCATGGAGCTTATCCCCCACAGTCTGACTGGTATTGTGTACATCTGGTATTCAGAGTTTGATTCGATTTGGTACCGGTCTCCCAGCCCGCACCGATTCAGTGCTTTACCCCCAGACTATAATCAATACCGCTATGCCTCAACATATTTCGGGGAGAACCAGCTAGCTCCGGGTTCGATTGGCATTTCACCCCTAACCACAGGTCATCCGCTGATTTTTCAACATCAGTCGGTTCGGACCTCCACTTGGTGTTACCCAAGCTTCATCCTGCCCATGGTTAGATCACCCGGGTTCGGGTCTATAAACAGTGACTATCGCCCTCTTCAGACTCGCTTTCGCTTTGGCTTCGGGATTTTCCCCTTAACCTGCCACTGCATATAAGTCGCCGGCTCATTCTTCAACAGGCACACTGTCACACGTTAAATCGTGCTCCAATTGCTTGTAAGCTTACGGTTTCATGTTCTATTTCACTCCCCTTTCGGGGTTCTTTTCACCTTTCCCTCGCGGTACTGGTTCACTATCGGTCACAAGTGAGTATTTAGCCTTACCGGGTGGTCCCGGCGAATTCACACGGAATTTCTCGTGTACCGTGCTACTCAGGATCCAGCTTGCCAGCTTTAATTTTTAATTACGAGGCTTTCACTCTCTATGGCGTGTCATTCCAAACACTTCTTCTAATCGCTGCTGTACATTGTCGCTGTCCTATAACCCCAATCAGTCTTGCCGATTGGTTTGGGCTCTTTCCCGTTCGCTCGCCGCTACTGAGGAAATCATTATTTATTTTCTCTTCCTTCAGCTACTAAGATGTTTCAATTCGCTGAGTTCGCTCTTTCCCGTCTATTTTATTCAACGGGCAGTATTTAGGGTTGCCCCATTCGGACACCTGCGGATCATTGCTTGCTTCCAGCTCCACGCAGCTTATCGTAGGTAACCACGTCCTTCTTCGCCTTCTTGTGCCTAGGTATCCACCGTAAGCCCTTTGTAGCTTGACCTCTGTATCTCTACTTCGGTTCTACTTGCTTTCTTCGTTACTTCTTTACTATGCAGTTTTCAAGGTTCTTACTAAATTCTCGCTCTCGCTAGAATTTAGCAGTCTCTCTAGTTCTTACACCTTACTTAATGGTTACCTAACTAGATGAGTTGCTAAACTCTTGCTCTCGATTTTGTCGGTCTGAGTAATTTGGTGGAGATAAGGAGATTCGAACTCCTGACTTCCTGCGTGCAAAGCAGGCGCTCTACCAACTGAGCTATATCCCCAGAGTGTCAAGTAAAAAGTTAGAAGTAAAAAGTAAAAAGTGAAGTCTCTTTCTGAGCTTTTCATTTTCCCTTTTTCCTTTTCCCTTTCACTCAAGTGGGCCATACTGGACACGAACCAGTGACCTCACCCTTATCAGGGGTGCGCTCTAACCAACTGAGCTAATGGCCCTTTTTGTTTGCTCTTGCTATAGCTTGATTCAGAACCTGACTTAGTTTGAAAGCTTTCCAATAAACTCCGAACGACCTTGGGATGACTTACTCCTGACCTAATTCTGTATTGGTTCAGTCTAAGAGTAAATAGGTCTCCCTATAAGGAGGTGATCCAGCCGCACCTTCCGGTACGGCTACCTTGTTACGACTTCACCCCAGTCACCAGCCCTGCCTTAGGCGACTCCCTCCCTTGCGGGTTGAGATAACGACTTCGGGCGTGACCAGCTTCCATGGTGTGACGGGCGGTGTGTACAAGGCCCGGGAACGTATTCACCGCAGTATGCTGACCTGCGATTACTAGCGATTCCGCCTTCATGCAGGCGAGTTGCAGCCTGCAATCTGAACTAAGACCGGGTTTATGAGATTAGCTTGCATTCGCATGCTTGCGACTCTTTGTCCCGACCATTGTAGTACGTGTGTAGCCCAAGGCGTAAGGGGCATGATGACTTGACGTCATCCCCACCTTCCTCCGGTTTGTCACCGGCAGTCTCTCTAGAGTGCCCAACTTAATGATGGCAACTAAAAACGAGGGTTGCGCTCGTTGCGGGACTTAACCCAACATCTCACGACACGAGCTGACGACAGCCATGCACCACCTGTGTTCGTGCTCCCGAAGGCACTCCTCCCTTTCAAGAGGATTCACGACATGTCAAGCCTTGGTAAGGTTCTTCGCGTTGCATCGAATTAAACCACATACTCCACCGCTTGTGCGGGCCCCCGTCAATTCCTTTGAGTTTCAATCTTGCGACCGTACTCCCCAGGCGGGACACTTAACGCGTTAGCTACGGCACTGACCGGGTCGATACGGCCAACACCTAGTGTCCATCGTTTACGGCTAGGACTACTGGGGTATCTAATCCCATTCGCTCCCCTAGCTTTCGTACTTCAGCGTCAGTTGAGATCCAGCAGGACGCTTTCGCCACTGGTGTTCTTCCAGATATCTACGCATTTCACCGCTACACCTGGAATTCCTCCTGCCCCTATCTCTCTCTAGTCTTACAGTTTCCATTGCCTTTCCAAGGTTAAGCCTCGGGCTTTGACAACAGACTTATAAAACCGCCTACGTACGCTTTACGCCCAATAATTCCGGATAACGCTTGCATCCTCCGTCTTACCGCGGCTGCTGGCACGGAGTTAGCCGATGCTTATTCGTTAGGTACCGTCATTATCTTCCCTAACAAAAGAGGTTTACAATCCACAGACCTTCTTCCCTCACGCGGTATTGCTCCGTCAGGCTTTCGCCCATTGCGGAAAATTCCCCACTGCTGCCTCCCGTAGGAGTCTGGGCCGTGTCTCAGTCCCAGTGTGACTGGTCATCCTCTCAGACCAGTTACCGATCGTCGCCATGGTGTGCCTTTACCACTCCATCTAGCTAATCGGACGCAAGCTCATCTACAGATGATAAATCTTTCACCCGAAGGCATATCCGGTATTAGCAGTCGTTTCCAACTGTTGTCCCGAGTCTGTAGGTAGATTCTTACGCGTTACTCACCCGTCCGCCACTATCTCCGAAGAGACCGTTCGACTTGCATGTGTTAAGCATACCGCCAGCGTTCATCCTGAGCCAGGATCAAACTCTCCATGGTGTCTCTATACTTTCGAAATCTCTTCCTACTTGCATAAAGCTCTTTCCCTTTTAAGGATGGGTTTGACTTTTTTTTGCTTTTCGCTTATCCTGTCGGATAGCTGGTTATTCTTCAGTTATCCAAATAATCCAGTCTCTTTTCTTTTGACGAGGTCTATTGGTTTAACAAAGCTTTCAAACTATTTATTTGTCTAGGTTCTAGCGCCTTCCTTTTCAGCTCAGGGCGGACTGCTCTCGCTTGCCTCCCTTCAGCGCTTTTCTAATATAGCTACCTTACTTTCCTTTGTCAACTACTTTCTTCAAAAATTTATTTGCTTCTTTGAATCTTTGCGGAAAATCTCAATAAAAGCTACGTAGCAAAAGTCTTTTAAGGCAAAATTTCTAGGATTTAGACAATGCAGCT
>Ga0315906_10011357_pt1 | contig 10388 bp, 7 predicted proteins | sample LakEriMetagenome_4_FD_203526 | JGI IMG/M metagenome (GOLD analysis project Ga0315906, IMG submission 203526) | Freshwater fungal communities from buoy surface, Lake Erie, Ohio, United States - Buoy 2 MA122 | ecosystem: Environmental > Aquatic > Freshwater > Lake > Lake biofilm | place: USA: Lake...
GTGGCGGGCGGTGTGATGCAATCATTGGCCCCTGCAATCACCAGTGCAGGAATGGTAATGCTGGCACAGGCAGCAATGGCAGAAGGATTGGTTTCCGCTGCAGCGAGATTGGCAATAGCAGTTATGTTAGGGTTGTATTGAACCGACAGAAAACTGCTTCCGCCTCCCATGCTGTGACCCATGACTGCTGAAGTAGAGGCGACTCTGTTGTAAAGTATCGAGGTCGAAAGCTGACCTTCATTCTGTATGGCAGTGACCAGAAAGGCAATGTCTTTTCCAAACTCCGTATGATTCGGAGCAAAGCCATCTTCTGTCGTGGGAAACACGGCAATGAAACCGGCTTCAGTCAGTGCATTCCACACATTTTCATAAGCCGACCACACCATCACAAAACCGTGTCCGAATACCACCACCGGAAAAGTCCCCCCATTCACCGCAACAGGAACATTGTTGCCGTCGGTATCGGCAGGGTAGTAAATTTCAGCATTGATGTTTCGGTTATTCCGAGATGCATCCTGAAATGATTTGGTATAATGCCCGGTGTTGAAGGGCTGGGCAATAACCTGCCCTGAAAAAATAATCAGTAATAATAAAATCAGAATACGGGACATGTATGAATTGTAAACAGTAAGCAGTGTACAGCAAACTAAGAACTAAGAACAAGAAACTCCTTTCACTCCTCAGTCGCCTCTTCCCAGGCAATATAGAGTTCATTCAGAAAAAGATTTTCCTTTCTGGAAATATTTTTGTCTGCAGCTACGAGTCGGGTGGCCAGATCTAAAAAGTGATTTCTTTCTTCCTGGGTAGATTGGATATAAAAATCATTCATGGCATTATTAAAATGAACAGGATAATCTATTTCGGGGATGGTTTGCAAAAAACTCAGTTCATAGTCGAAGTCAATTTCCTTGGAAAAATACTCCCTCATGAAATCCACGATAATCTTATGCTCCCTACGATCCTCCTTACCGTCGATGCCAGCCAGTATCACCAACATGTGATAACCCGCAACCGCCCGGTTCAACATTTCTGACATAATCACTTCTTCAAATTTTTGACTAAGATATAAAAAGTCGCGAAAGCGGTGCCGGCGAGTTACTCCCTTTGCCTTGGAGCAACATTTATACTAATGTATCTAATTGAAATACAGGTTATTGATGGCCTCTGTAGGGGTTGAGAACCGGTTGGAGCGCTCGTTTATGAATCTGATTTGAGATCCCCGTATGGCCATCAAACCATCCTCTACCACATTGATAAACAATCAAATGTAATTCCCGAATCAGAATCTGAAATAAATGAAGGGATTGAAGTCTGTGGCGAGTAATTCCGCCACGCAGTAAATGAAAAGGATCAGAGCAAGGATCCCGGTGCCAATGGAAAAAATCAAAGGCTCTTTTTCAGGATGATAGAATCTCATCAAATGAGCCTGAATACCTGAACCAACAACTGAAAATATCAATCCGATCATTCCGGCAACAATCACTTTTGAATTGACGGTGGTCCATGCGTTTGGATGGTCGCCACCGGGTGTGACCAGGGAACCGTAGAAAGAAATGGCATCACTTAAATTTTCTGTTCTGAACAAAACCCATCCGGCCATGACTACTGTAAAAGTGTATAATACTCTGAGAACGGAAGGCAATCTTTTCAGGAAATTCTCAAATCCGATCCTTTCCGCCACCAGAAAAGTTCCGTGAAAGGCACCCCATAAAACGAAGTTCCAGCTGGCTCCGTGCCAGAGTCCGCTGAACAGAAACACGATCATCAGGTTCCGGTAGGTCTGCCCTCCCCGGTTTCCGCCGAGCGGTATATAGAGGTAATCTTTCATCCAGTTGCCGAGAGTCATGTGCCATCTTTTCCAGAACTCGGTAATGGATCGGGAAGAATAGGGAAAGTTAAAATTGACCGGCAGTTCAAAGCCCATCATTCGACCAAGTCCAATGGCCATATCGGAATATCCTGAAAAATCAAAATAAATCTGGAGTGTATAGGCCAGCAGTCCGGTAATGGAAGCGGCGTACCCCATAATATCTGTTTGGCTGTTGAAAACATCATCGGCATATGCGCCCAGTACGTTAGCGATCAGGACTTTTTTCGACAAACCAAAAATAAACTGCACCAATCCGGAAAACGCATTCGATGTGGTGATCTGGGTGAATCTTTCGTTTATCTGTATGGCAATATCCTTGTATCTGACAATAGGACCGGCGATCAGTTGCGGGAAGAGCAATACGAACAGTAAATAGTCAATAAAGCTATTCTGTCGTTCGCTGTCACCTCTGTAAATATCAACCAGATAACTGATTTTCTGAAAAGTGATGAATGAAATCCCCACGGGCAGTACAATATTTGCAAGCGGTATCTCCCTGCCGGTTAACGTGTGAGCAATGAAGTTGAAGTTTTCGATGAAAAAATCGGCATACTTGAAATAGATGAGCAAAGCAATGTTAATTCCAACGCCCAGCCACAAGGAGAGTTTGCGCAACGGCTTGTTGAACTGCGCGGCGGCTATGTGGTCTATCAGACAACTGGCTACCACACTGAAAATAAAAACAGGAGCACCCCAGCCGTAAAACAGCAAACTGGCTGCCACTATCCATGCGTTCTTGAATTTTAAGGGAAGCAGGTAATATACCGCGAGAAAAACCGGCAAAAAGAAAAGCAGAAATGTGATGCTGCTGAATACCATTTTATTCTATGATGATTAATCTGAGAAAAAATTTGCTTTGCGAATACCTGAATGCCAACCCTGATTTCATGACTTCTGAAGACACTACCGGGGGTTCAACCGGAGAGTCATCAAGCAGAATCAGCTGACTGTACCCGTTATTATGGAGATACTGCATGGCTGTTTTTCTGGCTCGGGGAGTGGTTGTGAAATACCGGAAACCGTTATTTCCACAGGCATATTCGGAAGTGCCTGAGTAAAGATCAGCCCATACGATATCATAGTTACACAATAATTTATAGGAATCGACTACTTCCCCGAAGGTGCTCGTTTGTTTTTGGTTAAATCGGTCAAAGCCTACAGTAAGGATGATGATGCCGACTATCAAGGCCATATACGGCACAAAGAACCGACCTGCATAACCTACAGGAATTTTACCCAATTGGCCGAGTATCCATCCCGCAAGGATAACGGATGAGGCATAAGGGTAATAATCCATCTGTACAGCGTGCATCAGGAAAAAAACATAATTGAGCAAAGGAAATAAAATGATGCCTGCATATTCGTTCCATGCTGCTTTACGCAGAATCATAAACACCACGCAAATGATGACTACTGCAAGATGAACCCTGAACCACCTTTGGTCCCAGTCGAAGTAATACAGCAGATTTCCGGTGAACTGACCCCATCCCGCAAAGGCCGTATCGATGGCGGAATAAGTGGTGGAAAATGCCGAACCCGTGAGCTGCCAGTTATAGATTAATAGCGGAGAAACAGCCAGTAAGGAGATGATTCCAAAAAGCATGATTTTTTTCAGGTCCGGTATGAGCCTGCCCTTGGGTATCATCAGCAAAATCAGTGGCATCAGCATGAGCAGGTTGGCAGCACGGAAGTTCACCGTCAGCCCAATCAGTGTGGCTGCCACCAGCGGTCGTTTTTCCATGACCATACCGGCAGCCAGCAGCAAGCCCCAGGTAAATGCAAGAGAATTCACCCGTGCCAGTTCGGTGATAAACGGCGGAGAGAAAAATATCAAAGGCAGGAATAACGTAAAGAGTATATCCTGAGCAGTAATTTTTTCCTTGTCTTTTCTGGCCAGTCCGTAGGAAATAATCAGGATGATCATGGCCAGCAACGGAAAGGAGATCTTTCTCCATTCAATGGGAATAAAGTGCAGCAGGAAGGCTGTGCCCGGCGGATATTGATTGATGATGGTGTTGGTTTCCGGTATGAGATGATAGGCATGAGGCGCAATCATCCAGGATATTTCCTGTTCTGTTATTCCTGTAGAACGCAGGGTGTCGAGCAGTCCGGGCAACCATGGACGATCCGAATGATTTTCAAAAGTCCGGTGTTCCGACATCGCTTTAGCCTGGTTGAGGTAGCCAAACTCATCACAACCTTTCGGCAAATCTTCATGCTTATGATAAAAGCGCATCAGAGCACCGGCTCCGATCATGATTGCCACTGTTATCCAGAGTAAAGTCAGTCTCATGGCTGCGATGATTTACCGGTGGCTTCAAAAAAACCAAAACCAAAGTTTTTCAATGAAGGGTCCGATGATAAAATCACAATGGCATCACGTCCTTCTAATATTTTTTCTATCGGAAATTTGTCAGCCGCACCAAGCTGATTCCGCTGCATGTCGTAGATGGTTTTAAAGTAATAGATCACATGACTTTTCTGATCCATACAATGATCCATCATTCCGATATCATAAAAATTCCAGATAAAACTGTCGCTGATGAAAAGAATGTTGGGCTTAACGCCTTCATGAAATTGTAATACCGGATAGGCCAGCACCGGAGATTTCCACTTGTACATCAGATTGAGAGAAGGTAGATAATCGTCATCCTGATAACGTGCTTCCGAGGTGGTGTCAGTTCCGGTAATGGTATAGTCGCTCAGATCTGTCTGAAGCAATTGCCTCAGAATGTTGATGACGGAGTCTCCTGCAAATGCCGAACCCCAGGTGCTCCAGTGAGCGCCGTATTTTGGTATCAACGGCCAGGATGATGTGTCCCTGATGGAGTAGAACCACTGATCAAAATCAATGTATGGAATGCCTGCCTCTGTCAGATGTTTTTTGTAACGCGACCGATTGGTTTGTTCAACAGGAACGGCAAGTGAAGGCAGATATTCCGAATAGAATGCGGCCTTGTTGGGTGCAAACAAGATGAGTAACGGTATGGAATCAGAGGAGATGAAGCCTTTCAGTTGTTGCATGCTGTTGTGAAGAATGCTGTCGTGAACAAGGTCTTTTCCCTCCATGGCCTCCACATACGATGGATCAAAAAGATAATTTTCTTTCCCCAGCAAAAGCATGGTGTTGATGTTTCCGAAAACGGAGTAGTCGAACTGGTTACGAAGCCTGATCAGTTCGCCGTTGAAAGCTGTATTGTATTTGAGATAATGATCGGCTCTCATCTGATAATTGCCCGAAAACCATGATCGGGCAGACCACTCAGGCCATTTTCCGGGATCATAGGCACCCTGAAGACCTGCCAGTTTGATGGGATTGAAAAGCTGCTGGGTCCAAACCAGCAGAATCACTGCCGAGAAAAGAGACAGAAAAAAAATCGCGACAGGGTTTTTCATTCAGGGCAAAGATCATCAATAGTTTTGTAATTTCATCGCGTGTTAAACAGTCTTCGTCGGCCACCTCTTTACATCACCGCACTCGCATTGATATTGATAATGTCGGGACTGCGTTGGTTTGCTGGCGGTACCGACTTTTCTTATTTTTTCACTGCAGGCACCGACTTTGTAGATCCGCAATCTACTCCACATCCTATAGTTACCATGGAGGGTCAGGGGTATGACGGACAGTTTTTTTACCGCCTGGCAATGGATCCTTTTAACTGGGATAAGACCGCCAATGGAGTCACCATTGACTATCCTTCATACAGGGTTCAGCGCATCGGATATCCTTTTCTGGCCTGGCTGTTTTCTTTCGGCGGTATTCCGGTCATGGTGCCGTTTGCATTGTGGCTTGTGAATCTGTTGTCGTTTGCCGGCATAATATATTATTTCAAGAGGATTGCAGAAAAGTTCAGGGCCGACTCCTGGTTTCATTTTGTGCCCTTGCTGGTTTGTGGTATCTATATGTCGGTAGCGAAAAGTCTTTCTGAGGTCACAGAGCTTTTCTTTTTTCTGGCGGCCTTCCATGCGATCCTCGATAAGAGAATGGTGTTGTTTGCTTGCTTCGGCTCCGCGGCAGTCCTTACCCGCGAAACCGCCGTGATACCAATGGTGGCTTTATCCGTTGTTTTCTTTTTTCAGTATTCTGATGACGGAAAAGTGCGAAGCAGGCTGCTTGCAGCTGTTCCATTCATGATGCTGATTTGCTGGAAATTATTTTTGGCCTTTGTTTTCAGGGACGAACCGGCGCCACCCTCTTTGGGAAACTTTACATGGCCTTTTAAAGGAATCGCCGATGGATTCATGGCAAACATGAATTTTACATCCCGCTTTTATGCCCTGCAGTCGGCTTTCTGGCTGATGTATTTTATCTGGCAAACCTGGTTTTCACTTCTTGTGTTCAAGGCATCGCTTTCAAAGCGAATCACACTCAGGCAACCTTACGCATATCCCTTGGCGGTATATTTTGCGTGGCTGATCTTTTCTGTTTTCTTTTCCGCAGCCATTTACGGCGACGACTGGTCGTTTGTGAGGGTGCTTGCCCTGATGAACATAGCGGGCTTCGCGGTGATGGTCGCTTTCAGGCAAACTTTGAACCGGTATTTTGTACTGTTCAGCATCATGATGGTTGCCCTGACTGTGATCAGGATGATTTTAAGACCTTAAAAATATTGATTATCAAGCGTTTGAGGCTTTGATAAATCTTTTATCTTTGCGCGCCTGACGCTTTTGGTGTATGGCAGAATTGATGCCATCACCATTTGTTATTTCTCACTCCAGTGATATTTAACTCCTTTCATTACCTGCTTTTCCTGCCGCTGGTCACGTTTCTTTATTACGTGTTGCCGGTCAGGTACAGATGGTTGCTGCTCTTGGTTGCCAGCTACTACTTTTATATGGTATGGGAACCGATCTACATTTTACTGATCGTTCTCAGTACACTGATTGATTATTACTGTGGATTGAAGATGGGCGATATCCCCGTTAAAAAGGATCGCCGGCCTTATTTGATGATAAGTATGTTATCAGGGCTCACCATGCTTGGCACGTTCAAGTATTATAACTTTTTTACCTCATCAGCCAATGATTTACTGAGTCACCTTGGTCTCGATTATATGATCCCGATGGCAAACCTCATCCTGCCATTGGGGATTTCATTCTACACTTTTCAAACTTTAAGTTACTCAATAGATGTGTACAAAGGCAAGATTCAGCCTGAACGGCATCTTGGAATCTTTGCATTGTATGTTACCTATTTTCCGCAGTTGGTTGCCGGACCAATTGAAAGAGCAAAGCAGCTGATATCACAGTTTCATTTTAACTATGAGTTTAAATGGACCAATATTGTTTCGGGCTCCAGACTGATCATGCTTGGGTTGTTTAAAAAGGTGGTGATAGCCGATCAGTTAAGTTCCATGGTCAGCCATGTTTTTAACAACCCGGATGATGCTTACGGAATCTCGGTGTATATAGGTTGCCTCCTCTTTATACAACAGGTGTACTGTGATTTTTCGGGATACTCCGATATAGCAAGAGGTTCATCGCGGTTTTTGGGAGTGGAGTTAATAGAAAATTTCAAATTGCCCTTTCACGCCAAAACGCTCACTGAATTCTGGGGCCGCTGGCATGTTTCACTGATGAACTGGTTCCGCGATTATATCATGTTCCCCATGGTGAAAGGAAGATGGAATTGGGCGGTGGTGTTCATGATCGTGTTTCTGATCAGCGGTTTCTGGCATGGCGCCAACTGGACATTCGTGGCGTGGGGAGTTTATAACGGCATCATGGTCGTTTATGCCAAATCAACACTCGATTTCCGCTCAAAGCTGCTCGACAGAATGGGCATGAAAAACATGACCGGTTTCAGACATTTCATTCAGGCAATCAGTATCATCCATATTTTTGCTTTCAGCAGTGTGTTTTTCAGGGCACAAACACTTTCTGATTCGTGGACCATGATCAGGAATCTGTTTACCAATTTCTCTCCCGGATGGGACGCTTTGGTCACGAATGTTGATTTCATCCGTCAGGATGTGATTTTTATGGGCAAAGACTCCGTTTCATTCATGACGATCATGTTTTTCTTTATCGCGCTTGAGCTATTTCAATGGCAGTTGCGCAATAAAAACATGGATGAATTAATGGATCGAATACCGGTTTTGTTTCGTTATGCTTTGTATACTGCAGTGGTCTTATCCATATCATTGATGTCGAATATCGGAGAAACTCCGTTTATCTACTTCCAGTTCTGATTACAATGAAAAGTTACCTGAAATATCTCTTGCTTGTCGCGATGCTTGTTGCCGGCGACTGGATTTCAGGCGTTGTTATTTCTGATTTGGCACGCAAGCAGGCCCGCGATAACAGAATCGGATTGTTGCTGGAAGATAAGATCAATTCTGATATCATCGTTCTCGGTTCTTCCAGGGCACTGAACAATTATGTTCCTTCCGTGATTGATTCCTTAACCGGAAAAAGCTGCTACAACCTTGGCGTGAGTGGTTCGAATATTTTATTTCACGAAACCATGCTCGATCTGGTACTGTCGCGAAAGCAATTGCCGGAGCTGATCATTTACAATGTGGATGATTACGGGGCTTTGTGTAAAATGGACGGTATTGTATACAGAAAGGATGTCCTGTATCCATATGTTGATGAACCGATGATTGGTGATGCGGTTTGCCGTGAGCTGAATAAGAACAAATGGGTGTCAAGGCTCTCAGGATCCTACCGGCAAAATGTCAATCTGATTAATGCATTGAAGTATCTGACTGAAGGAAGAGAGGCGGCTGATTACAGCACCACCAATTTCGATACGGATGGTGCCAATATACTGGAGATGCGGGCAGAAGACCGGGTTCCTCAATACGGATCACAGCGGGCATTGAGGGAACTGCCTCCTTATGAACAACAACATGTGGAGGCACTGAACAGAATCATTTCCAAATGTCGTGATCAGAATGTTAATCTCCTTTTATCTTTACCTCCGTTATATATGCCCTCCACTCCAGGGTTTGAAGAAGCCCTCAGAAGTATGGCAGGCAGTGATGTCCGTATCGTTTCCTTTGCCGGAAGTCTGACGAATGCAAATGATTTCTTCAACACCGATCACCTGAATAAAAGCGGCGCCCATAAATTCAGTTTAATGATCGCAAATGAGATTATAAAATAAACAATGAATCTCAACGAAGGGTCTCTCTAATAACTAAAGACTAATGACTAGTGACTGATGACTTGTGACTTGTCCCGCTTCGGCAAGCTCAGCGCAACGCCTGTCACCTATCACCTATAACGATTTTAAGTATCTTCCCAGAAATAACCCGTGGTATTCAGCTCCCCCATATTCCTCTTCTGTTTCCTGCCCATCACCTTGCTGCTGGCCTGGTTGTCGCACAATTACGGCTGGAGGAACAAAGCGCTGCTTGTTTTCAGCGCCCTGTTTTACGCATTTGGTGAAGGCGAGTTGCTCCTGCTGATGTTCGGAACCATCACGCTCAACTTTTTCATCGGCAAATGGATTGGCAGAAGCAAAACCAAAACGGCAGTAGTGGTAGGAGTGGTGATCAATCTGCTGGTGCTGGCCATCTACAAGTATGCCACTTTCGTGATTGTAAACATCAATTCGGTGCTCGATTTATTGGGAGCCGGCTCAATTCCCGTGGTTGAGATTAAATTACCTGTCGGCATTTCTTTCTATATTTTTCAGACGATGTCTTATCTGATCGATGTCTACAGAAAGCAAAATGAATCTCAGAAATCTTATGTTGACCTTGCCTTATATGTTTGCCTTTTTCCTCAGCTCATTGCCGGTCCTATTGTTCGTTATAAGGATATAGCCGATCAGCTGAAGCATCGCACCCTTGGGGTTCATAAGTTTGCTGAAGGACTTCAGCGTTTTATAATAGGTCTTGGTAAAAAAGTAATTATCGCGAATACTCTTGGTTCAGTTGCTGATCAAATGCTGGAGCTGAATACTTCAGAGTTCACGATGGGGGCATCCTGGCTCGCCATGATCTGCTATTCTCTTCAGTTGTATTTTGATTTTTCTGCTTATTCCGACATGGCCATCGGACTGGGTAAAATGTTCGGATTCGATTTCCTGGAGAATTTCCGTTTCCCTTACAAGGCAAAATCGATCCGGGAGTTCTGGCAGCGCTGGCACATCTCACTCTCCAACTGGTTCCGCGATTATCTGTATATTCCCCTTGGCGGGAACAGGGTCAGTCCGGGAAGGGTGTATGTAAACCTGTTTATCGTTTTCTTCCTTACGGGATTATGGCACGGCGCCAGCTGGAACTTTGTCATCTGGGGTATGATGCACGGATGTTTTATGGTGGTTGAAAGACTTGGATTTGAAAAATTACTACGCCGCACACCGGCTCCGTTACAGCATATCTATACCTTAATGGTGGTGATAGTAGCCTGGGTGTTCTTCAGGGTTGAGTCCTTTACGGATGCAGGCACCATCATCTCCAATATGTTTGTTCCCAATGAAAATGGTCTGCTGACGGCCACCATGTTCATCAACAGCGAAGTGATTTTTGCCTTGACCGCCGGATTGATCATGTCGTTCGATGGT
>Ga0315906_10011358_pt1 | contig 10387 bp, 8 predicted proteins | sample LakEriMetagenome_4_FD_203526 | JGI IMG/M metagenome (GOLD analysis project Ga0315906, IMG submission 203526) | Freshwater fungal communities from buoy surface, Lake Erie, Ohio, United States - Buoy 2 MA122 | ecosystem: Environmental > Aquatic > Freshwater > Lake > Lake biofilm | place: USA: Lake...
GGCTGCAGGGCTTGGCGATTTTGGTGGTTCGGGGCGGAATCGAACCGTCGACACATGGATTTTCAGTCCATTGCTCTACCAACTGAGCTACCGAACCAAAATCGGGAGTGCAAATTTAAGCAAAAAACATGAACTAACTTTGATTTCTCCAAATGATTGCTGTCGACGCCGGAAACACCACGATCAAAGTGCTGGAATTCAGCCTTTCGGGTGAAGTCCGTGCCCAAAAAAAATGGCCTGCAGCCGAGTGGAAGGAGTGCGCTCAATCGCTCGCTACCGCCAATCAGCCCATTTGGATCGCCGATACCGCGGGGCGCAACTGGCCACTCGGCACCTGCGTCACGCCGAGCCACCAATGGTCGTTTGAAATCGACTACAGTGCCCGACTGGGCAGCGACCGCTTGGCCGCAATGGAGGGTGCCGTGCAGCGAAACGCCGGACGCTCCATCCTCATGGTTTCGTGCGGAACCTGCCTGACATTCACCTTTCTCCACCATGGCCAACGGCTTCAGGGTGGAGCCATTTCCCCCGGTTGGTCCTCGCGCCTCAAGGCACTCTCCGACTACACGGGGAGCTTGCCCCGGCTTGCGCCCCCGGGATCTGCTCAGTGGGAAGCCCTCCTCCAAACCGACCCCCGGACCCGCGACACCGAAGCGAGCATGCACCGCGGGGCGCTTCAGGGAATGCTCGACGAGGTTGAGGCCGAAGTGGCACGGTTTCGGCTTGTTGATGCCGAACTCGTCCTCATCCTTCACGGCGGCGATGCCCGCGCGTTGGTAGGTCACATTAAAAACGGCATCTTTGCCGACGAAAACTGGATCGCCCTCGGACTTTGGTCGGTCGCACAACGCTCATGATTCGCAAAACCCTTTTGACCGCCGCAGCCCTCACGGCCTCTTGGAGCCTCGCCGCCCAGCAGCAGTCGGTGAGTCCCTACTCGCTCTTTGGCGCGGGCTGGGCTCAGGCTCAGGCCAACGCCTACCAGCAATTTCTTGGCGGAGCCAGCGCGGCCGACCGCAACCCATGGTACCTCAACCCGGACCAGCCGGCGTCCCTTTCGGCCATCAAATACACCACGTTGGACTTTGGCGGACAGCTAAGCGGATTCAACCAATCCGACGGAACGAACCGCACGCTCAACCGCACCGGTAACTTCAATAGCTTCGGCATCGCTGTTCCCCTAATCAAAGGAATGGGGATTTCAGGCTCCCTTCGCCCGTACACGGCCGTGGGCTATGACTTTCAGCAGTCGGGCACCGATTCGTCGTTTGGCGACTGGATTCAACGCTACGTGGGCCGAGGCGGACTCAATTCTACGGCGGTAACGTGGTCGTGGTCACCGGTCAAGTACCTTTCGTTCGGAGCCACTGCGCGCTACCTCTTTGGCTCAGCTGACCGCAGTACTAAAGTGTACTTCACCGACGGACGTTTTGATTTTGCCGGAAAAGTAGAACGCGTACTAGTCAGCGATTGGCGCTGGAACGCGGGCGCCCAGTTCATTCTGCCCATCGGGCTCAACGAATTGGTTGCAGGCATACAGTACGAGCCTAAAGCCGAATTGTCGGCAACCCAGAACTATACATGGTATAGTTTTAAAACGAACAGCGACGGCGCCGAACTTCCGCTCGATACCGTGACGTCGGTTTACGCTGCTCAAGGTAGTATTGCGCTCGGAGGACGCCAAGCCGTTGGAATCCGTTGGGCTACGAACCGCAAGAACACGCTGCTTCCGGCATGGACGCTTAGTGGCCATTTTGAACGCACGCAAGTCGGCGATCACCGAGACTTCAATGCCGGTTCTCCAGGCAACTACCAAGGCTATGCCCAAGCTTGGATCGTCCAAACGAGCTTTGTGCCGACGCTGATTTCGACGAAGAAGAAGCTTTCGTCGTACCTAAGTCAAGTTCAGTATGTGGCCTCATTTCGCCAGGATCGATTCGGACTTTTCTTAGGCGGAGCCGAGGTTCGCGGGTGGAGCGGCAACCTCGGAATGGCCATGCCGGTGGGCGGCCGAAGCTTTATTCCGGGCGACGTAAAAGTGGCCACCGTGCATCTTGGCCTCAATTTTGGAAGAACTGGTTCAGTTAACCATGGATTAGTGCGAGAACAATATCTTCGCGCGGCCGTTGGTCTAACGTTGAATGATCAGTGGTTTATGAAAGCTAAATTCCGATAAGTATGAAACGAGTTTTAGGATACCTGTTGCTCTTCGCCACCCTCGGCACCCCCTCACTTTACGCCCAAAAAGCGGTGTGGGGCAAGAACGCCACTGACTCTACCGTGTGCTTTGAGAAGTACAACACCTTCGGTGCGCTGTACAACAGCAAGTCCTACGTGGAAGCCTACGAGCCCTGGAAGGTTGTGTATGAGACCTGCCCCCAGGCCACGGAGGTAATCTACAAGTTTGCTCCGAAGATCCTCGAGGCCAAAATCAAGGAGGCCACCGATCCCAAGGTGAAAAACGACCTCGTTCGCTTGCTTTTGTCGACCTACGACCGCCGCAACGAGCTGTATCCAGGCAAGGAAGCTGAAATCTTGGCACAAAAGGCTGACGATTTTTGGACCTACTACCCCGACAGCGCTTCAAAGGCCTACGACATGTACAAGAAAGTGTTTGCCATGGACCCCAAAGCCCTGCAGCCTGCCTACTTGAACAACTACTTCAATGTGGTTATCAAGCTGTACAAGGACGAAAAACTCAATTCGTTTGGGCTGGTTGAGGGCTTCAACGACGTAGCCGAGGCCATTGAATTGCAGTCCAACGACCGCAATACACTTATCGCTCAGTTGACCGAAAAGGACACGCTTGGAACGATTTCAGATCGCGAAAAGCGCAACCTCGACGCCAACCGCAAGCTTTTGGCTCAGTCTGAAAAGTTGCTGGGCAACATCGAAAAGGGAATTGCTCCCCTGCTTACGTGCGAGCGGTTGACCTTGATCTACAACGACTCGACCTATGCGCTGCACACTACCGATAAGTCGTGGTTGGTCCGCGCCTTGAAAATGCTTTCAAAGGAGCGCATTGCAGCAGACGGTAGCTCGTCAGACTGTACCGACAACCCAATGTACTTCAAGGCTGCATCAGCCCTTTACAAGCTGGAACCAAGTGCCCAAGCAGCTCGATCTATGGGTCTGCTCAGCGTGAAAAATGGAATGTTCGCCGAAGCTAAAAAGTACTTTGACGACGCCATCCGCCAAGAAATAGACCCCAAGAAACGTTCGAAGGACTGGTTAAAATTGGCCGTAATCGCTGAAAAACAAGGCCAGCTGGCCGAGGCCAAGCGCGCCTGCTTGGAATCTGCTCGTGCGAACCCTGAGTCGGGTGAGGCCTACTTGTTCCTCGCTTCAGTGTACGGCAAGGCTGCAGGAACGTGTGGAAGCAATGCCTTCGAGAAGAACGCAGTGTACTGGGCGGCCATCAACATGGCCAACCGTGCGGCTTCTGTTCAGCCCGACCTTGCGGCTCGTGCCGAGTCGCTGGCCGCTGCCTTCCGCAAGAACGTGCCCGATAAGTCGATCGCCTTCCAGTTCAACTACAAGGAAGGAGATACGTACACGATCGGTTGTTGGATCAACGAGCGTGTCGTTGTCCGCTTCTAAATTCACTGCACTCTTCGTACTGGGCGTCGTCGTGGCTTCGTGCCGCAACGACGCCCAAGACGTTAAAAAGATCCGTACTGCGCCCAAAGGGCCAAGTTCCGTTCAGTATGGAATAACGGTGGTGTATTCCGACACGTCAGCGGTGCAATGGCGCCTTAACGCTCGAGAATTCGAAGAACAGCGCGCAAGCGGTCAGCCCGACCGCGAGGTTTTTCGCGGAAACGTTTCTGCTACGCAACTCCTCAATGGCAAGCCGACCGGCCGCGAGCTTCGCGCAGCCCAAATTGTTCGCGACGTGCGCGCGCAGCGATGGCTACTCTCCGGCGGGGTCGACGTTCGCCAAGGGCGGAGCAAGTCCCTTCGCACCGAATCCCTAGAGTGGGACCGCAAGACCGGCAAAATTTTTGGCTCGGAGTGGGTTGATATTAAGGACGAGGGCCAAACCCTGAGCGGCAAAGGTTTTGAAGCCATGGAAGATCTCTCGGTCTACACCATCTTTGAGGTGTCGGGCCAATTCGACGAACAAACACCCAATACCCCATGAACAGTCCCATGCGCTGGCGCGTCCTCGAGTGGATTTACTACGTAACTGCCGTGCTCTCAGCTGAAGCAGCGTGGTCGCTGTATTCCACGGAGCCCAAGCGGGCCCTATTGTTTGTGGGATTCACGGTGGTTTCGGTTGCCATGGCCCTTTGGCGCCGCGCGCAGCGGATCAAAGCCTCCAAGAATTCATGATCGCGTCCCTGGTTCTGCTGCTTGTTTCGTTGACCGCATCGGCCTTCTTTTCGGGCACCGAAATCGCGTTTTTGACGGCCAATCGCCTTCAGCTAGAAATTGACCTCAAGCGTAAAGCCATTCCCTTTTGGGTTGCTCGATGGATCGCAAACCCCCAGCAATTTCTAGTTACCTTGTTGATTGGCAACACCTTGGCCTTGGTCGTGGTCGGTGCCCAGTCGGCGGTACTCCTTCACCCGTTCCTGGAGCCACACATGAGTTTGCCGCTTGCAGTACTCCTCGAAACCTTGATTTCAACGGTGGTCGTCCTTTTTCTTGCGGAATACATTCCCAAGGCCCTTTTTCGCGAACAGGCCAACCGCGCCCTAGTTTGGAGCGCAGTTCCGGCTATGGTGGTCTACATTCTGTTTTGGCCAATCTCTAAGGCATTCACGATTGTCAATGAGTGGGTTTTTAAGCGAATGGGAGCAGATTCGAGTGCTTCAGGAGCGTTACGCGTATTTGGCCTTGCCGATTTGAACAGCTTGGTGGACGAGGCCAGCCAAAAAGAAGAGCAGGATCCCGAGGTGGAACTCTTCCGCAACGCCCTCGACTTTGCCGAAGTAAAGGTCCGCGCGTGCATGGTTCCGCGCCCAGAACTGGCGGCGGTTCCACTGACCATCAACCTCGACGACCTGCGCGCCAAATTTGTGGAAACCGGCTTTAGCCGCCTGATTGTCTACCGCGAAGAGCTTGACGATGCCTTTGCCTACGTGCATCAATTTGAATTGTTTAAAAAGCCGCGCACGCTCAAATCGGTTCTGACACCCCTTTCGTTCGTGCCCGAGGCGATGAATGCCCAAGACGTCTTTCAGCAGCTCATTCGCGAGAAGCGAAGCATGGCCCTTGTGGTAGACGACCTTGGCGGTTTAGTGGGCATGGTTACCCTCGAAGACATTATCGAGGAGCTTTTTGGTGAAATTGACGACGAGCACGACCAGGATTCTCTCGTGGAACAGGTCCTAGAAGATGGAACCTACCGCCTAGACGGTCGCCTCGAAGTGAACTACCTCAATGACCAGTATGCCCTTGGGTTTCCCGAGTCTGATCGATTTACGACGCTGGGCGGCTTGATTACCGACTTGGCGGGCAAGCTTCCGGAGCCCGGTGATACCGTGGTAGTCGGGGCGTGGCGTCTCGAGGTTGAGGGCATGGAAGTTCAGCGTGTCAAGCAAGTTCTAGTGCGCCGCGACGCGTGATTTTAAGGTTGTAGTGCCGCCAGGTCGTTGTATATTCGCGACCTTATTTACACCTAGATATGGGACTTTTTGAAGCTATCCGCAGCCGTTCCGGACTCGTCATCGGAGTCATCGGTATTTCCTTGGTTGCCTTTGTTTTGACGGACTTTTTGACCTCCGGTAACATGCTCTTTCAGGGCGACCGCGACGTAGTCGGCCGAATTGAAGGCGAGAAAATTTCGTACCTCGACTTCAATAAAGAGGTAGAGGAACTCAGCCAAAATCCACAGTACGCTCAAGCAAGTCCGCTTCAGATCAGCGAGTTGGTGTGGAACAACATCTTGAACGAAAAGCTGTTGGTCAACCCAATGGCAGATCTTGGGTTCACGGTAACGACCGAGGAGCTTACTAAGGTTATTGAAATGACCCCGTCTGTGCAGCAAATGCCGGGCTTGCAGGATCCGAACACCGGACAGTTCCGTCCCGACTTGCTGCGCAGCGCGCTTCAAAACCTGCGCGATCAGCGCGAGAGCTCTCCCGAGGCTGCGGCCCAATGGGCTAGCTGGGTGGCCTACGAGCAGGACGTTAAGAACCAAGCATTGAGCAACAAGATTTATGATGCGGTAGCGGCTGGAATGCGCATGCCGCAGAGCCTTCAGCTCGCCCAAAACACGCGCAACAACCGACAGCTGCAGCTCAAGGTGGCGGCGATGACGGTGGCTGAAATCAAGGACGGCGACGTTCAGCCGACCGAAGATGACTTCCAAGCCATTTACGACGAGTACAAAGCGAATTTTAAGGTGACCAGACCACTTCGCGACGCGATGGTGGCCGACTTCCCCTTGACGCCCTCAGAGCAAGACTTGGCGACGGCTAAGGCCGAACTTTCTAAAATTGCCGCGGATTTTGCTGCTTCCGTAGACGACAGCGCCTTCGCGGCGGCGAATACCGACGTATTCGTTCCCATCGCATTGCGCCCTGAGGCAACGATCAATCCGAACGTGCTGCCCTTCATTCAAGGCAAGGGTACGGGCTTTGTTTCAGAGCCAATTCAAGACGGCGACGTGTACCGTGTGGTCAAAGTAATGGGTCGTGCCGCGCTTCCTGATTCAGCGCGCGCCAAGCACATTCTGATTGCCTTTGCCGGCGCAGAACGTTCTCAAGCCACCCGCAGCTACCAAGAGGCTCAGGCCTTGGCAGACAGCCTGCTCAAGCAGCTCAAGGGCGGTGCTTCGTTCACGGAGCTCAGCAAGCAGTACAGCAGCGACGTGGTGGCCGCTTCCAAAGACGGCGACCTGGGTTGGTTCCAGCCTGGACAAATGACCCCGGCGTTTGAAGCTTTTTGCTTCGAGAAGAGCACGGGTTCGCTGGATCTCGTAGAAACTGAGTTTGGTTTCCACCTCGTTCAGGTTACGGGTCAGAAAGGTGCACGCCCCGCCGTTCGCTTGGCCGAAGTGGTGCGCCGTGTGACGGTAAGTCCTGAGTCAGAGCAAAAAGTGTACGCCAAAGCAGGTGAACTTGCTAAGTTGCTTCAAGATGGCATGAAGGCTGAAGATGCCGCGAAGAAGGTTGGAGCACAGCTAATTCCTGCGCGAAACGTGCGCGCAACCGATGCATCGGTAATGGGAATGGCCGAAAACCGTGAGGTGGTTCGTTGGATCTTTAACGAAGAACGCGAAGTGGGCGACGTAAGCGTGATCAACAACAACTACAAATCGTATGCAGTCGTGCAGCTTACGGCTGTATTTGAGGAGGGCTACAAGCCACTGGAGTCGGTAAAAGAAGACCTTAAGCCCCTCGCGCTGAACCGTGCCAAGGTCCGTGTGCTTGCCGAGCGACTCGCTGCCAAGAAGAACCCAGAGTGGACCGACGCCAACGTGACGCTCGCGGCTCCATACCTGCCAACCGGTCGCGAGGCGAAGGTGGTGGGCCTAGCAGCCGGATCTAAGGTGGGCTTTACGTCGGAGGTGATCGAGGGAAGCAACGGTGCGTACCGCTTCAAGTTGGTGAACGCGTTCGATGCGCCTAATACGTTAACTCCGGCCGACGTGGCTGCTGAAAATAACCGTCTAGCGGGCAGCGTGCAGCAAATGCTGCTGCAGTCACTGCTCCAGTCGGCTAAAGTGCAAGACAACCGCGGAGCGTTCTACTAAGTCGTTCCTAGACGTAGCGAAAAAGCCCGAGGCCGCATGGCTTCGGGCTTTTTTTGTGCCGTTCCTGGGGGAGGAGGTGGGACCGTGAAGGAGTGGACCCGTTTTGGAACAACCTGCGGAGCGAGGGCGTTGACCGTGCTTAGAGGCTTTCCCAGCGGTAGGCGTCCCAGCGTAAGAACACAAACACCATCAGGCTAAAGGCCCAAAGGGAGGATCCTCCGTAGCTGAAAAACGGCAACGGAATACCAATGACGGGCATCAGGCCGAGCGTCATGCCAACGTTGACCGCGAAGTGAACAAAGAGAATGCTGGCAATGCTCAGCCCGAAGTACATGCCAAAACCGTGCTTCTGGCGCTGCGCAAGCAGCACAAGCCGAATGATGAGTCCGGCAAACGCCAATAGGACGACGAGCGCGCCTAAAAAGCCCCATTCCTCACCCACCGTGCAGAAGATGTAGTCGGTTGTTTGCTCGGGAACGAAGCGAAGGCGGGTTTGCGTGCCTTCCATGTAGCCTTTGCCAAATAGTCCGCCCGAACCGATCGCAATCAGGGACTGCGCCGTCTGGTAGCCCGCCGCACTGGGGTCGTCGACCTGCCCAAGCAGCAGTTTGATGCGAATTTGCTGGTGCGGCTTGAGCACGTTGTCGAAAACTTGGTTCACCGCGCCAGCCCAAAGAAGGGCGCCAAGGCCAAGCCAAATGGCCGGATGCTTCACGAACCGAATGAAGGACATGCGGTGGCGTGCGCGCGAAACCAGCAGGCTAAGCACCGCCACACTTAAGATGACGGCCCGCACGGTTCCGGGGCTCCAGGCAAGCGCAAGGATGGACACTACGGCAATACCCAAGGTGCCAAACAGGTAGAAGGAGGGAAGTCCGGCAAAGTAAAAAACGAGCAGGAAGGACGTGAACACAAGGGCAGAACCCGCGTCAGGCTGAAGCAAGATTAAGCCCATTGGAATACCGACAATGAGGGCGGGAAGCATGCGTCCGCGCCACGTAGTTAGGTCATAAGAGCCGCTTCCAATGAGCCGCGCGACCATCATGGCGGTCCCCAGTTTAGCGAACTCCGAGGGCTGAAGGCCAAAGGAGCCCAGGCTTAGCCAAGATTTGTTGCCGCCTTTTTCTACGCCCACCGCAAGTACGGCCAAAAGGAGCACGATGCTAATGCCGTACACAAGCCAGGAGAGCACTTCGAACAGCCGCGCGTCAGCCAGCAGCACCATGAGGACCAGAAAACTGGCTAGGCCAATGAAGCTCAACTGCTTGCCGGCTTCGTGGTCCCAACTCCATTGAAAGCTGTCGGCAACCGGGGTAACGGTGGCGAGAATATTGAGCCAGCCAAAGACGACTAAAAACAAGACGAGGCTCACACTGATCCAGTCGAGTTTGCCTACGAGGGGCGTGGCGGTAGTGCGATTCATTAGTAGGGCGGAAGTTGCGTTTGTACGGAATTCACGCGGTACTCGCCCGTGAGCGCTCCCTCCACCATTCGGCGGTACAAGTCAGGTCGCGTGATGGTATCGTGCAGGTAGGACTCCATCATCAAGCTGGCGATAGGCGCAGCCCAACGCGATCCCCAGTAGCCGTTTTCAACAATGATTGCGATGGCAATTTTGGGCTTGTCCAGGGGCGCAAACGACGTGAAAATCGAGTGGTCTTGGCCGTGCGGATTCTGAGCTGTACCCGTTTTACCTGCCATCGGTAGCCCTTCAAGGCGCGATGCACTGGCTGTACCCGACTCAAATACATCGTTCATGCCTTGAATAATGATGCCAAAATGCTGCGGGTTAATCGTGGTTTTGTTGACGGTGGTAAACGCGGGGTCGTCGATGGGCTTGCCGTCAATGGCGCGAACTACGTGTGGCCTAATCCACCATCCTCGGTTGGCCACGGCGGCCACCATATTGGCGAGCTGAATCGGGGTTACCACGAGCTCACCTTGGCCTATTGCCAGCGAAATTACGGTAGGCGCTTTCCAGCGGTCGGTGCGGTACACTTTATTGAAGTAGGCACCGTCTGGCACAAAACCTTTGCGGCCCGTCGGAAGGTCCACGCCCAAAAAGTCGCCCAACCCAAAACTCTTGACGTGGCGGTGCCATTGGTCGATGCCTTGGGTCGCGCTGGGGTACTTGTCGAGCACCTTTTTCAGGATTTGGCAATGGTAGTTGTTGCAGCTCTTGCTTATTGAACCGCGCAGGTTGAGCGTGCCGGCCTTGCAGTGGCAGCCAATGTGCAGCGATCCAAAATGGTAGCCATCGATACAGGTGTACTGGGTTTCTTCGCTTACTACGCCCTCTTGGAGTCCGATGAGTGCGTTCAAAATTTTAAACGGAGACCCCGGCGGGTATTCCGCTAAAATTGCGCGGTCGTAGAGCGGCTTGTTCAGGGAATCTCGGTAGAGGATGGTATAGTTGCGCGAACGGTAGCGGCCAACGAGGGCATTCGGGTCGTAACTCGGCGACGAAACGAGAGCCAAAATTTCGCCGGTGCTCGGTTCGATGGCCACAATACTCCCGCGTTTTCCGCGCATTAGTTCTTCGCCAAGGGCCTGAAGCTTCGCGTCAAGCGTGAGCTGAAGCTCAGCCCCCATGACCGGCTTCATGTCGTATTTGCCTTGGGCATAGGACCCGACGTCGCGGTTTCGGTTGTCGACAATGATGTAGCGTCGGCCAGCTTCGCC
>Ga0315906_10011359_pt1 | contig 10387 bp, 5 predicted proteins | sample LakEriMetagenome_4_FD_203526 | JGI IMG/M metagenome (GOLD analysis project Ga0315906, IMG submission 203526) | Freshwater fungal communities from buoy surface, Lake Erie, Ohio, United States - Buoy 2 MA122 | ecosystem: Environmental > Aquatic > Freshwater > Lake > Lake biofilm | place: USA: Lake...
GTGTACAGAGAAATGTCTATGTTATTTGAAAAACGTGAGGTAATGAAGATATACCACGCCGTGGTGCAAGGAAATTTACAAGTAGACCAAATGAGTATCAGTGCACCTTTGGGTCAGACCGCAAAAGGCATTGCAAAAATTGATAAAATTGATGGTAAAGCTTCCGAAACACTTGTTCAAACGCTAAAAGTATATAAGCATTATACCTTACTTGCTTGCATGCCCATTACGGGCAGATTGCATCAAATCCGCATTCACTTGGCCTCCCAAAATTTCCCATTGGTTGCAGATACCACGTATGGAGGTACTATGCCCTATTTAGCTAAGATAAAACCTAAATTTAAAGAAGGTAAATGGGAGAATGCCGAACCAATGATGAAACGCGTTGCCCTGCATGCTTATGCTATCCGCTTCAACTTATTCGACAAAGAATATCATATTAATGCACCTTATCCAAAAGATTTTGCGGTATTAGTTAAACTATTGGAGAAGTATGATTTATAGTTACAGACAAATCAATAGGTGCATTCACTTTTTCAGGCAGCAATGCAAAATCGATCACCTCATGCATTTCCTTCACATAGGTAAAGTTTAATTCACTCAGGTAACTTTCATTAATTTCTAATACATCCTTCCGATTAGCTTCGCAGAGAATAATATCTGTAATACCAGCTCTTTTAGCTGCTAAGATTTTCTCCTTAACGCCACCAATTGGTAGCACTTTACCCCGCAGCGTAATTTCACCCGTCATTGCTAAATTAGACCTTATTTTTCTTTGCGTATAAACAGAAGCCAAAGAAGTTAGCATCGTAATTCCAGCAGAAGGTCCGTCTTTTGGCACAGCACCCGCAGGCACATGGATATGTAAATCATATTGATCGAAAACCAACGGATTTATGTCTAACTTTTCGCAATTGGCCTTCAAAAAACTAAGAGCAGTAATAGCAGATTCTTTCATCACTTCCCCTAAATGTCCGGTAAGTGTTAATTTCCCTTTACCTTTATGCAGGATACTTTCAACAAATAAAATCTCTCCACCAACGCTGGTCCAAGCCAAGCCCGTCACCACACCAGCTACTTCATTACCTTGGTAAATTTCTTTATCTCCTCGATCTACACCTAACATTTTAACAAGCTGCTCAGGCGTAATTTTTTTAGAATATGAATTCCCCATCACCTTTTCTCTAGCGATGTGTCGGGCTACTGTAGCAATTTGCTTTTCCAAACCTCGCACGCCACTTTCACGCGTATATCCTTCAACTATTTTTTTAAGAATTTCTTCACTTAATTCAAAATCCTTTGGTTTCAAACCATGATTTTCTTTTTGTTTTGGAATTAAATATTTTTTAGCAATTTGAACCTTTTCTTCGAGGGTATAACCATTAATCTCTATAACCTCCATTCTATCTAGTAAAGCAGGTTGAATTTGATCTAAAGAATTTGCCGTTGCCACAAACATCACATGAGACAAATCATATTCAATTTCAACAAAATTATCATAGAAAGTAGCATTTTGTTCTGGATCCAATACCTCTAATAAAGCACTGCTTGGGTCGCCTCTAAAACTCATTCCCATTTTGTCTACCTCATCTAAAACAAACACGGGATTATTTGATTTTACCTTTTTAATATTTTGAATAATCCTTCCTGGCATAGCACCAATATAAGTTCTGCGATGACCACGAATTTCACTTTCATCACTTAAACCACCCAAAGCTACTCGAGCATATTTTCTTCCTAATGCTTTGGCAATGGATTTTCCCAGAGAAGTTTTTCCCACACCTGGAGGTCCGTATAAACATAAAATCGGACTTTTCATATTGCTTTTTAGCTTAAGCACAGCAAGATATTCTAGAATTCTTTGCTTCACTTTTTCTAGTCCGAAATGATCCTCATTTAAAATCTTTTCAGCCCGCTTTAAATCAAAATTATCTTTGGTATATTCTTCCCAAGGTAAATCTAACAGCAATTGCAAATAATTGAGTTGAATTCCATAATCTGGTGCCATAGGATTGGATCTTCGCAAACGATCAATTTCTTTAGAAAAGGCTTGGTTAACCTTAGCAGACCATTTCTTATTTTTCGCTGCCTGCAATAAATTATCTATATCACGCTCCGGAGAATCTCCGCCTAACTCTTCTTGTATGGCTTTTATTTGTTGTTGCAAGAAATAATCTCTTTGCTGTTTGTCTAGGTCGCCGCGAACTTTACTTTCTATTTGGGCTTTAATCTCGGCATATTGAAAATCTTTTTTTAGTGCCTCCAGCACCATATGGGCTCTCTTTTTATATGGCAAAACCTCTAAAATCTCTTGTTTCACATTGGTTTCTGCGTTTAAATTAGACGCTACAAAATTCACCAAAAAAGTAGGGCTCTTTATTTTACTAATAGCCATTGCTGCCTCACTGGGCATATTTGGCGACATATTTATAATTTTCTGCGAGTAATCTTTAATTGATTCTGAGAGCGCACGTGCCTCTTCATCCTCCTCAAAAATTGGTTCAGGCAGCGCAGAAATAGTTGCTTTTAAATAAGGATCGGTACTTAGTGTAGAAATAATTTCGAACCTTCTTTTACCTTGAATAACGGCCATGGTGCTGCCATCTGGCATTTTTATCATTCGTAAAATGGTAGCAACAGTTCCAATTTTATGCAAATCACGCTCTTCTGGTTCTTCAATGTCTGACGCCAATTGTGCTACCACTCCCACCAATTTATCCTTCGTTTTATTGGCTTCTTTGAGCAACTGTATGGATTTATCTCTTGCCACAGTAATGGGCATTACCACGCCGGGGAATAGAATGGTATTTCTGAGCGGCAAAATTGGCAGAATTTCTGGGAGCGACTCCTTGTTCATGATATCTTCCTCTTCCTGACTCAACAAGGAGATAAAATCTGAACTATCATTATCATCATTTATTATATTACTCAAAATCAACCTATCGTGCATATTTCTTTTCATTATGTAAATCTAAAAATCTTGGCGTATGAATCTTTACAATCCTTGTGCCATTAGTTAATTACCTGACCAAAATACCTATCTATTAAAATGGCACCTGCCATAGCCACATTTAAACTTTCGGCCGAACCCAATTTTTCGATAGAAATACTATGATTGATAAACGGCCTCAATGCTTGACTCACGCCTACCCCTTCATTTCCAAGCAGTAAAACCATATTTTTCTCAAAATTAAATTTTCGAGCGGCTGATCCATTCATCTCTGCAGCCACAACTGGAAATGTAAGTGATTTAAAAAAAACTGACAAATCGCCATACATTAATTGAACCCTACCGAGTGAACCCATGGTAGCTTGAACCACTTTGGGATTAAAGGCATCCACTGTATCAACACTGCATAGAATATGTTTAATGCCATACCAATCTGCTAAACGAATGATGGTTCCTAAATTACCTGGGTCTTGCACTGTATCTAATGCAAGTATTAGTCCCGACATTTGGCTTGGGTTAAACCCAGCAATTGGTATTTTAAACAAGGCAACAACCTCTCGTGGACTCTTTAAAGCACTTAATTGAGCCATTTCTTTTTCACTTAAACAGGTAATAGTGGCAAATTTGGATAACTTTGCTTTATTCCCTGAAAGCCACTCATCGTATGCAAAAACTTGCACCAATTCACAATTTGCGTCAATTAAATCTAAAACAGATTTGCTTCCTTCAGCAACAAATAGCTTATTTGCATACCGATTTGATTTTTCTGATAAAGATTTTACCAATTTGATAGTTGCTTTCGTTAACATACGTGTAGTATTAGTTCTTGCTATTTCTATAGTAATGATGCAGGCTTGCAATTTATCAAAACTTGCCCAAAAAGAAGGTGCATTTTTATATAAAAACAAAATAGACATCAAAGAAGCCAGAGAATCTCGCATGTTTAGCAGTAATATTGATGCGTATATAAAACAAATTCCAAACAAACGCATACTACAAGTTACACGCTTAAATCTCAGAATGTACCAGTTGGGCAATGCCTTTCCAAATACTTGGCTGGGGAGAACTATTCAAAAGAAAATGGGCGAAGCTCCGGTTATTTTAGATAGTAATTTGATAGAATCATCTACGCGTGGTATTGCTGGCTACTTAAAAACTGAGGGATATTTTTATCCAACTATTACCTATGATGTAGTTGGAAAAGCACATAAAAAAACGGTAATATATAAAATTAGTACCGGGAAAGCTTATCATATTTACAGAATTGAACAGCACATTGCAGATAAAAAATTAGATTCATTGGTTCAATCTCAATTTGAACTGAGCCATATTAGGTATGGCAATCCACTTAAGTTTGAAAACATGCTTAAGGAAAAAAACAGAATTACAGATCAACTTAAAGACCAGGGTTATTTTTCTTTTAGCAAAGACTTTATAGAATTTGATCTAGACACTGCCATGAAAAACTATCGGGCTATGATAGGTATTAACATTAGCAATCCAGATGGATTTAAAAAATACAACACGTATAAACTGAACAAAATATTTATAGAAATTGAAAACAAAGACCATTCAGGTAAAATATCAGATACTACACATTTAAACACCTTCAGTTATCAATTCAATAATTTTCCGCTTAACCCACAAGTTCTCAGCAGAGCATTATTAATTGAACCTAAGCAAAGTTTTAACCAAACACTATCTAGCAATTCATTCAGCAGGCTAAACGACTTACAAATATTTAGATCAGTTAATATGTCGGCCATACCGCATAATGAACAAACAGATACACCAAGTATAGACTATATCATAAAACTTCAACCAAGCACAAAATACGACTTCACAATAGAACCACAAGCCATTACTTCGGATCAATCGAATTTAGTAACCGGCTCAACGGGTAGAAATTACGGACTTGCCTCTCAGATTACACTTACCGATAAAAATGTATTTAATCATGCCGAAATTTTGCAGTTGAGTTACCGACTTTCTGTGGAGGCTCAACGGGGATTTAACATACCTAGTTCTACTTTTTTCAATAGTTTTGAATCTAATTTATCGGCAAGTTTAATATTCCCAAAACTATTATTTCTGCCAAAACTCGATAAAAGGTGGAATAAATTCACCAATAAAAGTCAGTTAACCGCCACCTTTATTTGGGAAGAAAATGTAAACTGGATCCGCAATGTATATGCCATAGGTTTTAGTTGGCAAAAGATTAGACCCTATTTTAATCAATATTTTGTACCTGCCGAGATCAGCTATATTAAAACAGATTTTAACAATGCACTGTTGGCAGAGCAAAGTAAAAACGACCCCTATTTACAAAGTGTTTTCAATAATAATTTAGTAACCGCTTCGCGTTATGGTTTTGTATTTAACAACCAAGGAAATATTAGAAAGAAACATTATACTTATATAAAATGGGACGTACTTGAATTAGCGGGTACTTTGATAGATCAAGTTTATCCAATTTTGGGTATTCAATCAGATACAGGCTTTAATAAATTTCTTGGTGTCCAATATTTTCAATATGCAAAAACCTTTGCAGACATTAGGTATAATCGCTATTTAGATGAAAACAACAGATTGGCATCAAGATTAGCCATCGGTGTTGCCATACCTTACGGAAATTCACCAGATTTTGTTCCATTCGATAAACGATTCTTTACTGGTGGAGCCAATAGTATTCGTGCTTTTTTACCAAGATCAATTGGTCCGGGAGCCTACAATGCAGAAGGAAATACAGACCGTAGTGGAGATGTGCGATTAGAATTTAATGTAGAATCAAGATTTAATATTTTAAATCATTTTATAGAAGGGGCAATCTTTGTAGATATGGGTAATATTTGGAGAATAAAAGAAGATGGACGTAATGAAGAAGTATTTGCCTTCAATACTTTTTATAAACAATTGGCCGTTGGATCAGGCCTAGGATTAAGATTAAATCTAGATTTTTTAATTGTGAGACTAGATGCAGCTGCACCAATTATTGACCCGCGCAAACCATTGAACAACCGAAATGTACTGAGCAGTTACAGTGATATAGGGGTGCTTTGGAACAATACTATTTTAAACTTTGGCGTTGGATACCCATTTTAATGGAACGCGAATAAGCAACTATTTATCGCGTACTAAAGTAAGAGAACCTCTGGCAGATTTTGGTTCTGGATTTCCATTCATTGCATAATTAAATACAAAATAATAAACTCCTTCAGGACACTCAGCACCCACATTAAAGTTGTTACCATTCCAATTTATACCATCATTTCCGAACCCATCTTTTTTTGATTCAAAAACTATATTACCCCAACGGTTAAAAATAACTAAATCGTACGATGAGTAACCAACAATATCAATATCAAAAGCGTCGTTACTATTATCGTTATTGGGCGTAAAAATATTAGGAATATTCACACGAGCATCGGCTGGAAGTGTTATCTTACAAATAGAATCCCAACAATCTTGCGCATTATATGCAATTAGGCAAACCGTGAAAGAACCTGCTGCACCTATAAAATTATGAGAAGGATTTTCGAGCGTACTCTTATTTTTACTACCACTCATTGGATGTCCAAAATCCCATTCATACCTTACAGCGAATTGGGAGGTGTTTTGAAATTGTATGAATGGTAATTTTGTTTGATCCATATCAAAATCGGCTATTACATCGCTCACTGTAATCAATTTATAGGCTGTATCAACACAAATAGCGCCCGGCGAAAGCGGATATAATTTAACCCTATACGTTTGCTTGTTTCCGTATGTATACTGTGTAACCGTATCTGGAAACAAAACTTGTTTAATGGGTGAACCATCACCAAAATCCCAAACAAAAGCTGGAACCAGTTGAACCGGACGAGCTGTTAAATCAAAAGGTTCGTCTTTACATACCGTATCCGGGGCATAAATATTTGCGCGAATAGCAGGCAATACACGTATCGTTCTTACTGGCGAATTAACATTTAATGAATCTGGAAAACTAGCCAAACAGGTTTTATACTGACCGGTAAGTGGGTTAAAAATAGTATCTTCTCCCACCACATATATTTTATAAATACCAGCTTGAGTATATATGTGCTTCACATTAGTATCTAATTTGGTACTGGCAATCGCATTATTTTGATCCCTAAAATACCATACCCAATTTATTAAAGGGTAGCCTGTTGTATTTTTCAAAACAAGTTGAAAGGGTGCGCAACCAACTGTATCAGAAACTATATCAAACCTTGGTCTTGGACCATCAATCCAAATTGGAATACTTGTAGAATCAATACAACCATTGATAGATTCAATTTTTAACTTAACCGTATAATTCCCATTAGCAGTATAATCATGAACCGGATTTTGAACCAAACTATTGTTTTTATTATCGCCAAATTCCCAGTTCCAAGCAACAATTTTATCATAAGGCAAGTCTCCATATAAAGCAGAAGAATCGAAATATTTAGATTCATCTGTAAAAGGCAAGATTTGTGGCGCGCACAAATACCTAGCTTGCATACTTTTGATAGCAGCTTGCACATCTACTACCTTAACTTTTATGCTATAGGCAAGGGTATCTCTGCAGCCAATACTATCTACCGAAACCATTTTTACAGTATAATTGCCAACCCTATCATATTTATATTTAGGTAATGATCCCGATGTTATAAATCCTTTTCCATCGCCAAAATCCCAATACAATTGTTCTTTTCCCGCTGGAGCTCTGCTTGGGTCGCGCCAATATTTATAGATTGAGTTAAAATAACTAACATCATCTTCCATTATCGCCCCTTCATTTAAACAAACAATAGGTTTCTCAGGCTTAAAACTTCTGGCAAATCCAAAGAATGTAGTTATCTCATACCTTAGAACACAGTTTCGGGTATTGGTAATTGTTACAGATATGCGCTTTATACCAGGCGTGGTGAAAGTATAAAACTGACTGGGTATAATTGAATCATTCGGACCATAATTGAGCGTAAAAACACCACCTGGAGCATTAAAATTTATAACCACTCGCTTTAAACTATCTTGGATAGAATCTGCCATTGAAACCTTCACACGCCAGGGTCCACAACCCTCATTGATGCGTTCCAAAGAAAAAAGTGGGTTAATTGGAAAAAAGCGAAACATATTATGGTACCAGGCTGTGTCGTAACAATCCTTCCCATTTTTATCTTTACCATTTTTAATAATTAAACCAACAGTAACATAGCCAAGCGGATTACATGTTTTACTGTAAGAATGAAAAAATTGATTATCAAAAGTATCAACTTGAATCCACATTGCATTTGGACAGGCAGAATCTGGCATGTACCAAGCAAGTTCTCTACCGCAAAGCGGTAAAGTTTTTTTCAAATCAAAAACTACCACCTCATTTAAACAAGGGAAAGCAGGTGTATAAGTGAGTCCGGGTCTGATCGGATTGCTCGTGCTATCCCAACCTGCATCGGGTGCCGTTAGTTTTAGAGCCGCCTCACTTGTATCAAAACACCCTCTGCTTATATCACCTAAAATTAATTTGGCATTATAACATTGATCTTTCCCATCAAGGTATCTATGCCAAACATTGGCACTATCTTTACTGTACCTGCAATTTACACCAACGTTTATATTGTTCTTTGTATCAGTAGTACAAGGAGGGGCAAATGCATCATCAAAATCCCATAACCTGTACATAGAACCATTTCCATAATAGCAAGAATTATCGCCCACTGGTGTTCTGAACCTAACTGTATCATACACCTCACATTGAATGCTATTAATAATTTTATCTGCACGCGTTTCAATTAAAGATTTTGGTCCATATACATAAACGGTGGTATCTGTTCTAGTAAAACAAGAACCAATTCGAACATACATGCGAACATTATATGCACCACAATCATCAAAATTCATAGAATCAGAAAAAACAGCGGCACTTGTATCAACCCTATTGGGATTTCCAATTTTGTAATAGGCCCAATAAACATTTGCAATATTGGGATTATTCGATTTGAACCTAAAGCCGTTACCTTTATAACACATCGAAGGCGTTTGAAAGTAAATGGTACTGTCAATTTTATAATTTTTACCGGCTGGAGCAAGGGTAAAAGTATCTCTGCACCCATTTTTATCTATCACACTTAATCTGGCATTAAACTCACCCGCAGTAGTGTAGGTGTGAATAAAATTAGTCCACGGACTGCTAGCTGTGTTGCCATCGCCAAAATCCCAATGATAACTATTTAAAGCAGACAAAGGCATATTAGAAGTATTGTTAAAACGTACGGGTGTTTGATTACATTGAACAGCATATGTGGTAGTAAAACTAATGTTCTGCATTTTGGCAAACACTGTTACATGATCTATTTTTTCCTTACGAGATATACAATTATTGGCATCTGTAACTTCTAATACAATTGTGTATACACCGCCTAATGGGTTGGTGTAATTGTGGCAAATATTTGTTGGCCCACCTTGAGGCGGACTATAAAAAGAACCATCACCAAACAAAAAAAGTCTGGTAGTTAGAGGTGCATTATCTAATCCTGGTGAAGATAAATCTTGCATACAACTTTGGTTTCCTCTAAAACATTGAGTGAGCGCCGTGCTCATATTAAAATCAGCTTTAGGGTTGTCTACTACATCAATTGTGTCTCCAAAAACAGTGCAAGAACTTGCATTAGAAAAAGTAACTGTTACCCTTGGCACAAAACGACCACGCGCTGGGTATTGATATACCGGGCTACCCTGGGTGCTGGTGGCACTGTTACCAAAATTCCAAGCATAGGAAACAGGAGTAAAACCAGCATCATAGGTTACATTAAACAATAAAGTATTTCCCAAGCAAACCTTCTTGGTAGCGGTAATTATTTTGCAATTTTGCCCAAAAAGCACAATTGGAATTGCAAAGAATAAGAGCAGAAATAATTTTCGCATATTTATAAAATCAAGGGAAATATATGCAAATAAGACAAAAAAATTGCTTAATTAGTTCTTAAATTTTAGAATAAAGCTCATAAATGTGCTTTTGTTATCTGTTTTCATTCAAAAACAAAAAAAAATCACGCCAGTTTTGGCGTGATTTTTTTTTAAAATGTAATAGATTAGTAATTAAACTAACTGAACTTTAACTGCGCTTGGGCCTTTTTTGCCTTCTTCAGTTTCAAAAGTAACTTTGTTACCTTCTTCTATATCGTTCATTAAACCATTTGCGTGAACAAAAACATCCTTACCACCATCATCAGGTGTAATAAATCCAAATCCTTTGGAAACATTGAAAAACTTAACTGTACCTTGTGTCATTATATAAAAATTGAATGGCAAAGATAAGGCTTGTTTCCGTAGTAGCACTATCTTATTTATTTTCAGGCAATTATTTGTAAAATAAATCAGAGCAACCCTTAGGCAAACCTAAAGATATTGCCAATAAAATAAATCTTAAATAAATGAAAGAAACTTAAATAGTGT